>Ga0115568_10003816_pt1 | contig 10186 bp, 9 predicted proteins | sample COGITO_mtgs_1204_FD_87296 | JGI IMG/M metagenome (GOLD analysis project Ga0115568, IMG submission 87296) | Pelagic marine microbial communities from North Sea - COGITO_mtgs_120426 | ecosystem: Environmental > Aquatic > Marine > Epipelagic | place: Germany:Helgoland, sampling site Kabeltonne...
ACGCTGCCCGCAGCAAGCCCTCAACCGGCTGGTCAATCACCAGGAAGTCACGGTACGCCACGCACTGGCGAACAACCCGAACCTGACCCCCAAAGAATTCCAGATCATGGTGGTGGACGACAATCCATTTGTGCGTGCCGCCATTGCCCAAAACACGTCCCTGCCCGTGCACCTACAATTCCTGCTGGCCGACGACGCCTCGTCCGCCGTCCGGATCGCACTCGCTGGCCGCAAAACCCTCGACCTCGACATTGCAGTCCATCTCGCCCAAAGCGATGACACCGCGGTGCGCGCAGCCGTGATCATACACTGCGGCCTGGATGACGAACTCCTGCAGCTCTGGGCCGACGGCGACAACCTGCGCCAGCAACTATTGCTGCTGCGCCACAAGTCTGCACTTCCGAACAACACCCAAACCGCGCTCCATTTTTCCCCGCACTCCTTCGTGTGCCGCAGCGCGCTCGCCGAGCAAGCGCTCAGCGGCCCGGAAATGCTATTTTTCGCCGAGTCCGACGACACCCGCGACCGCATCTTTCTGGCCGAGCAATCCGACCTGCCTGCCAGCATCCAACGCATCTTGGCGCAAGACGCCTCGCCCAAAGTGAGACGCCGCCTAGCCGCCAACGGCTCGCTACACGAATCCATCGCCCTACACATCGCCGCATCCAGCGATCTGGGATCCTGCCGCGCGCTGGCCAAGAACCCATCGATCAGCGACGAGGTCATCGCCTATCTGTGTGGCCACCCTGAAGATGAAATCGCATTGCTGATCGCTTACCGCGACGACCTCAACGACACGCATCGCGACCTACTCATCAACCAGCGCGACAGTCTTACCGTGGCCGAACATTGTGCGTATTTGGAAGTCGACTACACTGCCATCAGCGAACCAGTCGTCGAACAACTCGCGCAAAGCGACGCACCGACCCTGCGCACCTTTAGTGCCTACTCACCGCACGTGAGCGGCCGCGTGCGCACCCGACTGGTTACAGACCCGAGCGAACAGGTTCGCCTGGCGGTCGCCTCTAACCCCACACTCGACGACACACAACTCAAGCAACTCTGCGCAGACTCCAACCGCGAGGTGGTGTTTGCCGCGGAGGACACTTATACTGCTCGCTTGCGCGAACGCAGCCCCACCAAAGACACGGATACATCTGAATGCGCCACAGAAACAGCGCACAAGGGCAGCAAGCGCAAACCCGCCCTGTTTAACAAAATCGTCAACTTTTTCGGAGAATAAATCTCCCCGTTCATTTCAACTCATCAGCATTCACTATGGCTAAAAAACCACAGAAACTGGAGCCCCTCACCTTGCAGGAAATCATCCTGCGCGGTGACGCGGCCATCATCCGTCAAGCACTCGACGCACGCATTCAAATCGACACACTGCTCGAAGAACGCGAAGCTGCCTACCGTCGCATCGCCGAACTCGAAACACAGGTAAGCGAAATCGTCGGCGAAGACGGCGTGTTCCCATTCCCGGCGCCACCGCTTGAGGTCGCCAGCTACGTGCAAAAGCTAGCAGCCAAGAAGCACGTCGCCCCAAAGCCTGCCGCGGTTGAAACCCCAGCCGCCACGCCAGAAGCGCCCACCGCACACACTGACGAGGCCACGAAAGAAGAAGCACAGCCGACAGCCGAAACAACGTCGGCAACCGATGCCGATGCGGACGAAAGCGACGAAGACTAAGTGACTGCCGTCGATCGCCGAGCTTGTGCCGCCATGACGCGCGCGCACGATCCCTCAGGCGACAAAGACTGAAAGTCAAAACACATGTCTGCATCCACTGAAGAGCTGATTGCGATCAACAGCCTCCTGATAGAACGGGAAGCTGAATTTGCGCGTGTGCACTCAATGGAAGCGCAGATATCGGCACTGCTCGGCGCAGAATACCCCTTCGCGCCCCCCGAGGTGACTATTCCCTCCACCATCAAAAAGAAGGCCAGCAAAGCGAAGCACGCCCCCAAGAAGGCAGCCATCAAGCTCCGCCGCCTCGCGCTCGGCGAAGTGGCTTACCGCATCACCTGGATCGACAAAGGCCAGACCGTGACAAACGAAGTCACTGACCTCAAGGCCGTCACCCCGCTGATCCACGACGGCCTGCCTGGCATGCAACTTCTAACAGTCGAGACCTTGAACTTCGACTCGACGCCGGTAGAGAGCCTCTACCAAGCGGACTAACACAACAAGCTCGCCTGAGCGAAGGCGCTTGTGACGCATTGTGGGAATCACCACAGCGCCCCGCCCCAGTGACCAGACCAGCAGAGTCGGCCCGCTTGACTACGAAAAATCGAATTTCACTTCGCCGCCGATTACTTTCAGTTTCGCCTCGAAGTCTTTACCGGCTTTGGATTTGAAACCACTCAGCGTTGCCGTTGTGCCGCTGAGCAGCAACTGCTGCGCAGCTTCGAGCGGGATCTCGCGCTGCGCCATGGTTTTCCAGATCACGAACTTGCAACCATTGCGCCAATTCGAGCAGCCGTAGGCTTTATTACCGACAACGATATCGCCGCCGCAGGTCGGGCACGCACCGAGCGCTTCCTGGCCGTCTTCCTTCTTCGCCACATCGGCCTCGGCGTAACCGAGGTGCCCGGCCTTATCGAGATGGAAGGTGGCAAACAATTTCCGGCCTTCAACCTCGATCGGGTGTGGTGTCAGGCTGCGTTTATGCGCAAAGATCTCACGCGCCAATTCCGGCTCGATTGACAAGCCCCACTGCACCACCGGCAACACAAACTTACAGCCCTGCTTCCAGTCGGAGCACCCGTAAGCGGTCTTGCCGCGAATCACCGGCGCATTGCAAACCGGGCACGGCCCGAGGTTGGCAGAATTAATCGTCTTGCTAGAGGTGCACTGCAAAATCTCACGCGTGTAGTCGCCGACTTCCGACATGAATTGCGCGGGATCGTATTCGCCACGCTCTACCTGCTTGAGGCGAAATTCCCAGTCGCCAGTCAATTCGGGCGATTTCAAGCGCTCGTCTTGAATCAGCGAGATCAAGCCTCGCCCCGACTCGGTGCTGATCAAGTTCTTCTTTTTCCGCTCAACATACTTGCGTTGGATCAACACCTCGATGATCGAAGCGCGGGTGGCCGGCGTACCAACGCCCTTATCCTTGAGCGCCTCCTTGAGCGCTTCATCGTTCACGATCTTACCAGCGGTCTCCATCAGCGACAGCAGCGTCGCTTCATTGAAGCGCTTCGGCGCGGACGTTTTAAACTGCGGCAGCGACGGCTCGTGCGGGTTGCTTTCGCCTTGCTGAAAGTCGGGCAGCTCCTGCACCTCTTCTTTGCCCTTCCCCTTAGCTCCAGCCTTCGCGGAATCGGACGACTCCGACGGCCCCTTGCCATACAGCGCCTGCCAACCAGCATCGACCAGCACCTTGCCGCGTGCGCGAAAGGGCTCCTCCGCGGCGACAGCATCCACCACCGTGACAGCTTTGATGCAGGGTGGAAAGAAGACCGCGATCAACCGCGTCAACACCGCCCCATACAACTTACGCGCATCCCCGCTCAAATGATCACCGAGCACCTCGGTCGGCAAAATCGCATGGTGATCCGAAACCTTTTTGTCATCCACGATACGCTTGGTAAATTTCAACGCGCCCAAGTCCAGCTGCCCGATGGCGTCGGGCTTGAGACGACGCAACGCCTCTAGCAGCGGCGGAATAGTCGGCTGAATATCGCTGCTGATATAGCGGCTGTCGGTTCGCGGGTAAGTGAGGTGCTTACTTTCGTACAGGCCCTGAGCGAGCTTCAGTGTTTGATCCGCAGTAAAGCCGTAGCGCCGATTCATATCCTGCTGCAGCGAGGTGAGATCGTAGAGCTGCGGCGGATTGGCATTCTCGTTCTTCTTGGTGACCGACCGCACCACAAGTTCCTGACCAGTGACTTTATCCAAAATAGCCTGTCCCTCGACCTGATCTTCAAACTTGCCGCCAGTATGCTTAAACACCGCCTCCCGGCAGGTGGTGTGCAGCTCCCAAAAGTCCTTCGGTTTGAAATATTCGATCTCGATGTCGCGGTTCACGATCATCGCGAGAATCGGGGTCTGCACCCGGCCAAGGCTGAGCAACAAATTGCGCTTACCATATTCCACAGTGAAAAAACGCGTGGCATTGAGCCCCACCACCCAATCCGCTTCGCTGCGGCACTTTGCCGCATGGTAGAGTCCGTCGAACTCCGCACTCGGTGCAAGCGCGTCAAATCCCTTGGCAATCGCTGCGTTGGTGAGCGAACTAATCCACAAGCGGCGGCACGGCTTGGCTTCGCACTCGGTCCAGGTTAAAATATAACGAAAGATCAGCTCCCCCTCGCGGCCGGCGTCCGTTGCGCAGATAATTTCATCAGCGCCCTCAAATAAGCCCTTGATGATCAAAAGTTGCTGATGCGCCGAGCCGTCCTGGCGTGAGCGCAACTTAAAGTCATCCGGTATGATCGGCAGGCGACTGAGCCGCCACGGCTTCCATTCGGGCGTGTAATCTTCCGGCTCTTGTAGCTCAACCATGTGCCCAAAGGCCCAGGTCACCGTCCATTCATCGTTCTTATAAAACCCCTTCCCCTGAGTCGTTGCCTTGAGGTACTTGGCGATATCGCGTGCGACGGAGGGCTTTTCGGCTAAGACAACTTTCATAGGTAAGGTGGGCGCGACAGTTTTATGACTGCCCCACGCAGCGCCAGTCTAAAGCACCAAAAATATCGCTTCCATCAAAGTTCGACGATTAGATCATACTCACCATGCATGTAGAAAAACTCAAATACACCATCTGGGCGGCCGACGCAGACCGCGCGACCGCATTCTATCAAACCTGCTTCGGAGCGACGATCGCTCGGCAAAATCCGCATATCACCGAGCTAGAGGTAGCGGGCGGACTCATCGCCATCCACGGTGGCGGTGAAGGCAAGCGCACATGGACTGGGCTCACCTTTCAAATTGCCGACGTGGTCACCGGCGCCGCTGAAGTCATCGCCGCAGGCGGCAAATGTGAGCGCGCCCCACAACCGGAAAATGGCGAGCCGCCACACCTCGCAATGTGCGAGGATAGTGACGGCAATCAAATCATGCTAAGCCGCGCGCGAAGTTAGCGACTGCGACGCGGCGTGCTCCCGACAAAAAAACGCCACAGCGCAGGCAAACTGCCCACCCCAACAAAGCATTGCTCCGTGGGCGAAAAGGAGCGGCTCGATCGAATCCAACCGATCACGCAGGTCAGATTTGAAGTCGCCCCAGACCAACTCTTATCGGAGTTTATACTGCTTGGCTAACTTTGCTGCACGGCGCTTCAAAGCCGCATCGGCGGTTCCCTTTTTGGAGTAACGCTCCAACGCGGCCAAGGTCGCCGGCGACGGTGGCAGATTTAAGATGTAGCTCTCTTCGCAATAATCCGCAAGCCAGCCCAGCGCCTGCTTTTGCTGCGCCAACGATGCATCGGCAGCCAGCAACTTCTTAGTGTGTTCGTTTTCTTCAGCGTTCATATTTCATACAGGCACTCGAGCCGTGCGTTTAAAATCCCTATGAGAGGCGCTCGCCGCACACCTTGCAATACGCGGCGTCATGATCGTGATCTTTCCAGCCACAGGACGAACAAGGCAGTTCTTTTAGCTCACCGGCGGCATCATCGGGGCTCGGGTTCGTCATCTCGGCGGTCACAATCGCAGTCGGCACGGCGATAATGCCATAGCCGGTAATCATAATAATCGAGGCAAAGAACTGCCCCATCGGCGTCTGCGGCGAGATGTCGCCATAGCCGACAGTGGTCAGCGTGACGATCGCCCAATACACACTCTTCGGAATACTGCTAAAACCATGCTCCGCTCCCTCGATCAAATACATCAGCGAGCCCAAGATCAAAACCAACACCACCACGGCAAAAATAAACACCGCAATTTTGCGCGCACTGGCCCTCATCGCATGGATCAACACATTCGACTCGCCAATATACCTCGCGAGTTTCAGCACACGAAAAATCCGCAACACACGCAGCACACGCAGCAAGGCCAAGTAATGCGCACCGGGAATTAATAAATCCAAATAAGTAGGCAGGATCGACAACAGATCGACCACACCGAAAAAACTGCGCGCATAGCGTAGTGGCTTGAGCGACACATACAGCCGCAAGACATACTCGAGCGTAAAGAGCACCGTGATCACCCACTCGACCACATATAGCGCGCCACGCAACTCCGCGCCTAAGGTCGGGATGCTCTCCAGCATCACCGTCAGCACGCTCAATGAAATGGCAACGATTAGTAAGACATCGAAGCTCTTCTCATCCCAGCGACTGGACTGAAAAATGATCCGCCGCCACTCTGCACGAAATCGACTGACCATGAGAAACTACTGCTCGTCTTGTTTCACAAAATACACCTGAGCGGGTTCGGAATCCGGTCGCGCATAGGTGCCGACCAGCACGCGCCGCTCGGGCATAAAAACCAATTGATACGACGAACCAGGATAGCCTTCAGCCCGAAGAATAAACTCAATGCGCGGTTGACCGCCCACCTCATCGAACGACGCGGCTTCGACATTTATCGGATCCGGGTTAAAATAACGTGCCACCACTGAACCAGCGACCGCGCCCGATTCGATCTCGACACGATAAGTGCCATCCGAACGCAACCAGATGCCGTAGAAATCAGAGTACTCGGGCAACTTCGCAATCGAAGGCGAAAGATCATACTTTGGCTCAAGAGCGGCTTCCTGCGCCAGGGCTGGGATACCGATCAAACACAGTAATAAAAAAATAGAGACACGACACATCATCTAATTGATGCGCAGCCCAAAAACAATGGCAAGGGGTGAATAATCATTTAAATACCAACCGAAAATGAGCCTAGCATGGAAATACGGCATAATTTGCCTCAGCAGCGCTGTATCGCCAGGGCTTCCGCACCACCCACAAACGATTAAAATTAATGACTTACAAAAGATTCAAAGCTTAAATTGCCCATAACATTTCGAAAGCATGTAGAAAAAGAGTTGGACTTAGGCCGATGGCCCGCATTATGTTTTATTTTCGGTAAGAGAATAAAACTCCACCTGTCACCCCAACTAGTAATCTAATTATCATGAATACACAAAACAACAAACGTTCTGGCTTCACCCTAATTGAGCTCCTAACAGTTATCGCAATTATCGGCATTTTGGCAGCGATCCTTATCCCTGCTGTCGGCAAGGTGCGCGAGGTAGCCAACAAGTCGACATCGTCCTCAAATATGCGCTCTATTGCGGTTTCCTACGCAACCTACTCTCAATCCAGTGGGCGCACACGCGTGCTAACTGCAGCTCGCTTAGCCGCAGCGGGCCAAACTGGCACTAAGACCCACGGCGTAGCCGATTTCCTGGCCCAAGAAACAGACCTGCTAGACGCGACGCTCTGGCGCATAGACACTGACATTGATGTCATCAACGCGGCCGCTGTACCGCCCCCAGCAGTCGGTGTCCGCAACGCGACAACTGGCGTGTATACAGCAACTACCACCTTCGCGGCCTCTCCGGTCAGCTACGACTTCATGATTGGAGTTGGCGGCAACGACCAGACAACGACAACGCCACTGATCATCACACGCGGCCTTAAAACCGATGGCACATGGGACGGCACCACTCCATGGGGCGGTGGTGGCCACGTTGCTTTCTTGGATGCACACGTGACATGGTTTAATGCACTCGACACTACTGAGCTCGGCCTAGTTAACCTCTCAACTGGCGCCTTAACAGTCAACTACACTGAATCGGTGAACACCTCGGCAGTTCTTCATACAGCTAAGTAAAGAGCAATTCCACACCGATATTTACTTTAAAAACCCGGACTCAGTGAGTCCGGGTTTTTCTTTGCCCCGAATCCGAGCCAGCGATTGACCACTTCTGATTTCCAGTCGAATCAACTAATCCCCGCATGACACAAGGACAGCGAAAGACTGCGCTTTCAAGCCTCCCAAAACACCAAGCCGCCTACAAACGGCCCAAGCAACTTTACCTTTAATCATTTTTGGATTGTTTGAAGGGCTGCTGATCTTTTAAAACTTTCATATGCCTACCCCTATCCATATCCTTGGCCACAAGAACCCCGATGCCGACGCGATCTGCTCGGCACTCGCTTACGAAGCATATAAACACGCAATCGGCGAAACTGAATACATTGCCGCTCGCTGCGGCAATTCGAATGCCCGCATCGATGCCATCCTCGAGCGCTTTAATATCCCGTTGCCACAATTCATAGGCGATGTAACGCCACGAGTACGGAATATCATGCACTCCGAAGTGCGCTCGGTCACCGGCGACAACACTTGCGCAGAAGCCCTCGAGCTGATTGATAAATACGACGTGCGCGCGCTCCCCGTCGTCGATGACAATGGCCGACTGAAGGGCCTGATCTCAATTTTCCAACTCGGGGAGTCCTTTATCCCGAAACTGCGCGAACCGCGCGAAATGCGCCGCGTCCACACCAGCATCGGCGCCATCATCCGCTCTCTCAACGCGACGGTACTGCATCAAAAAGATTCGGACAAACTGGAGGATCTTTATGTGCGCGTAGGGGCGATGGACATCCGCTCCTTCGGCAACAACCACAAAGAACAAGGCAATGACGCCAGCAGTAGTGTAATCGTTGTCGGCGACCGCTGGGACATTCAACAGCGCTGCCTACAACTGGGCGTCCGCCTGCTGGTAATCACTGGAGGGCTCGAGGTCGACGAAGAGATGATCGCAAGGGCTAAAGAGCAAGACATCTCCCTGATTGTCAGCCCTTACGACTCTGCCTCGACTTCGTGGATGATCCGCACCGCGACCCACATTGACAGCCTGATCGACACAGAGGTAAAATGCTTCAACAGCGAGGACAGCATCGAATCCGTGAAGCGCCGCATTGCAAACGTAAATGACCCGCTCTACATGGTCACCAACGAGGACCAAGAGCTACTCGGCGTCTTCTCCAAGAGCGACATCCTTCGCCCCAGCAACACGCGCATCGCACTCGTCGACCACAACGAGCTAGGACAAGCTGTGAACGGCGCTGAAGAGGTCCAGATCACAGAGATCATAGACCACCACCGCTTAGGTAATATACCGACGGACCAACCCATACTGTTCATCAATCGTCCCGTTGGCTCCACCTGTTCAATCGTCGCTGACCTGTTTCGCGCAAAATCCCTCACACCGAGCACCGGTATCGCCGGCGTGATGATGGCGGGAATCATTTCAGACACTCTCTTACTAAACAGCCCGACCACCACGCCATTGGAGGGCGAACTCCTTGAGTGGCTGGCCCCAATTGCAGGAATCAGCGCAAAGGATCTGGCTGAACTAATTTTCTCCTCAGGCTCCGTCATCATGAGCCAGCCCCCCGAGGAAGTCGTCTGCTCCGATTGCAAGATCTACTCCAACGGCGACGCTCGCTACTCTGTCTCTCAAATCGAGGAGCTCGGCTTTAACAACTTCTGGAAAAATGAAGACTCACTTGATGAGGCACTCGAAGCCTACCGTCAAAAAGAAGAACTGCTGTTTAGCTTCCTGCTAGTCACCAACATCAACACCCAGAATTCCCTACTGGTCGTTGCAGGCAACGATGAACTCAAGAGCCAGATCAACTTCACAAAACTTCACGGCCACAAAAACATCTACGACTTACCAGGCATTGTGAGTCGCAAGAAACAGCTAATTCCTTATACTTCAACCTTACTCAAAACGATGGGTGTGGTGAATTGATCGGCACCGACATTCGGCACGCCATAAACAATGACTGCCGCTTTTGTTCTGCAGAATAATCCTAGCTGCTAAGAATCCTCGTCCAAGGCAAAATTGACCGCCTCAATGCCGGCGATCGAACAAGCATCCATCACTTTTACGATCTGCACATGCGCCACTTCGTCCGCGGGTGATACCGTGACGATAGGTTCGACCTTGTTCGCACGACTCGCCTCCCTAAAACGTGTCAGCATTGAGGCAAGCTCATCGAAACGCGCGGCGTCGGGATGATCATACGCATAGTCGTTGACCACTACTTGGCCATTCGGACGGACTTCAATTATCTGCTCGTCCGGCAAATCCAGCGGCTCAGTCTGCTCGACAGTCCCGGGCAATTGAAAGGATAAGTCCGCTTCCTGCCGCTCCAGAGTCGATGACACCATAAAGTAAATCAGCAGCAAAAACACGACATCAATCATCGGCGCAATAGGCACGCCTCCAC
>Ga0115568_10003818_pt1 | contig 10183 bp, 9 predicted proteins | sample COGITO_mtgs_1204_FD_87296 | JGI IMG/M metagenome (GOLD analysis project Ga0115568, IMG submission 87296) | Pelagic marine microbial communities from North Sea - COGITO_mtgs_120426 | ecosystem: Environmental > Aquatic > Marine > Epipelagic | place: Germany:Helgoland, sampling site Kabeltonne...
AACTTTGTACAAAACAAAAAAACAAAAAATAATGGCATTTACACTACCCGATTTACCTTACGCTCATGATGCTCTTGAGCCACATATTGATACCAAAACAATGGAAATTCATCATGGAAAACACCATGCAGGATATACCAACAACTTAAACAATGCAATTGCAGGAACATCCCTTGAAGGAAAATCTATCGAAGACATCATTACAGGCATGGACATGAACAATGGAGCCGTTCGTAACAATGGTGGTGGTTTTTTTAACCACTCACTATTTTGGAGCGTTATGTCACCAAACGGAGGAGGAGAGCCTACAGGAGAATTAGCTGACGCAATTAATATAGCCTATGGTAATTTCGGGGCTTTTAAAGATGCTTTCTCAAAAGCTGCTGCAACAAGATTTGGTTCTGGTTGGGCTTGGCTTTGTGTTCACAATGGAGGAAAAGTTGAAGTTTGTTCCTCTCCTAATCAAGACAACCCAATGATGCCTGGTGTAGGTTGTGGTGGGAAACCAATTTTAGGCTTAGATGTTTGGGAGCATGCTTATTATTTAAACTACCAGAATAGAAGACCTGATTACGTAGCAGCATTTTTTAATGTGATTAATTGGGAAGAAGTTTCAAGAAGATTTAATGAAGGCAAATAAGCTTATTCTCGCTTTATTTACTCTCTTTATTTCATTTACAGCAGCAGGCGAAACTCAAATAGAAAGGCCTGCTGTTTATTCTTCTGATAGCACCAAGCTAAGACTATTTGCTCTTGATAAAAAGACTATTCGAAAAAAAAAAATAATCGCTATTGGCTTAGCTATTGCTCTGGGACCTTTCGGCATTCATCGTTTGTATCTTGGAACAGATTATAAAATTCCTGTAATATACTCCGTTACGCTCGGTGCATTTGGAATACTGCCGCTAACGGATATAATAGCCATTCTAGGATCAAAAGATATAGAACCATACCTCAACAATCAGCAAATTATAATGTGGATCAGGTAAGTCTATTTTTAGTTGCTCAGCGTATTGGTTTGCTGCAGCTTATCAATTCAATACTTTTACTGAGATAACAGCCCATGCATTATGCGCGATAGCATAAGTAATATCACCATTTTGATCTACTAAACTTATTGTAATAAAGATGCTGTGTTACTCTACGGTAACCGACTTCGCCAAGTTTCTTGGTTGGTCAACATTACAGCCTCTCATTACCGCAATGTGGTATGATAATAACTGCAATGGTATTGTCGCTAACAAAGGCACTAATAAATCATTTGTTGCTGGGATTTCGATGGTATAGTCCGCAATTTCTTTTACCTGCGTGTCCCCTTCTGTAACCACAGCAATAACAATCCCTTTTCTAGCTTTTGCCTCTTGTATGTTGCTTACCACCTTTTCGTAAGAAGCGTCTTTGGTTGCGATTACGACCATGGGCATTTCTTCGTCAATTAATGCAATTGGGCCGTGTTTCATCTCTGCGGCAGGATATCCTTCTGCATGTATATATGAAATCTCTTTCAATTTAAGCGCCCCTTCTAATGCTACAGGAAAATTTACTCCTCTTCCTAAATACAAAAAATTTCGCGAGTCTTTAAACTGGTCTGCTATGTACTTAACTTGGTCGTTGCATGTTTCCAGAAGTTGCTCCACTTGATTTGGTATCGAATCTAAAGCAGAAATAATTAACCTAAATCTAGACTCCAAAATTGTGCCTTTTTTACGGCCTATTTTAAGTGCCATTAATGTAAGCAAGGTAACTTGAGCCGTAAACGCTTTGGTTGATGCCACGCCAATTTCTGGTCCTGCATGGGTGTAAGATCCGGCATCGGTTAATCTAGAAATAGTAGATCCAACAACATTACAAATTCCTAAAATTGTTGCTCCTTTACCCTTTGCAAGTTCCAGTGCAGCCAATGTATCTGCCGTTTCACCTGATTGAGAGATCGCTAAAACAATATCATTCTCATTTACAATAGGATTTCTATATCTAAATTCCGAAGCATATTCAACCTCAACGGGTATTCTTGCTAATTCTTCGAAAAGATACTCGCCAACAAGTCCTGCGTGCCATGATGTGCCACAAGCGACTATGATTAGCCGCTGTGCATTGGTAAATTTTTGCTCGTAGTCCTTTATCCCACCAAGAGTTACAGCTCCTTTTCTAACGTCTAAACGACCTCTTAGACTATCGTTTATGGAACGTGGTTGTTCGTATATTTCTTTCAACATAAAGTGGTCATAACCACCCTTTTCAAGCTCTTCAAGCTGTAAGTCCAACTCTTGAACGTATGGTGTTTGCTGAACATCTTCTATGTTCACAACCTTAAGATCCTTACCTTTCTTTAGAATAACGATTTGACCATCCTCAAGGTAAACCACATTTTTTGTGTACTCGACAATTGGTGTTGCGTCTGAGGCTATAAAAAACTCTCCTTTACCTACGCCTACAACTAAAGGACTACTCTTTTTGGCCGCAATTAATATGTTAGGGTTTGATTTGTCGATGATAGTTATAGCATAAGCACCTACAACTTTTTTCAGCGCGATTCTTACAGCTTCCCCCAATTTTAGATTGGCGCTTTTCTGAATGTCTTCAATTAAATTGACAAAAACCTCCGTGTCTGTATCGCTTTTGAAGTTATAGCCTCTAGAAACCAGCTGCTTTTTTATTACGTCATAATTTTCAATTATCCCGTTGTGAATCATGACTAAATTCTCCGATTGAGAGAAGTGCGGATGAGCATTAACATCATTTGGTTCGCCATGTGTTGCCCAGCGTGTATGCCCAATGCCTACACCGCCCGTTGTGCTCGAATTACCAACGTGTTGTTCTAAATCAGCGACCTTTCCTTTACACTTAAATAAATCTATTGATTTGTTGTTGTGAATTGCCACGCCTGAACTATCATATCCCCTGTATTCGAGTCTTTTCAGTCCTTTAATTAAAATAGGGTAGGCTTCTCTCTCTCCTAAGTATCCAACTATTCCACACATAAATATCTTTTAAATAGGCGTGTAAGATACAATTAATTTTACCTCTCCAATTCCTGCATCTGTTCCTTTTAATATAGTCCTTGCAGATTGTATTCCAGAACTAGCATTCATAAGTCGATAACCAAAATTATAGTCGTTACCGTCAACAAAACCGTTTACAAGGTATTGAAGATCTCTGTTAATTAAAAACCTATACTCATTCTCTGTATTTAAATCGCCGCCAGCATTTAACTGGCTGTCTGTTGCGTCTACTGTAAAAGTAAAGCTTCCTGTTTCAGTTTTAACCGCTAGAAAATAATCGCGTTCAGCGATGTAATCATCATCAGTACCGTCTTCGACAGTAAAAACAAGTTCAGCTTTATTAATACTAACAGATCCGTTGCTAACTATTCCTGACAAATATGGTGCTTTTAAATCAATTGCAACACCAGACATGCCCTGCATATATAAAGATGTTTGACCCACTGATGAATCATTTAATGCCGCCTCAACATCAGATCCACTATAGTTGTGCTCAAAATGATTAACTTTTGTGAGTCCCTCAGAAAAAACAAAATCATAAGACGACTTTATTGTGTCGTTATTATAGTATACAGTAATTTTAGAGAACGCATTAGCTAAATCAAATGACCAAATTGTACCATTACCCTCTGTTTGTGCATTAATAAAAACATCAGCACTAGCAACATTAATTCCCTTAAATAATTCAACAAACTCATCCCTGTCTGTCGAAACATAAGCTTGATCAATGAGCCTTTTTCCGAACTCGTTATCTAATTTTAACTTTAATTGCTCCGGCTCTTCACCCGCAATAATATTCTTGTTTGTGTAATTTGGTAGGTATACAGATTGGGATAATATATTAGTTGGTTTTTTTGAAAAAATTCGGTTAGAAAAATATAAACTATCCTTGTATATGTCTTCTGATAATTCATTTACTGTAAATTGGTGTAAACTTTGTTCACCGTAATAACCTAAATAAACAAGAGATAGGTTGACAGAATCGATGACAAGTGTGCTTATTTCGCCAAATTCCACCGTAGCTGTAGAAGGCTGAAACTGCGCAGAAAAAGACGAAGAAGCTTTTCCAAATACTGGATCAACATAACTTCCAAGCAATGCATAGGGCAAATCGTCAGACAAAACTGAATCAACTGAGACAGTAGATGCATAAATAGTGAATGTATCTGTAGTAATTAACCCAAGCTGATCTTCTTCCGGATAAAGACCAAGTCCAAGGGTATCCTCGTTCTTTTTACACCCATTAAATGCTAGGCATAAAAAAAGAGCGGCTCCATATAAATGAAACCGCTTTTCTATATTTAATCTAAATCTAGTTTTTGTCATTCTATTATTCAACAAGCACTTCTTCTGATTCCAAAATTGCATCATAAAATTGAGAATATTGTTCAATATATGACTCCTCTAATTGGCATTCTAATATTGGTTTTTCTAACGAGGAAATATACGAATTAAGCTCGTCATTGATTTTTTCTTCACCCAAAATAATTCCATCAGCGTATTGTGCTCCTAATTTTTGCAAATTGTTATGTGTTGGAGATTCTACAGCGCTTAAATCTTCCATGTTAACGCCATCAAATAGCGATTTTCTAGCAAAGTCTTTGTTTAAACTGCCGTTTGTTTCATCATTATATAAAGAGTAAACAACTTTAGTATCTGCATATATAGGGTCTGAATCGAAAGACTTTTTAAGATACATCGGTACCAAACCGGTCATCCATCCATGACAATGAATAATATCAGGTGCCCATCCTAGTTTTCTTACTGTTTCTATAACTCCTCTGCAGAAAAAAATAGCTCTTTCATCATTGTCTTTAAACTGTTTACCATCCTCGTCAGTAAAAACAGCTTTCCTTTTAAAGTATTCTTCGTTATCGATAAAATAAACCTGCATTCTAGCAGGCTGAATAGAGGCAACTTTGATTATTAAAGGATGGTCTGCATCATCAATAATAAGATTCATTCCCGACAATCTAATTACCTCATGCAATTGGTGTCTTCTTTCGTTGATGCAACCATACTTAGGCATAAAAGTTCTAATTTCTTTCCCCTCCTCTTGAATGCCTTGTGGAAGGAACCTTCCAATTTTAGATAAAGGCGTTTCTGGCAGGTGCGGTGTAATCTCCTGTGTAATATACAGTACTCTTGTTTTTTTCATACGTTTCTTGGTTTAAAACTCGTTTTGCAAAATTAAACATTTTTTTACCGAAAATGCAAGTTTTCTGCTAGATTTGTTGGCCTTTTGACACAATTTTATGAATGTTTTCACATCTAAAACTGAATTAGCTAAATTTCTAGATCAAGAACGAATTAAAGATAAAAATATTGGTTTTGTTCCGACCATGGGTGCCTTGCACCAAGGTCACCTTTCTTTAATTCAAGAATCGAAAAAAAGAACTAGCCTAACCGTTTGTTCGATTTACGTTAACCCTACTCAGTTTAATGTACAAAGTGACTTAAAAAATTACCCGCGAAACACAGCAAAGGACATTGAATTGCTTGACGCCGAAAACTGTGATGTTTGCTTTTTACCTAGCACGAACGAAATTTATCCTAACGGAGTTGCCAAACTTCTTAATATAGATTTAGGTGGCCTAGACAAGAGGATGGAAGGCAAGCACAGGCCTGGTCATTTTGACGGAGTTGTAACTGTGGTAAATAATCTGTTTAAAATTATTAACCCTGACATCGCTTTTTTTGGAGAAAAGGATTTTCAACAATTGGCGGTGATTCGGAAAATGACTCAAGTACTTAATATTAATGTTGAAATAACAGGCTGTCCTATTATCCGAGATCCAGGGGGCCTCGCCATGAGTTCTCGAAACGAAATGCTAACAGACCAAGAGTGGTTAGCTGCTCCGTTCATCCATAACACTCTGTTAGAAGCTAAAGACCTAAACGGTACTATTCAAGAAAAAATAGATTTGGTAATAAAACAATTCGAAAATCACGCGTTGTTTACTCTCGACTATTTTGATATTGCTTCGGAAAGAACTCTTAAACCGTCTATAGAAGAATCGTCAGAGGCGCAGAGAGCTTTTATTGCTGCATTTATAGGGAATATTAGATTGATAGACAATATAGCCCTAAATAATTAGTTTTGCACATGGTCTAATAATTCTCGAATTGAACTTTAATAAAATAACATCATCAAGTTTAAAAGTAGGTGTCTCACTTTCTCTTGGTGTGTTCTTTATTTGGGTCGTTTGGAGAACCCTTACTCAATCAGATATTGAGAGTATCTTAAACTCATTCTCTACAGCTAACTATTGGTGGATCGCTCTATCTGTTATTTTCGGAATTAGCAGTCATATGAGTCGCGCTCATCGTTGGAAATACACCTTAGAGCCTCTTGGTTATAGGCCAAGGTTTTGGAATAGTTTGTTTGCTGTAATGATTGGTTATCTGCTAAACCTTGCTTTCCCGCGATTAGGCGAAGTGACTCGTTGTGGCGTTATGAATCGTTATGAAAACATTCCTATCAATAAGCTTTTCGGTACTGTCATTGCTGAAAGAGTCGCAGACTTAATTATCATGATTGTTATGACCTCTGCTATCATTTTTCTTCAACTAGATATCTTAAACGACATGTTAGCCAGCATGATTGGGCCGGCATGGGACAGTATTTCTTTTACTACAATGGCTCTTTATTGTGTTGCTTTATTTACTATAGGTGGATTTTCAGTCTATTTTTTATTCAAATTAGCAGAAAAAAGTGCATTAATGGCAAAAATTAAGGACTTCATAGTTGGAATTTTTGAAGGAGTAAAAAGCATATTGTCTATGAAGCAAAAATGGGGTTTTCTCTTCCACACTGCATTTATATGGGTGATGTATGTATTGATGTTTTATGTTTCAATGAAAAGCTTGCCCGAAACGTCTAATGTTCCATTTTTGGGAATGTTAGCTGCGTTCGTCATGGGCGGATTAAGTATAATATTTGTTCAAGGCGGGCTTGGTGTTTACCCGGCAGCCATAATGGCTGTTTTAATGCTATATGAAGTCGAGAGAGCCGATGGCCTTGCGCTAGGTTGGATAATGTGGACTGGGCAAACTATTTTATTAATATTCGTGGGATTTCTTTCCATGGCAATACTGCCCTTGTATAATAAAAAGCGGAATGAATCACCTGAGCCAAATTCGTAATAAATTTGTTGGGTCCGACAAAATTGCTGCTCTTGCAAAAGAATGGAAAAACGATGGTGAAATAGTAGTTTTTACGAATGGTTGTTTCGATTTACTGCATCTTGGGCACATAGAATACCTGGCCCAAGCAGCAGATTTAGGCTCCAAATTTATTATTGGACTAAATTCTGATCAATCTGTAAAAACACTCGGAAAAGGAGAGCTAAGACCAATAAAAGACCAGAAAACTAGAGGGGCGATATTGGCCGCTTTGGAGTTTGTGTCGGCAGTGGTTATATTCAATGAAGAAACTCCATATCAATTGATCGCTTCTATTCTACCGAACATATTAGTAAAGGGTGGAGACTGGGAAACTAACTCAATTGTAGGAGCAAGTATAGTAACTAAAAATGGTGGGCAAGTTAAGTCCATTCCTTTTATTGATGGTTATTCAACAACAAACTACGTAGAGAAGATTCAAAATGGCAAAAGTTAAAACGACTTTTTTTTGTCAAAATTGCGGAGCTCAGTCTGCTAAATGGGTTGGTAACTGCAACTCGTGTAATGAATGGAACACATTTGTTGAAGAAGTAATTCAAAAAGAAACAAAAACGGCAGTTTTGGGATCGACAAATGTTCGGGTAAAAACACCACAAAAAATTACTGATATTGTCGCTTCAGCCGAAAAAAGAATACGCACTCCGAATCAAGAATTTAATCGAGTTTTAGGAGGAGGAATTGTTCCAGGTAGTATTGTTTTGGTTGGTGGTGAACCTGGTATTGGTAAATCTACGTTGATGCTTCAATTGGCAATAACCAGCTCTAAAAAAGTACTTTATGTTTCAGGAGAAGAAAGCGAGCAACAAATTAAAATGCGAGCAGAACGCCTATCAAAAACCCCTGCGCAATGTTTTATTCTTACCGAAACATCTACCCAAAACATATTTCAGCAAATAAAAAACTTGGAACCTGAGCTGTTAATCATCGACTCTATTCAAACGCTGCATACAGCCTCAATTGACTCATCGCCTGGTAGTATTTCTCAAATTAAAGAATGTACTGCAGAATTGCTTCGATTTGCCAAGGAAAGCTCTACACCTGTGTTTCTTGTTGGGCACATCACCAAAGATGGTCACATTGCTGGGCCTAAAATATTGGAGCACATGGTAGATACTGTAATGCAATTTGAGGGTGATAGAAATCATATCTATCGTTTATTGCGATCGACTAAAAATCGGTTTGGTTCTACAAATGAATTAGGCATCTACGAAATGCAAAGCTCTGGACTTAGGGAGGTTGAAAATCCTTCCGAAATTCTGATTTCAGCAAACACTGGAGAACCTCTAAGTGGAATTTCAATTGCGGTCACAATGGAGGGCATGCGGCCAATGCTTATTGAAGCGCAAGCCTTGGTAAGCACTGCCGCTTATGGAACTCCTCAAAGATCGGCTACCGGTTTCGACTTGCGCAGAATGAATATGCTATTAGCTGTTTTAGAAAAAAGATGTGGCTTCAAATTAGGGGCTAAAGACGTGTTCTTAAATATTGCCGGTGGTCTTAAAGTTGATGACCCTGCAATAGATTTGGCTGTAGTCTGTTCCGTTCTATCTTCTAGCGAAGATATTGAAATTCCAGCCAATACTTGTTTTACCGCTGAGGTTGGTTTGTCTGGCGAAATAAGGCCTGTTAACCGAATTGACCAAAGAATTTTTGAAGCTGAAAAACTAGGTTTTTCAACAATCTTTATTTCTCAAAACAATTTAAAGGGACTTAACAAAAGTACGTTGAAAATAAAAGTTGTTGCTGTAAAAAAGATAGAAGAGGTTTTTCAGCGTTTGTTTGGCTGATTATTTCTTTCCACTCGAAGATTCTGAAGAAATTATTTCAAATAATTCATCAAGATTTGGCGTAAGAATTACTTCGATTCTTCTGTTTTTCGCTTTGGCTTCTTCTGTAATACCCGGATCAATAGGAGCGTGCTCCCCCTTGCCTGCGGCAGTAATTTGTTTCGGCTTGATTTCACTATTGCTTAACATGATTTTTACTACCGCCGTAGCGCGCATTACGCTAAGTTCCCAATTGTCTTTAATCGGGCCATTCCCTGAGAGTTTATCTATATCCGTATGACCTTCGACAAGTATTTCCACATCATTCTGCTCTTGCAGAATCTTTGCTAACTCTACTAGTGCTTTTTTCCCCTCTGGATCTACCGAAGTACTGCCTTTTGGAAACAAAAGCTCCGCTTCCATAGATATGTATATTTTACCGTTGCGCTGTTCAACGGTTAACCCTTTATCTTTAAACCCCATAAGTGCTGCAGCAATTTTGTCTTTAAGGGCCAATACCGCAGCATCTTTCTCGGCAATAATTGCCTCTAACTCATTTACTCTCCTTTCTCTCTGTTGCAGAGCTTTTTCAGTCTTTTCTAAATCAAGCTTTGCTTTTTGCAGCGCCATTTGTTTTTCGTTTAACGCTCGTTGTGCATCATTAAGTTCATCTTCTCTTCGCTGCAAATCTTCTTGAGATCGTTGTAAATTCTCCAGCAACTTTCTGTTTTCTGCAGTACTTCCCTTTTGCAACAATTCCATTTTTTCTAGCAATTCGTCATTTAAGCGGTTTATTTTATCATACTGTCTCGTCATTTTTCTTAATGATAGCCCCGTTAACGTTGTGTCTTTAATTAATAGTTTCACCTCCTTTTGAATCCGAACCAGATCATTAGTTAATTCGGTATTTACCGTTTCCAAATCTCGCTTTTCAGATTGTATTGCGCTTCTTTCAATGTCACATTTGTCATATTTACTCTGAAGTTCTTCAACTTGCCTAGCCGGGATACATGAAAACAGCGATGCTGAAATTACGACTGCCATTGATAATATTCGAAAATTCATCTACCTAAGTATTTAAAACAATAGTACTTGATTCTTCACTCGCTTAATGAAATTCGGTAACCTATTTTTAAACAATTCGTTTTTAATAGAAACGAATTTATGCTTTCGGAAAATTGGATTACTGATAAAACGACAGATTTTGAGTACAAAAAATACACCGTTTTG
>Ga0115568_10003820_pt1 | contig 10182 bp, 10 predicted proteins | sample COGITO_mtgs_1204_FD_87296 | JGI IMG/M metagenome (GOLD analysis project Ga0115568, IMG submission 87296) | Pelagic marine microbial communities from North Sea - COGITO_mtgs_120426 | ecosystem: Environmental > Aquatic > Marine > Epipelagic | place: Germany:Helgoland, sampling site Kabeltonne...
GCACTTCACCAGAAATGGTTTGTGGAATCAATGAAAGCATTCCATGTCCAGAAGCAGAAAAAAAAGAATCTAATCAAAAAGGATATCAGCGTGCACTTGATTACATGGACCTCCAAGAGAGTATGCCTATCACGGACATAACGCTTGATAAGATTTTTATTGGGTCCTGCACTAACTCTCGAATCGAAGATTTGAGAGCCGCAGCACAAGTTGTGAAAGCAAAAAAAATTGCTAAGAATATCAAGCTAGCCTTAGTTGTTCCAGGCTCCGGCTTGGTTAAAGCCCAAGCAGAGAAAGAGGGCTTAGACAAAATTTTCATTGACGCAGGATTTGAATGGCGCGATCCAGGTTGCTCTATGTGTTTAGCAATGAATGCAGATCGATTAGAGCGAGGTGAGCGGTGTGCATCAACTTCAAATAGAAACTTTGAAGGCAGGCAAGGTCAAGGGGGTAGGACGCATTTGGTCAGCCCACAAATGGCAGCAGCAGCAGCTATTCATGGAAAATTTATTGATGTGAGGGAGTTAGACTAAATGCTACCACTCATAAGGCATGAAGGCGTTGTTATACCTCTCGACAGATCAAACGTAGATACGGATGCAATAATTCCAAAACAATTCCTAAAATCTATTAAAAAATCAGGTTTTGGTCCCAATTTATTTGATGAATGGAGATACTTGGATCAAGGGGAGCCGGGGGAAGACTCTACCTTAAGAAAAATAAATCCTGACTTTGTTTTAAATAAGCCACAGTTCGCAAAAGGAACCATCTTATTGGCCAGAGAGAATTTTGGCTGTGGATCCAGCAGAGAGCACGCGCCCTGGGCTTTGCTTGATTATGGTATTCGCATAATTTTAGCCCCCAGCTTTGCAGATATTTTTTACGGCAATTGTTTTAAAAATGGAATTCTTCCTATTGCGATAAGCAAAGAGTTGACGAATACCTTTTTTGATAAATCCCAAAGCTCACAAGGCCTGAAACTGCTTATTGATCTTGAAAACCAATTTATAATTGACGGTCCGGATAAGTATGATTTTGATATTGACGCATTTAAAAAATATTGCCTATTAGAGGGCCTTGATGATATCGGGTTAACTTTGAAGCATAGTGTTGATATTAAGAATTTTGAGAATAACTATCACAGCCAATTTCCTTGGCTAATTAAATAGGAAGCCTTATGAAGATTGCAGTTTTTCCAGGAGATGGTATTGGCCCTGAAATAATTAAACAAGCAGTCAAAGTGCTTGATGCTTTTAATCTCTCTGATGCAATAGAGTATGGATCTATTGGGGGAGCAGGATACGAGTTGCACAACGACCCTTTCCCCGAAGTATCTCTTAATCTTGCCCTAGAGGCGGATGCCGTTTTATTAGGTGCAGTAGGAGATTGGAAGTATGACTCACTTCCAAGGGATATGCGCCCGGAAAGAGGGCTCTTAAGAATTAGACAGGCCCTGAATTTATTTGCCAATTTGAGACCAGCAATAATGTTTCCAGAGCTGGTTCATGCATCAAGCCTTAAACCTGAAATTGTTTCAGGACTGGATATTCTAATTGTTAGAGAGTTGACTGGAGATATATATTTTGGAAAACCCCGTGGAATATCCATTAATGATAAGGGTGAGCAAGAAGGTATCAATACGATGCGTTACTCGGAATCTGAGATTAGAAGAATTGCCCATGTTGCATTTAATACCGCTGAAAAAAGATCAAAAAAATTGTGCTCTGTAGACAAGGCGAATGTGCTAGAGGCGACTGAATTATGGCGAAAGATTGTTACAGAGACGGCAGGTGAATATCCTTCAGTTGAGCTAAGTCACATGTACGTAGATAATGCAGCAATGCAGCTGGTAAAAAACCCCAAGCAATTTGATGTTATTGTTACGGGTAACATTTTCGGGGATATATTATCTGATCAAGCATCAATGTTAACGGGATCTATTGGAATGCTGCCCTCAGCTTCGTTAGATGAAAATAATAAAGGCATGTATGAGCCAAGCCATGGCTCTGCACCAGACATTGCCGGAACAAATAAAGCGAATCCTATTGCGACAATTTTGTCCTTAGCGATGATGTTTAAATACACATTTAACGATCTAGAAAAATTTAACATTATTGAGGATGCTGTAAAGCAAGCATTAAAAGATAATTACCGTACTGAAGATATAGCTTCAGAGAAAACAACAATTTTAGGATGTGAGGAAATGGGCGATGCTATTATTGAACGAATGCGAATATAGTAAATGAAAAAAATAGGATTTATTGGTTGGAGAGGTATGGTTGGCTCTGTTTTAATGGAGCGCATGACCCAAGAAAAAGATTTTGATAAAGTCGATCCCTTTTTCTTTACTACTTCACAGGTAGGCGAAAAAGCACCAAGCTATTCTCATAAAGAATCATGTCTTTTGGACGCGTATTCCATTTCCGAGCTTGGTAAGATGGATATCATCATATCCTGTCAGGGTGGTAGTTATACAGAAGAGGTCCATCCAAAACTTAAAGATATTAAATGGAAAGGTCATTGGATTGATGCTGCATCCACGCTAAGAATGCATAAAGAGGCGCTGATTGTTTTAGACCCACTTAATGGGGATGCAATCGAACAAGCCTATATCAATGGAAATAAAACATGGGTCGGAGGCAATTGTACAGTTTCATTGATGCTTCTGGCTATTCAAGGATTAGTTGAAAGCAATGCAGTGGAATGGGTTTCCTCAATGACTTACCAAGCAGCTAGTGGTGCTGGAGCAAGAAATATGAAAGAGCTATTAGTGCAAATGGGTGAGCTTCATAGTTCTGTAGCTAATAAAATTGAGGATAAAAGTTATAATATTCTTGATCTGGATAAGGATACTCAGAAAAAAATGCATGCAAAAAGTTTTACAACAACTGAGTTTGGTGTCCCTTTGGCTGGAAGTTTAATTCCATGGATAGACCAAGACCTAGAAGATGGAAGGAGTAAGGAGGAGTGGAAGGGCCAAGCTGAATCAAACAAAATTTTATCCGGATATTTTGATTCTATTAAGGTGGATGGCTTATGTGTAAGGATCGGAACTATGCGCTCTCATAGCCAAGCACTCACCATTAAATTAAAAAAAGATTTAAATATAAAGGAAATTAATAATTTAATTAGTAATGGTAATAAGTGGGTTAAGCTCATCCCTAATAACAAGCAAGAAAGTATTGAGAGCTTAACACCAGCCTCAGTTTCAGGAACATTGGATATTGCTATTGGGCGAGTAAGAATGCTTGATCTTGGTAACAATCTAATATCTGCATTCACTGTAGGCGACCAATTGCTTTGGGGTGCAGCAGAGCCGCTTAGGCGAATGATGAACATATTGATTCAAAAAGAGGGGTAGCAGGGTATGCGTTCAAGATTATTTCTACTAATTATTGTCACAATGTTTAGTCAGCATGGACAGGCCGTACAATTAGGAAAAATTCAGGTTAACTCTACCCAAGAGAGAGCATTCAATGCTCAGATAGTAGTAGGAATTGAAAAGGGAGACAATCTAGAGCAGGTGAAATATTCGATTGCATCACCAGAAATCTATAAATCTCAAGGGATGCAAAGACAAGCAATTCATTCAGATATCAGTATTGATTTATTAGAGAGCCAAGGAAAAGTCCCTACATTAATTCTTAAATCAAAAAAACCGGTAAAGGATTCTTTTTTAGACTTATTAATTCAAATTGACTCTCCTGAAGGGAGGCTGTTTAAGGAATATACCGTATTGCTTGATCCACCAACAAAGAAAGAAGCTGATAGACCCGCAGATGAAGTCACAATAAAAAATAATGCCAACAATACCAAGCCTAAGGTATCAAAAAAAGTAAAAGCCACTAGTATCGTCTCAAAACCAGGGAAAACATTATTTCAAATTGCTAGAGAAAATAATATCTCAGGCATTACAACTGCACAATATGCTGTTGCAGTATTTCAAATAAATCCTGCTGCTTTCGCAAATAACAATATTAATGGACTTAATAAAGGTCAAAAAATATCGTTACCCACTAAAGATTACTTTCAAAAATTATCACATTTAGAAGCTAGAAAAATATTAAAAGAACAAAACATACAGTGGGAAAAAATAACAAATAAGAATCTAAGAAAAGTTTCAGAAAAAAAACCAACAGCACCGAAGAAGAAAAATAATTTAGAGCTATCTAAGCTTAAAGCTGAGGTTCAAAGATTAAGAAAAGAGTTGAAGGAGGTTAATGAGTCAACTGATTTGGTGAGCAAGGCAAATTCGGTAGATGAGGTTGCGATTAAATCGGAAGAAAAGATAACGCAGGTCGACAAAGCACCAGAAATAGAAAGTATTCAGCCAGCAGAAGAAGAGGTCTTGGAGGCAATAGATAATCAAGACTTTGTGTCATCCATTGCTGTTCAGGAAGAAGACATTATTGAGGAAGTTATTATGGATGAAACAAGCTTGCCTGAGGATAATTCTCGTTCAGGATTAGTGTATGTCTTGATGATACTTTTTGCTATCTTAGGTGGGTTATTAGTATTCTTAACCAAAAAAAGGGCATCATTAAGAACCTTGCCGAAAGATCCAATAAGAACCTCTGTTGATGAGTATATCTACAAAAAAAATATTAGAAAAAATATGACCAATAAGTATTAATTTAAAATGGTTAATGGATCTATTTTATTTTTAGGGCTTCTTCTGCTTTTTAGTATTGGGGGGCTTTCATTAGCCATTCAAGTTGTTTTTCTAGCCTTACTATTTCTTCTTTCAGCACTGCTATCGATGAATATATTCGTCTTTCTGCGTAAAATAAAATTTTTTATCGCAACAATCGCACTTGTTTTTTTATTTTCAGTGCCCGGCGAGGTTTTATATTTTTATGGCCCTTTATCAATAACAAAAGAGGGCTTAGTGTTGGCTGGGTTTAATATTGTTCGGCTTGTCAATATTTTTACTATTGTGTTTATTCTAATGAAAGTCTTGCCAAGAGACTTTATTACCATCAGCATTATAAAAGCATGCCTTTTTGTAACTTATTTTGGTGTTAAAAAAGAGCGTTTAATTGCCAGAGTTTTTCTTACCTTTGAGTACCTCGACTTTTATCGCAATGCAAAATTTACCTTCAATAGCCTTGGTGCGGACATAGCAAAGCAAATAAATTCAGATTATAGTGAGAAGATTAAACCAAACCTACCCCTTGTAACATTCGGTACTAAAGACTTTTTTTGGTCTGGCTCTTTTGCAGTCGCATTTTTAACTATTCAATTTTTGCTGATATGAGAATAGCTTGTTCAGTTAGTTACAATGGATATGGATTTTCTGGTTGGCAAAAGCAACCAGACGTAAAGACAATACAGGGTCTGATTGAGAGCGCTTTAACTGAAATTGCCAAAGACACGGTTATTACTCATGCATCCGGAAGAACTGATAGCGGTGTACATGCCCTTGGGCAAATTATCCATTTCGATACTACAAAAAATAGACCATTAACTGCTTGGGTAAAAGGTGTGAATGCTTTTCTGCCGAATTCCATTAAAGTAAGGTGGGCTAAAAATATATCCGATAGCTTTCATGCGCGTCATTCTGTTTTGGAAAGAGAGTATCAATACCTTTTAATTAAAGATACAAATAATTCTGCTATTTTTCATGCAACGGCAGGTTGGACTTATTTTGATTTAGATGACTATAATTTAATGGCAGCATGTAAATGCTTTGAGGGTACGCATGATTTTAGCTCCTTTCGATCATCCGAGTGCCAAGCAAAGTCGCCTGTTAGAACCATAAATCAATTTCGTTGCGAACAATTCGGCAATACCTATCTTTTTACTATTCGAGCTAATGGTTTCTTACATCATCAGATACGCAATATGATTGCTGCCGTTATCCATGTCGCAAAAAATGAAGATAGCGTTGGGTTTATTGATGATTTATTGTCAAAAAAAGACCGTACACTTGCACCACCAACCTTTATGCCGAATGGTTTATATCTATCGAATATAAAGTATGATGATAAATGGAAACTTCCCCAAATAAATAATTCGGTAAATATCTTTAGTAAAAATGACAATTAAAATTAAAATATGCGGCATTACTAACATTGAAGATGCTTTGAACGCTTCGCTCCTAGGAGCGGATGCCCTTGGTTTTGTCTTTGTAGGAAAGAGTCCTCGCTATATTACGCCCCTTAATACATCAATTATTATCGATGCGTTACCACCCTTTATCAGCAAAGTTGGTTTATTCGTCAACCCATCAAAAGAAGAAGTAGAGGATGCTATAAGAGTTGCTAAATTTGATCTTTTGCAGTTTCATGGTGATGAAAATGAAGAGTTTTGCAATCAATTTAATTTGCCTTACATCAAAGCATTTTCAGTAAAAAGCGAAGTTAATTTGGTAGAATATGAAACGAATTACAATTCAGCATCAGCGCTCTTGTTGGATACATACTCTGAGAAGGCTAGAGGTGGAACTGGAACAACATTTGATTGGAATTTAATTCCAGCAGAAGAGTCGAAACCTTTGATAATTGCAGGCGGGCTCAATAATGAAAATATTACTGATCTGTTACGGCATACAACCCCATATGCAGTCGATGTGAGTGGTGGTGTAGAGGTATTAAAGGGCAAGAAAGATTATAAAAAAATGGAAAATTTTATTTTGGGAGTAAGAAATGCAACCTTATGATTTACCGGATCAGTTCGGCCATTTCGGTCAATTTGGCGGAACATTTGTTGCGGAGACATTAATTGAAGCTCTTGATGAATTGCGAGACATGTATGCGAAATACAAAGATGATCCAGAGTTCCTTGCTGAATTTCATCATGATTTAAAGCATTTTGTTGGTAGGCCTAGCCCAATCTATTTCGCCGAGCGTCTAACTGATCAAATTGGCGGAGCTAAAATTTACTTAAAACGAGAAGATTTAAACCATACAGGCGCTCATAAAGTTAATAATACGGTCGGCCAAGCATTGTTAGCTAAAAGAATGGGTAAGCCTCGAGTCATTGCTGAAACCGGTGCTGGGCAGCACGGAGTTGCTACGGCAACGATTGCCGCACGTCTTGGCTTAGAATGTGTTGTTTATATGGGAGCTGAGGATGTGAAACGCCAGTCTCCAAATGTCTACAGAATGAAATTACTAGGTGCGACAGTGATCCCAGTGGAGAGTGGATCAAAAACGCTTAAAGATGCCTTAAATGAAGCTTTAAGGGATTGGGTTACTAACGTTTCGAATACGTTTTATATCATTGGGACGGTTGCAGGACCCCATCCATACCCTATGATGGTCAGAGATTTCAATTCGGTAGTAGGTCATGAGTGTATAACTCAAATGCCGGAAATTGCTAACCAACAACCAAATGCAATTATTGCATGTGTTGGTGGGGGATCGAATGCAATGGGTATTTTTCATCCCTACATTAACGACAAAAATGTTCGTCTGATCGGGGTAGAAGCTGCTGGTGATGGAATTGAAACTGGCCGGCATGCCGCTCCGTTAACTTCTAATAGTGGCATCGGAGTGCTGCATGGAAACAGAACATACCTCATGCAAAACTCAGAAGGACAAATTATTGAAACGCATTCAGTTTCTGCGGGTCTTGATTACCCTGGAGTGGGGCCTGAACATGCTTGGTTAAAAGAATCTGGAAGGGCAGAATATGCTGCGGTCACCGATGATGATGCTTTGAAAGCATTCCATAACTTATGTCAGGTTGAAGGGATTATTCCTGCCCTTGAGACAAGTCATGCTCTTGCTTATGCAGAAAAATTAGCGGCCACTATGCGTAAAGATCAAGTAATTTTGGTTAATCTATCAGGAAGGGGTGACAAAGATATTAATACTGTAGCTAGTATTTCAAACATCTCCTTATAAAATTTATGTCTAGAATAAAAACAACTTTTAAAGGCTTAGCGGAAGATAAAAAGACTGCACTTATACCCTTTATCACCGCCGGCGATCCCCATCCTGACATGACGGTCAAACTTCTTCATGCGCTAGTAGACTCTGGTGCAGATATGATTGAGTTAGGTATCCCTTTCTCTGACCCAATGGCAGACGGGCCTGTCATCCAAAGAGCAAGCGAAAGAGCTTTGGCGAATAATGTCGGCATTAATAAAACTATTAATTTAGTAAAAGACTTTAGAAAAGATAACACACATACACCCATTATTTTAATGGGTTACGCAAACCCTATCGAAGCTATAGGACTTATTAATTTTGTCGACTCTATTAAAAAGGCTGGAGTTGATGGGGTAATTACAGTTGATTATCCACCTGAAGAGTCTAAAGAGTTTGTCTCTCTATTATTAGAAAATGACATTGATAGCGTTTTCCTCCTATCACCTACAACCGAAGATGATCGAATTCAGCTTATTGTTGACCAAGCAACGGGTTTTATTTATTACGTTTCTCTTAAAGGGGTTACTGGCTCAGCTAATATTGATATAGAACAGGTAACTGAAAGAGTAAATAATGTGCGAAAGTTTACCAAATTACCTGTGGGCGTAGGTTTTGGAGTAAGGGATGCTAAAACGGCAAAAGAGGTTGCAGCTATTGCTGATGCTGTTGTCATAGGCAGTCGTATCGTGCTTGAAATTGAACAGTCAAATAAAGACACATTGATTGATAACATTAAAAAACTTATGCGTGAGATGAAAGATGCAATTGAATAAGATGAAAAAAATATCATGAGCTGGTTAAAAAATGTTTCCCCTAAAATTAAAAAGATTGTTGGCAGCCTAAAGAAAAATATTCCTGAAGGACTTTGGCATAAATGCCCTTCATGCCAATCAACGCTTTATAGATCTGAGCTAGAGAAAAATAGCGAAGTTTGTCCAAATTGTAGCTTTCATAATAGGATAGGTGCCAGGTCCCGCATCAAACTTTTGTTAGATACTCCTAATCAGAATGAGATTGGAAAAAAAATAAGTGCTACAGATCCGCTAAAATTTGAAGACACACAAAAATATAAAGACCGTCTCGTTTCAATGAAAAAAAATACTGGAGAAAACGATGCGCTAGTAGTTTCTGAGGGATTTATTGAATCCATGCCAGTTGTTATGGCTGTCTTTGAATTTAAGTTTATGGGTGGGTCTATGGGCTCTGTAGTAGGAGAGAAGTTTGTTCTGGGGCTTAATAAGGCGATACAAAATAAAGCTGCATTTGTGTGTGTGACATCAAGTGGAGGAGCAAGAATGCAGGAAGGCTTGCTATCACTTATGCAGATGGCTAAAACCAGTGCAGCATTAACTAAGCTAAGCGCTCAAAAGCTTCCTTTCATTTCAGTATTGACTGATCCCACAATGGGTGGTGTATCGGCTAGTTTTGCCATGTTAGGTGATGTCATTATGGCTGAGCCAAAAGCCTTAATTGGGTTTGCAGGACCAAGAGTTATTGAACAAACCGTTAGAGAGAAGCTCCCTGAAGGATTTCAACGGTCTGAATTTCTTCTCGAACATGGGGCGATAGATATGATTGTAGATCGCAGGCAGATGCGTAAAACTATTGCTAAGATTATTTCACACTTAATGCGTTAGACATTGCTTAACAAGCTATCTAAAAAAGACAGTCTTGAGGCGTGGCTCGACTATATTGAAAAGTTACACCCCAGTGAAATTGAATTAACTCTTGAGCGTGTTCGAGAGGTAAAAGATCTTGCTAATATTTACCCGGATTTTCCCATTATTCTCGTAGGTGGCACAAACGGCAAAGGTTCTGTATGTGCCTTCATAGAGTCAATTCTTCATGCATCAGATTTAAAGATTGGTTGTTATACCTCTCCGCATTTATTACGCTTTAACGAGCGCATTCGTATTAATAAGCATGAGGTTGATGACAAAGCTATTGTTACTGCCCTTGACCACATTGAAAGAAGTCGCCGAGATATTCCATTAACATATTTTGAGATTACTACGTTAGCAGCAGTTAAGTGTATGAATGACGAGGCGGTGGACATAGCTATTCTTGAGGTAGGCTTAGGGGGCCGCCTGGATGCGGTTAACATATTTTCCCCAACAATTTCATTAATAACCACTGTTAGTTTGGATCATCAAGCTTATCTTGGTGATAGTGTTGATAAAATCGGATTTGAAAAGTCTGGAATCTTCAGAAGAAATATCCCGGCAATCATTAATCATAAAAATCCTATTCCTAGCATGATCAGTGCGGCAAATAAAATAAATGCCAACCTGTCTTTACTTGGTAA
>Ga0115568_10003822_pt1 | contig 10177 bp, 10 predicted proteins | sample COGITO_mtgs_1204_FD_87296 | JGI IMG/M metagenome (GOLD analysis project Ga0115568, IMG submission 87296) | Pelagic marine microbial communities from North Sea - COGITO_mtgs_120426 | ecosystem: Environmental > Aquatic > Marine > Epipelagic | place: Germany:Helgoland, sampling site Kabeltonne...
AATGGCCTAAAGAAGTATCGTAGTTTTAAGGTAAGAGTTAATGAAACATCAACACATCTGTTTGGTGATTTTGACTCTATTTTTGATGCATTGAAAATTGAAATTAAAAAGTCGTATTCAAAGCACGAGAAATCAGTATTCGTATTGAAGGTTTTGGGCGCCAACATTGAAGGCTCGGCATCTTCACTTTAATTTCATTTACTGAGCGCTATTCAGAATGAATTTTATTTAAGTAATTTTGCAAACTCATTCATTTAAAGAGTCTTAGATCGGGTCGTTAATCAATAGTTGGTGCGCGCAGAAAGAAGTAATTAGGAAGCAATATGGAGCAAGAAACAGACTTATCAAACCTTTCTAGAAACGGCACAGGGGAAAACAAACTGGTGAAGCTTGCATTGGTTGGACCAGAGTGTTCAGGTAAAACAACATTGGCAGGAAAACTGGCTGAGGTTTACAATGAGCCATTTGTGGAAGAATACTCTAGAGAATATCTAGAGGAACTAGGAAGAAATTATAATCAAGACGATCTTCTAGAGATTGCAAAAGGTCAGCTTGAGAGAGAATATGTCGTTGCTGAAAAAGCAAACCATTTTTTAATTTGTGATACCAATACGTTAGTCGTGAAAATTTGGGCTGAGCAACGATTTGGCCGCGCTCAAAATTGGATCGAACGTCAGTTTTTGGAAAAACCTTATCAGCTTTATATCCTTTGCGGACATGAAGGCATTGATTGGGAATACGATGACTTGAGGGAAAACCCAGATGATAGAGCTGATTTGTATGACTGTTACAAAAAGGCACTCGTCAAAGCCGGAAAGCGGTTCATCGAAGTGGAAGGAACTTCTGAAGAACGCATTGAACGAATCAATAAAAGCTTGAAGCGGAATCGATTATTACCGCGAAAAAAAGCTTCAGCATAACATTAAAAAAAAGCCCATTTTAAATGGGCTTTTTTTTGATCTTTATTTAATACATTTGCAACAGCTAACTGGGGTGTTCTCCAAAATAAAATTGGAGTTCTGAGATTAAACCCATTGAACCTGACCGGGTAATTCCGGCAAGGAAGATGACGAAATCCTGTGATTTTGTTTGCCGAATGTCTCGGTTGGCTCTTAACCAAAAAGAGTCATGAGATATATTATAATCCTTTTGTTTTTCTTCTTGTTTATTCCTTTTTCAGAAGCGCAGAATGTGCTTAAAGGAGAAATCAGAAACGCTTCAGGTCAGCCTCTAGTCGGGGCACTGATTGCAGATCAATCTTCTTACACCGCCACAACATCTGGAAAGAATGGGGGCTTCGAATTAAAGTTGAAATCGGGTGTTCATGGCATTCAAATTTCTCATCTAGGTTATAAAACTATTGTTGATTCCATCAATATAACTGAAGATATTGATCGCTCCTATGCTTTGAAAATCAATCCGATTATTAGCGAGGAATTTGTGGTTGAGGCGCTGAGAGCAAATGCATCAACACCTATGACCTTTCAGAATATTTCAGGGGAAGAACTGGATGCAAATAATCTTGCTCAAGATTTGCCCATACTATTGAACCAGGCAGTTTCTATCGTTACGACTTCAGATGCTGGAGGTGGAGTAGGGTATACTGGTATGCGCATTCGAGGAAGCGATGCGACTCATATTAATGTTACTGTGAATGGTGTGCCATTAAATGACCCTGAATCCCATGGTGTTTTTTGGGTAAACATGCCTGACTTCGCCACTTCAACTCAAAATATTCAAATTCAAAGAGGAGTCGGCACCTCTTCCAATGGAGCCGCTTCATTTGGAGCGTCAATTAATATGGAAACATCAACGATTGATTCAGTAGCTTCAGCTGAATTCAATAATACATTTGGGTCCTTCAACACTCGAAAACATAATGCCATTATCAATTCGGGCTTGATCAATGATCATTTCAATTTTGAAGGCCGCTTATCTTATATCTCTTCAGATGGATACATTGATCGTTCAGCTGCTGATTTGCGATCTTACTATTTTGCTGGGGGATACTATAGTAAACGTGCTATGCTGAAGGCGATAACTTTTTCAGGGCAAGAAATTACACAACAGGCGTGGTGGGGAACTCCTGAATCTCGAATAAATGGAGATGAGAATGCGATGATTGATCATGCCATAAACAATGGATTGAACGTAAATCAAACTGAAAACTTATTGAATGCAGGACGGACTTACAATTACTATCAATATGAAAATGAGGTAGATAATTATGGACAGGATCATTATCAGTTAATCTCTGGATATCAACTTAACGATGATTTTTACTTGAATCTTACCGGTCATTATACAAAAGGGCAAGGCTATTTTGAGCAGTTCAAGAATGATAGCGATCTAGAAGAATTTGGAATTGCCAATGCTGTTTTCGGAACGGACACCATTACCTCTTCAGATATTATAGTTAGACGATGGTTGGACAATGATTTTTATGGTGGGGTTTATTCCTTACAGTATGATCGTAATCTTTTGAATGTAACATTAGGCGGAAGCGCTAATCAATACGATGGAAGGCATTTTGGCGAAGTGATTTGGTCTGAATTCGCCTCTAATTCTGAAATTGGAGATCGATATTACGAATCAGAGTCTTCCAAAATGGATGTGTCGAATTACCTAAAAGCACAATTAACAGTGAATAAATTCACCTTCTATGGTGACATTCAAGGACGCTTCATTGACTACAATGGTTCTGGAGTTGATAATGACCAAAGGTTGATTGATATTGATCAGCAATATTTTTTCTTGAATCCAAAGTTGGGCTTAAGCTATCAGCCAAATGGCAAGAATCTATTTTACGCTTCTTTCGCTCAGTCGAGCCGAGAGCCTGTGAGAAATGATTTTACAGACGCTGCGGTTGGAGTTGTTCCAATGCATGAAGTGTTGAATGATCTGGAGATAGGATGGAACTATCGAAAATCCAAGATTTCATTTGGAGTTAATGGCTACTTTATGGCATATGAAAATCAATTAGTGTTGACAGGTGAGTTGAACGATGTTGGTTCACCTATTCGAACTAATGTTCCTGAAAGCTATCGAGCAGGAATTGAGTTTCAAGCACAAATTGATATTGTTGGAGGACTTTATTGGAAACCAAATCTGACCCTTTCTCAAAACCAAATCACAGCCTTCAATGAAGTGCTTTATGACTATACTTTAGGTTTTGACGTGATTGAAATAGCGCATCAAAATACAGACATCGCTTTTTCGCCATCTGTTATCGGGGGCTCCCAAATTGGTTATAAAACCAAGTTTGGTCTAGAAGGTGTGCTACTTACAAAATATGTTGGTATGCAATACCTCGACAATACCTCTAATGAAGATCGCGTGATCGAGGATTATTTGGTCAATGATGTCCGATTAACTTATTCAGTCAAAACAGAAAGGCTAAAGAATTTGGAGTTGAGTTTGTTGGTCAATAACGTCTTCAATGAATTGTATTCTTCAAATGGTTATACCTATAGTTATGTATTTGGTGGAACCATTACTGAGAATTTCTATTATCCTCAAGCAGGAACGAATTGGCTACTTGGGTTGAAAGTGAAATTTTAAGCAGCTTGAATCAATGATAAAACCTCCTGAGGATTTTTATCAATGTGCTTCCAAACAGCAGAAGATAATCCGACCCCTTGAAAACCGGCAGCTCGAACTACATCGATCCTATCTTTTGTAACGCCACCTAAGGCATATACAGGAATATTGGCCTTGTTGAGAATTGATTTAAGTAAGTTGACACCAGCTTCCTCATCTTTATTATAATATGAATGACTCGTAAAAACTGAATTCAGAAAAACATAATCAAAGCTTAAACTATTTTCTCTTAGGCTCTCTATGCTATTGAAGGTGGATGTGATAATCAAACTGGGGTGTCTGAGTTTTATTAGCAAACGATTCCACCTATTTTTAAGCTTGTTATTCCTATGCTTTCTGTGTAAGTGAATGCCTTTCAACTTATACTTTATAGCCAATTTATAATGTCCGTGTATCACAATTTTACTGTGATATTCTTGAGGAATTGATTCGATAAAAACTGAGATGTCTGTTTTACTCCATTTAGGCTTTCGAATATGAAGTGTCTGCAATCCATTCTCAAACAATCGAATGATTTGAGTGATCTCTTTTTCTTTTTCGGAAGATGAAGTAATTACGATTACCTCCATTTGGAGTGGATTATTTCATACAGAAATAGCTAAAAAAGAAGGTTGATTTACGGTTGGGTCAAAAGGAATTTTCAATCTCTGTGTTGAAAACTGGAAATTAATGCGATTTTCTTTGGGTTAAAGTCACGAATATTTCGGAGTCTTTTTCTTCCAATGCGTTGCCTATCACTACGAGATTAGCACCAGCATTCCAATATTCGTCAAGGGCTTCTATACTTCTGATGCCTCCGCCAACTATTAAAGGTGTGTCAATTGATTTCGAAACAGCTTCGACCATAACCAGAGGAACAGGTTTAAGAGCGCCACTTCCGGCATCGAGGTAAATCATTTTCATCCCAATCATTTCTCCGGCTTGGGCTGTGCAGATTGCAATGTCATTCTTGTCTCTTGGAATGGGCTGAGAATTGCTCATATAACTCACGGAAGTCGGCTTTCCTCCATCAATAAGCATATAACCAGTCGAAATTATCTCGGCATTCATATTCTTAAGCTTGGGTGCAGCCAAAACGTGCTGACCTATTAGTAGATCTGCATTCCTCCCGGAGATTAATGATAGAAGCATTACTGCATCCACATGATCAGTCAATTGGGTAAAATGCCCTGGGAAAAGAACTAAAGGTTTTTTCGTGAGAGATTGCAATAGTCTGGCTGAAGTTGAAATCTTACTCTTATAAATAAGACTACCTCCAATCAAAATAAAATCAGGATCTAGCTGATCAATCTTTTTCGCAAAATCAATGAGGTCATCTTCAGTATGCTTATCAGGATCAATAAGGATAGCGAGTTTTCGATCGGTTTTGCTAAGGTTGAAGGTCTTATTTTGCATTTGACGTGGCATCAATGTAGGACAAGATGAGAGGTTCAAAGATGCAAGAAATGACATTAAAGTCAGATTTTATAGACGGATGATTCACGCTGCAATTTACGATCAACTCATTTTCTCTTGTCATTGAGTAGTTAATCTTCATGTTTTCAGTAAAAAGAACGCCACTTGCTTGCATTATTTTGAATAAACACTCTTTTGCACCCCAGACGCCTAAAAGAGCATCGGTTTTTAAAAAGCTCTCAAAATGTTCAACTTCTGAATCCGTTGTAAACCTTTTTTTTACGCGACTAATATCGCGCCCTTTCACCTCAATATCTATAGCTGGACGCGAATGATTATTTATGATCATAGCCATATAATTACTGGTATGACTTATCGAAAGATGTGTGGCCTTATTCTTAAGGAAAGGAGCCCCTTTCTTATTTCTAGAAATTTTAGTGGTTTCATTTAAAAGCTCAGAGATTATGAAATCAGCACACACCAATTGAAGGGTGCGTTCACGGGAATGACCATTATAATATTCATTTATCTGTTTCTCCGAAAACATAGAAGTTACCGCAGTTATATCAGCAATAACAACCTCCGAATTATGAGCTGTTTTGAACCTATGTAGTATTCCTTTGTTCAACAGTTTAATCATTCAAAAATAGCGTGCTACCTTTGCACCAAAATTTAAAAAGTAATGAGCGAAGTTACAGAGAGACTTTCTTATAAAGTTAAAGACATTTCCCTAGCAGATTGGGGAAGAAAAGAAATAACATTGGCCGAGGCTGAAATGCCAGGATTGATGTCGTTAAGAGAAGAATATGGTAAAGATAAACCTCTAAAAGGAGCTAGGATTGCTGGATGTTTGCACATGACTATTCAAACAGCAGTGCTTATTGAAACGCTAGTTGAATTGGGTGCTGACGTCACATGGTCTAGTTGCAACATTTTTTCTACGCAAGACCATGCTGCTGCAGCAATTGCGAAAGGAGGTGTTCCTGTTTTTGCATGGAAGGGAATGACCGAAGAGGAGTTTGATTGGTGCATAGAGCAAACAATTTCCGCCTTTCCTGATGGTCAATCATTGAATATGATTTTGGATGATGGAGGTGATTTAACCAATATGGTTTTCGATCAATTTCCTGAATTAACGAAAGATATTCGAGGCCTTTCTGAAGAAACTACGACTGGTGTTCACAGACTTTATGAGCGCATGAAGAATGGTACATTGGTGATGCCTGCTATCAACGTTAACGATTCTGTTACCAAATCAAAGTTTGATAATAAATACGGCTGTAAAGAATCATTGGTAGACGCCATTAGAAGAGCAACAGATATAATGATGGCTGGTAAGGTTGCTGTTGTTGGTGGCTACGGGGATGTTGGAAAAGGTTCTGCAGCTTCTCTGAAAGGAGCAGGAGCTAGAGTGATTGTAACTGAGATCGACCCTATTTGTGCTTTGCAAGCTGCAATGGATGGCTTTGAAGTGAAGAAGATGAAAGATGCGGTTAAAGAGGGTGATATAATTGTCACAGCTACAGGTAACAAGGATATTCTGAAAGCAGAGCATTTTGAGAACATGAAGGACAAGGCTATCGTTTGTAACATCGGACACTTCGATAATGAAATCGATGTAGCTTGGTTGAATAAGAATGCAAACAAAGATGAAATCAAGCCTCAGGTTGATCTTTACACATTGAAGAATGGAAGACAAATTGTTTTGCTTGCTGAAGGTAGATTGGTAAACTTGGGATGTGCCACAGGGCATCCATCTTTTGTAATGTCTAATTCTTTTACTAACCAAACGTTAGCTCAAATTGAATTATGGACCAATAATTCAAATTATAAAAACGAGGTTTATGTTTTGCCAAAGCACTTAGATGAGAAGGTTGCAATGCTTCATCTGAGTAAGATTGGTGTTGAACTTGACGAATTGTCTCAGGAACAGGCAGAGTATATTGGAGTAGAAGTTAAAGGTCCATTTAAGCCGGAACAATACCGCTATTAATCTTAGCGTAGTATTTATTGAAATTAAAAAAGGGGCCTTGAGCCCCTTTTTTAATTTGTAATACTTAAGTGAGTGCCGTCAAAGCTTGTTTGGTAAAACCTCAGAGGTTGAGATGCGGGTCCTTTTAATATTTGGCCGTCTAATAATAACCACTGGGATCCAGAACAAGTGTCAATGCAGCTCACATTACTGTTGCTATCTACTATTACTTGACATTTGTCCTTCACATAATACGGAGCTTGACGATCGTATACTTTAATTTCCTCTTCTGTAACTCTAAAAGCTATAAGACCATTATATCCTCCTTCAAGTTAAACCCATCCGTTGATAAAATTGAGGGTGTTATATTGCGGAAGACTTAATACGATATATTCATTCACTCTTACATTGGGTACCTGGTGATTAGTGTCTGTTTTCCGACAGTCACTCAACCAAACTGCGCATAAAATAATTATGAGTGTAATTTTACGGTTCACTTTCGTACTATAGATGAAATTAATGGCAAACCTACATTTTAAAACCTTTTTACTAATTGTATCCCTTTTGCTCTTCAATCTTTCTGAAGGGGCCGCTCAATCTAAGAAAAGATTAAAAGAGTTGGAAAGAGTGGAACAAGATCGAAATGCTGAAGAGGCGTCTAAATCTGATGAAGCCAAAAAGCGTCATAGAGATATCCAATCCAAACAAACGCGAAAGGAGATGAAAAAGTATAAGAAGATGAGTAAGAGGCATAATAATAACAGACGTGAGCCATTTTTTAAAAAATGGTTTAGGCGAAACAAACACTAACAGCGATGGACGATTTTGGAAATATTTTATATTTTATTTTTATTGCTATCAGCCTAGCAGGTGGGCTTTGGCAGAATTATAAAAAGCAAAAGGAAAAGCAAAAGGAACAGAAAGAAGAAACCTACTCTGCTCCTTCATATGAGTTTAAGTCAAAAGAGGTGCATGAAATAAGTGATGCTATTCAGGAGTCTGATGCGAAGGCGAGAGAACAAATTGAAATGCTTGAGCATAAAGCGCTCAAGGCATGGAAGAACAGAAGAATTAAAAGAAGATCGGATATTTTGATTGAGTCTGAATCAGAACAAGAAGATGATACTCCAAAGTCAGATATTGGAGAATTTGATGCTAGAAAAGCGATCATCTACAGCGAAATTATAAACCCACCTTACTTATGAAAAGAATTAGTGCACTAATCGTTGATGACGAAGAATTAGCTAGAAAGAATTTAGAATTTCTTCTTAAGGATGATTGTCCTAGTGTTGATGTCATAGGCACAGCTGATAACGCAAGAGAAGCAAAGAAATTTGTTCAAGCCAATAAGATTGACCTAATGTTTCTAGATATTGAAATCCCAATGGTTCAGGATTTGAACTATTGGAGTCGCTGGAAGATGAAATCAACTTTAAAATCATTTTTATTACTGCGTATCATGAATATGCTCTCAAAGCATTTAAATATTCAGCGGTTGACTATTTGTTGAAACCAATTAATATAGATGAATTGCAAGCGTCAATTGGTAAGGTTCAGCCAGGAGCTGGATCTGAATCAAAAGAAAAAATTTCAGCATTAATTGAAAACATGTCTAAGAAAGGCGAGGCGATGGGGAAAATCGCATTGCCAAGTATGGAGGGTCTTCAGTTCGTTAATCTCGATGAAATAATATACTGTGAAAGTCAGGATAATTACACTCAATTCTTTTTGACGGACGGTAAAAGAATTATGGTTTCAAAAACAATAAAGCACTTCGAAGAATTACTAGATCCAAATAGTTTTTTTAGAGTTCATCGATCTAATATCATCAATCTCAAATACATAGATAAATATGTTAAGGGTGAAGGTGGTTATGTGGTAATGAAAAAGGGAGAGCGAATACCAGTTTCGAGAAGGAGAAAAGATGCTTTTCTGCAACTTTTTCACTATCAGTAAGTTGTGTTTTTTTCCGGTTACGTGATGAACCTAACCGTTTTCTAATCGGTTATTGTGTACCTCACTGAATTCCACTTACTTTACATCACAATAGTTCTTAAATTAAGCAAGAAAAGCAGGAGCGATAAGGGTTACGAGAAGATTAAAAAAATGTTAAACGTATCATTACTTTTTTATCTTTACCCGCCATTTTAGGGATGTTGACCACATTTCTATAAACCTATCTAAAGACAGCGAGTCATGAGAAAATTTTTACTAATTGTTCTGGGATTGTTGATTACAACCGTTTCTTCCTACGCCCAAGGTGGCCAAGGAGGAATAAAAGCAACCGTCACTGAGGCATCTAATGGATTACCAATTCCGTTTGCGAATGTTGCAGTGAAACAAAATGGAAGTTTGATCACTGGTGGATCAACTGATTTTGATGGTGTAGTTGAAATTAAGCCTATTCCACCGGGCCGTTATGATATTGAGATTACCAGTTTGGGGTTTGGACCCATTAAGGTTACTGGAATTAATGTTAGCGCTAACAAAACCACATTCGTTCCAAAAACGAGCACTGGGATGGCTTCTTCAGCTGTTGCGTTAACAGAGTTTATTGTAACGGAGTATAAAAAGCCCTTGATTGAACAAGATGGTGCAGCTACTACGGAAACAGTTACATCCGATGAGATATCTAGGATGGCTGCAAGAAATCCTGCAGATCTCGCTGCAACCGCAGGAGGTACTTATTCTAAAGATGATGGAACAGGTACTTTGAATATGAGAGGTGGTCGTGGTGATGCAAACTATTATTATATAGATGGTATTAAAGTTCGTGGTTCTTCTGCAATTCCGCAGTCTTCTATCGAACAGGTTTCGGTTATTACCGGTGGTCTTCCTTCTCAGTATGGTGATGTCACCGGTGGTGTTATTGCTATTACAACGAAAGGTGTTTCTAGAGAATATCACGGAGGAATTGAGTTCCTTACTTCAGGTATAGGAGGTGATGATGGATATGTGGGTGTAGATCCTTATGGTTACAACCTTGCGGAGTTTAGTTTGTCAGGGCCGTTATTGCAGAAAAGAGATTCTTCAGGCAATAAAGAGCCTCTGTTAGGTTTCTTTGTTTCAGGTAACGTTACTTCTAATAGAGATTCTAGACCATCTGCAGTTGGAGCTTGGCAGGTTAATGATGATGTTTTGACTGATCTTAAGGAGAATCCATTAAGAGTAGGTTTCACTCCAGGATCTGTTCTTTCTAATGCTGATTTC
>Ga0115568_10003841_pt1 | contig 10152 bp, 7 predicted proteins | sample COGITO_mtgs_1204_FD_87296 | JGI IMG/M metagenome (GOLD analysis project Ga0115568, IMG submission 87296) | Pelagic marine microbial communities from North Sea - COGITO_mtgs_120426 | ecosystem: Environmental > Aquatic > Marine > Epipelagic | place: Germany:Helgoland, sampling site Kabeltonne...
CCATATTATCTTTTCGAACACATATTTATGAAATAGAGCTCACATTGAACGAAATAAAGACGAAGCTTGAATCTATTATTAAGGTGCACTGATATTTCGTTAATTTTGTACCGTGAACTTTTCTTCCAAATATATTGAGCAGGCAGTAGACCACCTTTCTTCTTTGCCCGGAATTGGCAAAAGAACGGCCCTTAGATTAGCACTAAACCTACTAAAAAGGGACCCTGATGAAGTAAAGAAATTTACGCAATCTATATTGAACCTCAAAGAACACGTTAATTCTTGCTCCACTTGTCATAACATTTCCGATCAACAAATTTGTTCTATTTGCTCCAATCCAAAAAGAGATGCTTCTTTGATTTGTGTTGTGGAAGACATGAGAGATGTTTTAGCAATAGAAAATACCCAACAATATAATGGCCTTTATCACGTGTTAGGAGGAGTAATTTCACCAATGGATGGTATAGGACCTAGTAATTTGACTATAGATACATTAATAGCTCGTGCTGAAGAAGAATCAGTAAAAGAAATTATTCTGGCTCTGAGCACAACTATGGAGGGAGACACGACTAATTTTTACTTATACAGAAAATTAGCACCATCAGCTGTTAACCTATCAACCCTAAGTAGAGGCATTTCCATTGGCGATGAATTGCACTATGCTGATGAGTTGACCTTAGGTCGTAGTATTATAAACAGAACACCCTTCGAAATCTCGATTAACAAATAAATTTTGAAACTCTCAGTCATCATAGTTAACTATAATGTAGAGTACTTCTTAGAGCAGTGCATCAATGCAGTTACCAAAGCGCTGAGTACAATTGAAGGTGAAATCATCGTCGTGGACAATAATTCTATCGATTCATCCGTAGAGATGGTTCGTTCAAAATTTCCTTTCGTTAAGCTAATTGAGAACAAAAAAAACACCGGATTCTCAAAAGCAAATAACCAAGCTATTCAGATAGCCAAAGGCGAGTATATTTTATTGCTTAATCCAGACACAGTTGTAGAAGAAGACACCTTTTCCAAGTGTATCCATTTTATGGACACCGAACCCTTAGCAGGTGGTTTGGGAGTTAAAATGATTGATGGAAAAGGAGAATTTCTTCCCGAATCAAAAAGAGGTTTACCTACTCCATGGGTTGCCTTTTACAAAATTTTTGGTCTTAGCTCTATATTTAGAAGAAGCAAAAAATTTGGTCGTTACCACTTGGGCTATTTAGATAAAAATACCAATCACAAAGTTGAAATCCTATCTGGCGCGTATATGCTTCTTAGAAAGAAAGCATTAGATCAGGTCGGATTACTCGATGAAACTTTCTTCATGTATGGTGAAGACATAGACCTATCATATCGCTTAATTAAAGGTGGTTATTCAAATCATTATTTTGCCGACACCAGTATTATTCACTACAAAGGAGAAAGCACAAAAAAAAGCAGTATCAATTATGTGTTCGTTTTTTATCGGGCTATGATTATTTTTGCTAAAAAGCATTTCTCTCAAAAAAATGCAAACTCATTTAGTTTCCTGATCCATTCCGCAATCTATTTAAGAGCCGGCCTGGCATTACTTCTGCGTTTTGCCAAGAGGTCGATTGTTCCCATAGTTGATTTTGGCATCATTGCAGCCATGTTATATGCAATTGTAGATCAGTATCAGTTACTAAAGCCCATAACCTACGATTGGAACATCATCAAATGGGCTATTCCATCTTACAGCTTAATCTGGCTAGCAATGACATCGTTATTTGGTGGGTATGACAAACCTTTGAAATTCTTTAAAATAATAAAAGGCGTTGTCACTGGGACCGCCTGTATCCTGATTATTTACGCCCTTTTACCAAAGTCTGTGCAGTTTTCCAGAATGGTCATTTTATTAGGCTCACTCTCTACCATGCTAGCCTATTTGGTATCTCGATACATTTATCACTTATTAAAAATTGATGGTTATTCATTCATTAAAACAATCAATACAAGGTTTGCAATCATTGGAAAGCAAGAAGAAGTCAATCGGGTATCTAACTTACTCAATCAAATAACGGGTAATATTGCTGAAATATCTTTTGTATTTCCAGACGAAATAAAAAAACCAGATGGTTTTACCGGCAATTTGTCCCAGATTAATCAAATCATTCATATCAACGATGTGGACGAAGTAATTTTTTGCGCCAAAGACCTCACTTCTAGAAAAATAATTGAATTAATGTCGACTCTAGATATAAAAAATTTAGAGTACAAAATTGCACAACCAGAGAGCCTCTATTTAATTGGTAGTAATTCTATTGACACCTCTGGTGACTTATATATTATTGACATTAATTCGGTTAACTTACCCAAGAACAGGAGATCCAAAAGAATACTTGATTTCAGCTTTGCGATTGCACTGTTTTGTTTTTCGCCAATCGTTATATGGCTCGTCTCCAATAAGTTTGGTTTCTTTCCTAACCTACTTAAAGTTCTATTTGGCACTCGAACGTGGGTTGGGTATTCGCCTGTATTGCAAAACAATAAAATAAATTTACCAAAAATAAAGCCCGGGGTTTTATCTCCTTCCTCCATTTTTAGGGAAAAATTGAACGACGAAAAACTAGAAAAAATCAACTTAATTTACGCCAAAGACTATCGTGTTTTGACAGATATTAAAATAATTCTCAAATCATTATCTCTACTTGGCCACTAAACCATCACCGTTCGGTTGTTGAAATCTTTAATAACACCTTTTTTTTAATACTATTTTTGATTTAACTTTGCTACCAGGTAAATTATAGGTTAATGGCAGATATTGAAGTACTACTTCCAAAAATGGGCGAAAGTGTTGCTGAGGCAACAATTGTAAAATGGCTCAAAAATGAAGGAGATGCTATCGACGCAGATGAATCAATTATTGAAATAGCTACGGATAAGGTAGACTCTGAAGTTCCGGCTCCTTCTGACGGAGTTTTAATAAAGAAATTAGTTAATGAAGGAGATGTAGTTGCTGTTGGTCAAGTAATTGCAGTCATCGGTTCTGAATCTGTAGTAGCTGAATCTTCGGTCTCTGCGCCAGTAGAATCAAAAAGCAGTGATGGATCCATTGGTTCTAATGATGCAACTGCTAACGGAGTTTCCGAACAAATTGAAGAAGCACTCATGGCATCTGTACCACCTCTAGAAACTAATGGAGCAATTGCGAATGTTGACGATTCTGGAAGATTTTATTCGCCTTTGGTTCGAAGTATTGCTCAGAAAGAGGGAATCCTTCAGAAGGAACTTGACCAAATTGAAGGCTCAGGTCAAAACGGAAGAGTTACTAAAAAAGATATTTTAGCTTACATCCCATCTAGAAGTAAGCCGACTGCGCAAAAGACAGTTATTAAAGAATCTCCTATCGAAGTAAAACAAGAGCCTATTCGTACTTCTGCGCCCAAAGTTCTATCTGAAACTGGCGATGAAATAGTTGAAATGGACCGAATGCGAAAACTCATTGCGGACCATATGGTAAACTCCGTTAAAGTTGCACCGCATGTTACGTCTTTCGTGGAAGCCGATGTAACCAACATTGTACTTTGGAGAAACAAAATCAAAAACCAATTTCTAGAAAAACATGGAGAGAAAATGACCTTTACTCCCATTTTTATAGAAGCGGTTGCAAAAGCACTTACAGATTTCCCTTTGGTTAATTCTTCAATTGATGGAGATCAAATTATCATTAAGAAAAACATAAATATTGGAATGGCTGCTGCAACGCCTAGTGGTAATTTAATCGTACCAGTAATACGCAACGCAAACCAGCTCAATTTAATTGGATTAACAAAACAAGTAAATGATTTAGCTGGAAGGGCTCGAATGGGAAAACTACTACCTGATGAGATTTCAGGAGGAACATACACCGTTTCGAATGTCGGTACATTTGGCAACGTTATGGGAACTCCGATTATTAATCAACCGCAGAGTGCCATTCTTGCGTTAGGAGCCATTCGTAAAAAACCTGCAGTTGTGGAAACTGAATATGGCGATACAATCGTTGTCCGCCACATGATGTTCCTATCACATTCCTATGACCATAGAAATATTGATGGTGCATTAGGTGGAACTTTTGTGAAGAAAGTTGCCGAGTACTTAGAATCCTTTGACGTAAAACAAAATATTTAAATTTTAATAGCACCACTAGATTTTGACAGACAATTTTAAATTAGCATTCATGAATAAATTCCTCTCTACTGTCTTAGCTTGCCTTCTTCTTTCATCCACTACTTTTTCTCAAAACGGAACTTTTGATAAAGACAAATTTGAAGAAAGCCTTAAAACTTCGTCATTCAAAGAACGATTCGAGGCAGCAAATAGTCTTATTGATGACAAACTTTATGAATTATCATTACCCATATGGAAAAGTCTGGTAGAAGAACAACCTGAAAACGGCAATGTGAATTATAAATATGGTTTTTGTTTATTAAAATCGAATGAAAACAGGAAAGATGCGTTACCCTATCTTAAAAAAGCGCAAGATTTTATCTCAAAAAATTACGATCCATTTGATGTCTCTGAAACCAATTCTCCTATTGAATCTGAATTTTATTTAGGCAAGGCCTATCACCATAATTATGAACTAGATGAGGCAATAAAAACTTTTGAAAGTTTTAGCACAAAGATTAAAAAAGGCAAACACATACTCTCCAAGTACATTGATGTGTATATCAACCAGTGTAATAATGCTAAAATTGAAATGGAAAACCCTAAGTCCTTTACAATCAAACACCTCAGTGACAGCATTAATACCCACTTTGCAGAATTCAGTCCAGTTCTCACACTGGATGCATCTGCCATGTTCTTCACATCAAGAAGAGTAAGACCTGATTCGAGTAATTTAAATTTATTTTCACCAGAAAACGGGAAACATTACGACGATGTTTATGTATCCTATAAAAATCCGGTAACCAAAGAATGGGGTACTCCCCAATTACTAGAATACATTTCTAGGCCGAGAAGTAATGAAGCAACAATATCCGTTTCTGGAGATGGTCAAATTTTATTTATTTATCGTGATGAAGACTTGTACTACTCTGAATTTGATGGTGAACAGTACGGACGGTTAAAATTCATTGGTAAAGACATGAACACAGACATTAATACGGATGCGTGGGAAACTCATGCCACTTTATCGGCTGATGGAAATACACTTTATTTTGTTTCTGACCGAGAAGGCGGATTAGGTGGAAGGGATATTTATCGTGCAGTTAGATTACCAAATGGAAATTGGTCTAAGTCTTTAAATATAGGGCCTCCAATAAATACAAAAGATGATGAAGATGCACCCTTTTTCCACCCTGACGGAAAAACACTTTTCTACAGTCCTAATGGTGAATCGAGCATGGGTGGCTTTGACATCTTTTTCACAACAAAGGAAGGTGATAATAAATGGTCAACACCTGTTTCAATGGGATACCCGCTGAACTCTGTTGATGACGACATCTTCTTTGTAACCAATACAGAAGGTAATATTGGGTACTTTGCATCAGCAAAAGAAGATGGAGGTTCTGGAGGACAAGATATTTATACCGTTGAAATGGAAACAGTCATCGATGAACCGGTTGCTATTTTAAAAGGATATGTTGTCAATACATCTGGAGAACCGATTCCACCTAATACGTATATGCTCGTATCCAATTTAACTGAAGGAGGTGATCCCGATAATTTCAGTGTACGTAAACGAGATGGGGGTTATGTAATGACTTTAAAGCCCTGCAATGAATACTTAGTCGAGTACTTTGCGGATAACAATAAATTTTCAGAAGCACAATTCTTAGTGCCTTGTGAAGGAAGCGGTTATCATGAATTTGGCGGAACTCTTGATTTAGGTCAAATAAGTATGGAATCTCGATACCACTGGCAAATTTATAATGATGGAAAAAAATTGCTCAATAACGGCGGCGTAGCCATCAAATACATGAATCAATATGGTGACGAATTGTTTTCAGAAACATTGACAGATGCCGGAACCTTCAATTTCCATGCGGTTGATGAAGAAATTTTTGAAATGAAATTCAAAAATCGTGTGCCTTGTAACAAACTTGAAATTTCGCTAATCGATGATGCGGACAAAACTGTGCGAACTATCTCCTTAAACGATGGTTGCAAGATAACGAAAGAAAAAGTGCATATAATTGGTACTCAAAAAGAGTATATCAATATCCCCGCAAAACGCTTCCAAATAATGTCCAATGGCTCACCAATAGCTAGTGGTCATTTTATAGATTTTGTTGATGGTACTGGTGATAAAAAATGGCATGAAGCGATTAATTCTCAGGGTATTTTCAAATACCACGAAATAGATAATGAGTCTGCCAATATTTTTGAATTATCGATAGATGATGTTTCTCTGTGCGGCGATGTTGAAATCGTAGTAATTGACAAAACAACCCAGATTCTATCCAAGTCTCCATTGGCAGTCAGATGTAACAAATATGTTGCGGAATCAATTTCCGGTTCTTATCAAGAATTTTTTGGTTACAATGTAGATGACAAAACACAGCTTAGCGAATCATTCAAAAATTTCATTGCTGATTGCAAAAAGATATATGCCGTGAATGGCAAATGTGTGATTGATATTTTAGGAAGTGCATCAACAGTTCCTACTAAAACACATAAAACCAATTTAATTTTGGCACAAAAAAGAGCAGATAAAGCTAAAAGAAAGATTCAAAGAGCGTTAAAAAAAGCAAATATTGATACGACTAAAATTGAAATAACTGTCGAAAGTAAAGTGCAAGGACCAGCCTATTCAGAGGATGCTAGAAATCGAAAGAAATACGGTGCATTTCAATATGTTTCTGTCTCTGTAAATTAATAGATAGCCATCCGAATCAAAATCACGCTAACTTCTTTTGTCCCATATTCATTTGTTAATTATTACATTTAAAATCAGTAATTTGAAGAATTTGGTATCCATTTTGTAACATTTTACGTCGAGATTGAGTAATTTATCAGTGAAGTACTTTATACCCATATTTCTTTTAACAATACTTTTAGAAAGCGTTTCTGCACAATGGGACGAACGAAATGCTAAAGAGTTCTTTAAAAGAACCAATTATTTAATGGCCATTGATGAATATAAAAATGGCCTTAAATTAGAACCTAATAATTTCGATTATAACTATAAACTAGGTATCTGTTACCTGAGAACAAACATCAACAAGTCTGCAGCTGCTAGGTACATTCAAAAGGCATATGATTTGCCTAAAAGTCATTCAGAAATTTCATTTTATCTTGGACAAGCATATCAAATAAATTTAGAATTTGATAAGGCTAAAAAGTACTTTGACGAGTATTTGCTAAAACCAGGGAAAAATCTTGTAAATGCAGCACTCGCTCGTGCAAATTGCGATCATGCAATTAAGATTATGAAAAACCCAATTAATATAAGTTTTAAAAACTTGGGCAAAAAAATCAATAGTGAATTTCCAGATTACAACCCATTTGTCACTAAAAATGAGAAAACATTCTTGTTCACGTCCAGGAGAGAAACGGGTAAAGGAAATATTGAGTATGATGGATATTATCCTTCAGATATTTACGAAGTAAGATTTAATGGAAGAAATTTTAGTGGATCTAAAAATATTGGTGCAGTCAATACATCTCTTGACGAAGAGATTGTAGGAATACTTGATGACGGTTCTAAAATGTTTGTATACCTAGACCATAACTTAGGTAGAAAAGGAGATGTATATGGAGACATCTATATGAGTATAAAGAAAGGAAGCTCGTGGCAGAAACGATTATTGATAGAGGAAGGTGTCAACACTTCCCATATGGAAATTTCTTGTTCACAATCAACCGATGGTAATACCTTAATTTTTTCCAGTAATAGGCCAGGTGGTAAAGGTGGATATGACATCTATATGACGAGAAAATTACCCACTGGTAAATGGGGGAACACTCAAAATGTTGAATCACTCAATACAACAGGCAATGAAGAATACCCAAGTTTAGCACCCGACGGTCAAACACTCTATTTTTCATCCAACGGTCATTATGGAATGGGCGGAATGGATTTATATAAGGTACTTTGGAATCCGGAAGAAAATACCTGGGGTGAACCCGAAAACCTAGGATATCCTCTAAACACTCCTCAAGACGAAAACACCATTTGTTTTCCAGCAGACTACAAACACGCTTATATTTCGTCTTCGAGAAAAGGCGGCTTTGGCGATTTGGACATCTATCGCATCACATTTAATGATGTACTTCTCAATCCAGCAGTATACAAAACCTCTGTTATAGATGATGTTTCTGCGCAGGCAATCATGGATGGAGAAATCACAATCTACAATGATGAGTCTGACTTAATAGGAGATTTTAGGCCTAATAAAAATAACGGTGTTTTTACCATCACTTTAGACCCTGGTATCTACTCTGCAGACATTGCAATGCCAGGTTATCCGATTAAGAATATAAGCTGGGAAGTGTCTGAATTCGATTATAAAGAAGAAGAAATTGCCAAAACAATAAAAATATCTAAACTTCAGTGACGGAGTAAATTTGTAGTATAATTTTTTAACCTCCTTGACAACCTTACACAATAACCAGATTAAAACAGCTATTTAAAGCCATACAACTGATAATGAATTTAAACTTAATTAAACCCCTTGCCGTTTTTGACCTTGAAACAACAGGAATTAACGTTGCGACAGATAGAATTGTAGAAATTTCAATTTTAAAAGTGAATCCTGACTATTCGAAAGAAACGTTAACGATGCGAATCAATCCCGAGATGCCTATTCCATTGGAAACTTCAGAAATTCATGGGATATATGACATTGATGTAGCTAATGCACCAACTTTTACTGAATCTGCTGCAAGAATAGCAGCATTTATAGCAGATTCGGATTTGGCTGGGTTCAACTCCAATCGATTTGATGTCCCTCTATTAATAGAAGAATTTCTTAGGTCAGAAATTGCTTTTAAAATGGAAGAAAGAAAATGCGTTGACATTCAAAATATATTTCATAAAAAAGAGCAACGCACTTTAGTCGCTGCCTATCAATTCTACTGTGATAAAGATTTGACGAACGCACACAGTGCCGAAGCTGACACTTTGGCTACCTACGAGGTGCTGGAGGCACAACTAGAAAAATATAAGGATTTATCAGGCGATATTGAATTCTTATCTGCATACTCCACAATGGGACCAAAAACCGCAGATTTTGCCAGAAGAATAGGCATTACTGATGAAGGAGTTGAAATATTTAATTTCGGCAAGAATAAGGGGAAGAGTGTAGAAGAGACATTTAGAAGAGAACCTGGCTATTATTCATGGATGATGAAAGGAGATTTCCCAGGTTACACTAAAGAGGTTATAACGCGAATTAAAAACCGTATTAATCAATGAAAATAATTTGCATTGGTAGAAATTATGCTGAGCATGCCATCGAACTCGGAAATAAAGTTCCGAAAGAACCATTGTTTTTTTTAAAACCAGAAACGGCAATATTGCCTAGAAGAAACCCCCTATTCTACCCTAGCTTTACTTCTGATTTACAGTATGAACTAGAAATTGTAGTAAAAATAAACCGACTGGGTAAAAACATACAAAAAAAGTTTGCCCACAAATACTACGAAGAAATTGGATTAGGAATAGATTTCACGGCAAGAGATATTCAAAAGCAGTGTAAAAAAGACGGCCACCCCTGGGAAAAGGCAAAAGCATTTGATGGTTCTGCGGTTCTTGGTAGCCAATACATCGCAAAAAACCAATTGGACGATCTCAACAATCTCAACTTTGAATTATTCAAAAATGGCAACGTAGTCCAGTCTGGGAATACAAAAGACATGATTTTTAAAATAGACGAACTCATTGCATTTGTTTCTCAATATTTCACGCTAAAAATTGGAGATTTAATCTTTACAGGAACACCTGCGGGAGTTGGGTCAGTGCAAATTGATGACAAATTGGAAGGGTTTTTAGAAAACCAGAAACTAGTTGCTGTTAACATCAAATAGCTAATTTACTAAGGAATTATTTTCAACACTTTGCTAACGGATATTTCTTGGTCATCTTTAGAGAGGCAAATAAAATAATTGCCCATACTTAACCTCATTAACTCATCGGTCAAAACCGTTTGAACATATTGATTATCAGTAACATCTAAAGATTTAACGAATAGCTCTTGACCTATA
>Ga0115568_10003842_pt1 | contig 10151 bp, 10 predicted proteins | sample COGITO_mtgs_1204_FD_87296 | JGI IMG/M metagenome (GOLD analysis project Ga0115568, IMG submission 87296) | Pelagic marine microbial communities from North Sea - COGITO_mtgs_120426 | ecosystem: Environmental > Aquatic > Marine > Epipelagic | place: Germany:Helgoland, sampling site Kabeltonne...
TAAAATAGTAAATATTACTCAATGCTCCGGTGGTAGTGTAATTCTTGGACACTATGATACGAGTGTTGGTTTAAAATCTATTGGTGTAATTAGCGGAATAGATATGACTACAGAATCTGCTATCGCAAAATTAATGTATTTATTAAGTGAAGATTTAACAGATAAAAGTTTTAAAAACTATTTTCAAAAATCTTTACGAGGAGAAATAAGTGAAAAATAATTTTACTAAAATATATAGATATATTTAACATAAAATAGACCTATTTATTTTTTGAGGAGCAACAATTTTTTTGTTACTTGCCACTGTATTAAAATAAATAAATTATTTTTACAAAAAAACTTTAGAGTTTGAAGAACTTTTTGTTTATTTGAAAAAAAATTAAGATTTTTAACTTATTAACTATCAAAATTAATAACAACAGAGATGAAAAAAGTAGTAAATGTCCTATCTGTAACAGGATTTATGTTTTTTGGAGCTATTCAATCAACTTTTGCGCAGGAAGCAGCAGAATCAAGAACTTTTCACCAAGAATTAAAACTTCGTTTTATAGAAGGTGGTCCAGTATTTATGGGAATTGTTTTAGTAGCCTTAATTTTAGGTTTAGCTATTGCAATTGAAAGAATTATTTATTTAAATTTAGCAACTACTAATACTAAGAAATTAGTAGCAGATGTAGATGAAGCTTTAAGTTCAGGTGGTGTAGAAGCTGCTAAAGAGATTTGTAGAAACTCAAAAGGACCTGTAGCATCTATTTTTTACCAAGGTTTGGATAGAGTAGACGAAGGTGTAGAAAATGCTGAAAAAGCAGTTGTTTCTTACGGTGGAGTTCAAATGGGACTTTTAGAGAAAAATGTTTCTTGGTTATCATTATTTATAGCTTTGGCTCCTATGTTAGGTTTCATGGGTACAGTAATTGGTATGATTGGTGCCTTTGATGCAATTGCACAAGCAAATGATATTTCTCCTGTAGTAGTAGCGGTAGGTATTAAAGTAGCCTTATTAACAACTGTATTTGGTTTAGTTGTAGCAATTATTCTTCAAATTTTTTATAATTATATCGTTTCTAAAATCGATAGCATTGTAAATAATATGGAAGATGCATCTATTCAGTTGATAGATTTATTGGTAAAGTATAAAAAATAATTTTATTATGAAAGATAATAAATTTTCAAAAATTATCACATACATTGTGACGGGAATAGCTGTTGCAGGTATCATCTTACTTGTAAGAGTACTTATGGCAGGAGAAGATGCTGTAGAAAATGACATGGATGTACCAAATAGTGTAGTAAGCCCTCTAGTGTATTTTTCTCAGTACTTATTATACGGAGTAGTAATAGTAACACTTGTTTTATCCATGTGGGGCTTGTTTAAAAATCCAGAAAATCTAAAGAAGACTTTACTAGGTGTGCTTGCTCTAGGTGTATTATTTGTAGTGGCTTATTTCATGGCAGACAGTAATGTTGTTATTGATAACGCAGATACTATATTAGAAGGTGGAGAAGCAGGTTCTTCGATAAATCAATTTACAGGAGCCGGTATCTGGTACAGTATTATTTTAGGAGTAATTGCTTCTGGATTTTTTGTGTACGATTTAGTTAAAGGTTTAATAAAATCATAAAATTATGGCAAGAAGAGAGAATCCAGAAATTAATGCAGGTTCTATGGCAGATATTGCCTTCTTGTTATTAATTTTCTTTTTAGTAACCACTACTATGAATGTAGATTCAGGTGTTTCTAAGAAGTTGTCGGAAAAACCACCAGAAGATTACGTACCACCAGTTATAAAGGAAAAAAATATTTTTGAGGTAAATATTAATAGAAATAATGAACTTCTAGTAGAAGGAGTTAGAATGGATATTGATGAACTTAAAGATGCTGCAATTGCTTTTATAGATAATGGCGGTGGCGATGGTAAAATAGATGAAGGTGAGCCAACTGGTCCTTGTAATTATTGCAAAGGTGAGCGAAGTATAAAGTCTTCAGATCATCCAAACAAGGCTATTATTTCTGTGCAGAGTGATAGAGGAACGGAATATGGTACTTATTTGAAGGTTCAAAATGAACTTATAAGAGCGTATTCTGATTTACGTAACATACTGTCAAAAGAACGTTATGGGATCCCTTTTCCGGAGTTAGAAGATTCTTATAAGGATGATAGAGCTAATCTAGAATTAAAGAAAAAAGTTGAAGATATTAAGAGAAGTTATCCAGAAATTATTTCGGATTCTGAGCCTACATCTTCTAATTAATTTTTAAAATACAGCTAAATGTCTAAATTTAGAAAAAAGAAAAAAGGAATGCCAGCAGTAAATACTGCATCCTTGCCGGACATCATTTTTATGTTGTTGTTTTTCTTCATGGTAACCACTACCATGAGAGAAACGGAATTAAAAATTGATCCACCAAGATTACCAAATGCAACAGAAGTTAAAAAGCTAGAGCATAAAAGTTTGGTAAGTACCATCTATATTGGAAAATCTAAGGATGCAACAAGACACGGTACTGCTTATAATAGAATTCAATTGAATGATAAAATAGCAACTGCAAATGATGTACCTGCTTTTATCATAAACGAAAGATCTAAGGTTTCTGAAGCTGAAGTGCCATATATGACAACTTCTATTAAGGCGGATAAAGAATCTAATGTGGGTACAATTATTGATATTAGATTGAAACTAAGAGACGTAAATGCATTAAAAATTAGTTATTCTGCTTCAAAGGCTGCAGAATAAATAATTTTTAATATCTGAATATAAAAGGATAATTCTTATGAATTGTCCTTTTTTTTGGTATTAAATTTAACCTTCTTACAAAAGGTGATTTGTTGTATCTTTCATATTCCTTATTCATATCATGAGAAATCTATTTATTCTTTTATATTTTTTAGTAATTCCCTTTTTAACGTTTGCTCAAAAAGATTCTTTGAGTCTAGGAGATAGGTATGCAGATGATCAAATTTATTTTTCAGTTTCTTACAGTCAATTGTATAATCAACCTACAGGAATTACAAAAAGCAAGTTTTCATATGCGCTATCTGGAGGTTTTATAAAAGATGTTATTTTAAATAAAAGCGGTACTATTGCTATCGCAGGAGGAATTGGTCTTGGATATGACTTTTTTAATCATGAATTAAAAGTAGATGAAGTAGGCGGAACTACTGTTTTTACGAATGATATTACAACTTCTAAAAATAATTTTAAATCCTATAATTTAGAGTTACCTTTTGAGATAAGATGGCGAACATCTACTGCTATAAAATATAATTTCTGGAGGATTTATACAGGTGTTAAATTCCTTTATAACCTAGATAATAATTTTCAATATATAGATGTTAATAGCAATCTAATTAAATATAGAAAAGTATCTTCTTATAATAAATTACAATACGGTTTAACTATATCTGCTGGTTATGATGCGTTTACTATGTATGTTTTTTATGGATTATCTCCTATTTTCAAGAATGCTCTTCTAAACGAGAAAGCGGTGGATACGAAAATCTTAAAATTTGGATTAATTTTCTATTTTTTATAGGAAATTATAAACTACAAAGGGTGCTATAAGACCAGATAGAAAACCTAAATAAACTTCTTTAGGTTGGTGCATTTTTAAATGTAGTCTAGCATTAGCAACAATTCCTGCTAATAATATATTTACAATAACTACTATTGGAAGACTATAATTATATATAAATCCTATCAACATAAAAAATCCCGTCGATATTCCTAAGGATAATAAATGTATACTTACTTTTAACCGATATGCTAAACAGAGATATACGAAAGTTAGTGCGATACTAGATGTATAAAAAAGCAAACTAATATCCGTCATTTTAATATTATTTTCTATCGTATTTCCTAATAGATAAAAAACAATAATCATTAGCGCAACTGGTACCTTTCTTTCTTTGATACCTTTTGTTTTAAAATTATTTATTAAGTTTAATTTTTTGAACAGTATTAATATGAGAAGTGGTAAAAGATATGTAGTTACAAATATGAGTGCTAATAGTACTGTTTTTTGTTTACTTGTATATGAATTTGGTATTATTAGTAAATACAATAGTACACCAATAGTCGGCACCATAATAGGGTGTAACACTACGGAAATAGTCTTGTAAAATCGATTCATTAAATTTCTTTTCTAAGTCGTGCTACTGGAAAGTCCAGCTGTTCTCTATACTTTGCAACAGTTCTTCTTGCAATAGGATACCCTTTTTCTTTCAAAATACCAGCTAATTTTTCGTCAGTTAGAGGTTTCTTTTTATTCTCCTCTTCAATTACATTTTCTAATATTTTCTTAATTTCTTTGGTAGAGACGTCTTCTCCTTGGTCATTTTTCATAGATTCAGAAAAGAATTCCTTAATCAATTTTGTTCCATAAGGTGTAGAAACATATTTACTATTTGCGACTCTAGAAACAGTCGAAACATCCATATTAATCTTATCGGCAATATCTTTTAATATCATTGGTTTTAACTTGCGTTCATCTCCAGTTAAAAAATAATCATATTGATATTGCATGATGGTATTCATTGTTATTAAAAGGGTTTGTTGCCTTTGTCTAATGGCATCTATAAACCATTTTGCAGAGTCTAATTTTTGTTTAATAAAAAAGACAGCATCCTTTTGTGACTTTGATTTTACTGTGGCTTCTTGATAGCCTTTTAGCATATTGTTGTATTCTCTAGAAACATGCAGTTCTGGTGCATTTCTAGCGTTTAAAACCAAATCTAATTCGCCATTTAAAATCTTAATTGAAAAATCAGGAACAATTTGCTCTGCAATCTTATTGTTGCCAGCGTAAGAACTGCCAGGTTTCGGATTTAATTTAGATATTTCCTTAATAACTTCTTTTAGCTCATCTTCTGAAATATGAAACTTTTCTTGTAATTTCTTATAATGCTTTTTAACAAAGTGATCAAATGCAGTTTCTAAAATCTCAACAGACAAACTTCTATATTTTGTTTTGTCTTTCGCTTTTAACTGAATGATTAAACTCTCCCTAAGATCTCTAGCCACGACTCCTAAAGGATCTAAAGTATGTACTACTTTTTTAAGTACTATAATTACCTTTTCTTCTGTTGTAAAAATATTGGCTGTAAATGCCAAGTCATCTACTAAATCTATAATTTCTCTTCGGATATAACCACTATCGTCAATACTTCCAACTAAAAATTCTGCGATAGCTTGTTCCTCTTCGTCTAAACTAAAAGTGTTTAATTGATTTTTTAGAGATTGATGAAAGCTCGTTCCTGCTGCATAAGGTATATTTTTTTCTTCATCATCTTCCGAGTAATTATTAGCTTGAGTTTTATAATCCGGAATTTCATCATCACTCAGATATTCATCAATATTAATATCTTCTACCTCATCTTTCTCGGATCTGTCATCATCATCGTCATCAAATTCATTTGATAGATCATCATCTATATCTTCAGATTTTTCTTTACCAATATCTAAGGCTGGGTTTTCCTCTATTTCTTGTTTTAAACGCTCTTCAAATGCTTGTGTTGGTAATTGAATTAACTTCATCAGTTGTATTTGCTGAGGAGATAATTTTTGCAGGAGTTTGTAACTTAAGCCTTGTTTTAGCATATTTTTAAAGATACATAAATGAAATTAAAAATCGGCATTTTGCGGTGTCCTTGGAAATGGAATTACATCTCTAATATTTCCCATACCGGTTGTAAATTGAACGAGTCTCTCAAAACCTAAACCAAAACCAGAATGCACGGCTGTGCCAAATTTTCTTAGATCTAAATACCACCAAAGCTCTTTTTCGTCAATATTCATGGCTTTCATCTTTTCTACTAAAACATCATAACGTTCTTCACGTTGCGCGCCACCTACCATTTCTCCAATTCCAGGGAATAAAACATCCATAGCTCTTACTGTTTTTCCATCTTCATTTAAACGCATATAAAATGCTTTGATGTCTGCTGGATAATCAAATAAAATAACTGGACATTTAAAATGTTTTTCAACTAAAAAACGCTCGTGTTCAGATTGCAAATCTGCTCCCCAATCGTTAATAGGGTATTGGAATTTTTTCTTTTTATTAGGTTTACAGTTTCTCAGAATATCGATTGCTTCTGTGTAAGAAACTCTTTTAAAATTGTTGTCAGCAACAAATTTCAACTTCTCTAACAAACTCATTTCACTTCTTTGCAATTGAGGTTTTGTTTTCTCCTCTTGCATAAAACGTTCATCTAAAAAGGCTAAATCCTCTTTACAATGCTCTAAAACATAAGTTAATACAGATTTTATAAAATCTTCTGCTAAATCCATATTTCCATCTAAATCCATAAAAGCAACCTCTGGTTCAATCATCCAGAATTCTGCCAAATGACGTGTTGTGTTTGAATTTTCTGCCCTAAAAGTTGGCCCAAAAGTATATACTTTACCTAAGGCCATTCATACGCTTCTGCTTCTAACTGACCAGAAACGGTAAGATTTGTTTCTTTTCCGAAGAAGTCTTTTGTATAATCTATTTTTCCGTCTTCTGTAACCGGTGCTTTATTATCTTCAAATGACGTAACTCTAAACATTTCTCCTGCTCCTTCGGCATCAGAACCAGTAACAATTGGTGTATTTACATAATTAAACCCATTGTCTTGAAAGTATTTATGAACTGCAAAAGAAAGCTTAGATCGCACTCTCATTACTGCGCTAAATGTATTTGTTCTTACACGGAGATGTGCGTTTTCTCTTAGAAACTCAAAACTATGTTTCTTGGGTTGTATTGGGTATTCATCGGCATTCGAATCTCCTAGAATTTCTATCTTTGAAACCTGAATTTCTACAGATTGTCCTTTACCTTGACTTTCTGCAATGATTCCTTTGATAGATAATGCTGCTCCTGTTGTAATTCTTTTTAAAGTTTCTTCTGGTGTATTTTCAAAATCAATTACACACTGTATGTTGTTAATTGTAGAACCGTCATTTAAAGCAATAAAACGATTACTTCTAAAAGTTCTAACCCACCCTTTGATAATTACCTCTTGTAAAACTGAACCTGATTTTAATAATTCTGCTACGCTATTTTTTGTCATCATTTATAAGTGTATTGTATTCGAAAATTATCTTTTTATAAAGAGTAAAGATACTTTATTGTTGCAAATTAAGCAACCAGCGAAAGCTCAATAAAAAGGTATATCTTATTCTGTTTTTTCTTCTTTAGGAGGGAAAATTTTCATTTTAGGCTCTTTAAATACTTTTTTATTTGCAATTTTCTTTTCAAAAGTTAATAATAAAGAGGGTAATAATAATAAGTTGGAAACCATCGCTAATAATAATGTTACAGAAACTAAACCACCTAAGGCAATTGTTCCACCAAAACTAGAAAGAGTAAAAACTAAAAAACCAAAAAATAACACAATAGAAGTATAAAACATACTTACACCAGTTTCTCGTAATGCAGAATAAACAGAGGGTTTAATCTTCCATTTGTTAGCAATAAGTTCTTGTCTATATTTGGCTAAGAAATGAATTGTATCGTCTACGGAAATACCAAATGCGATACTAAACACTAATATGGTAGATGGTTTTATAGGTATGTTTAAAAAGCCCATTAAACCCGCTGTAATTAGTAATGGCAACATATTTGGTATCAATGAAATTAAAATCATTTGTGGTGATCTAAACATCCAAGCCATAAAAATGGCAATTAATAAAATAGCCAGCGATAAAGAAATGACTAAGTTTTTAATTAAATAGTTTGTTCCTTTTATAAAGACCAAGGCTTTACCAGTTAATGATACGGTATACCTATCTGCTGGAAATTCTTTTGCTATTACTGTCTTTAAGCGCTTCTGAATAATATCCATTTTTTCTGTACCAATATCTTTCATGAAAGTGGTAATTCTAGCATAACGTCCGGTAGAATCTACAAATGTTTTTAGCATTCCAGTATCTCTACTGGAGTTTTTAGAATATGAAAATATATAGCTTTGTTCTTGATTTGTTGGTAATTGGTAGTATTTAGGATTTCCGTTATAATACGCTTGTTTTGAATACTTTACTAAGTTAACTATAGAGATTGGTTTTGATAATTCAGGAAAGCTTTCTATTGTTTCGTTCAGCTTTTCCATCTTTTTTAAAGTGGATAGCTTCATAACGCCTTTACTTTTTTTAGTATCGATTAAAATTTCTAAAGGCATTATTCCTCCAAACTCTTTTTCGAAGAATTTAATATCTTTATAGAAATCACTATTTTTTGGCATGTCTTCAATTAAACTCCCAGAAACTGTAATTTTATAAATACCAATAATACTTAATATAATTACTAAAACAGTTGCAAAATATATAGTAATTCTGTTGGTTCTCACCATTTTTTCCATCCAATTAACCACATTCTCAATCCATTTTGTTTCTAAATGGCTTAAATGCTTTTTCTTGGGAATTGGCATGAAACTATAAATGATTGGTATGATTAATAGTGCCAATATAAAAATACTTATAATATTTACTGAAGCCAAAATTCCGAATTCACGTAGTAAATTACTTTTCACAAAAACAAAGGTTGCAAAACCAGATGCCGTTGTAATATTTGTCATTAAAGTTGCATTTCCAATTTTAGAAATTACGCGTTGTAAAGCTTTCGCTTGCTGCCCATGTTTCTTTATTTCTTGCTGATATTTGTTAATAAGGAACACTGCATTTGGCACGCCAATTACAATAATTAAAGGTGGTATTAATACAGATAATACCGTTATTTCATAACGGAATAAACCAATAAAACCAAAAGCCCAGATAACACCAATTATAACCACTAATAGTGTAATGAATGTAGCTCGAAAAGATCTAAAGAAAAAGAAAAATATAAGTGCTGTAATTCCTAATGCACCGCCAACAAACAGCATGATTTCATCTTGAATATTTTGGGCATTTAATGTTCTAATATATGGCATTCCAGAAACGCGCACGTCTAAATTAGTTTCTTCTTCGAATTTTTTTATTGCAGGTATTAAAATCTCAAAAATAAAGTCTCTTCTTGCTGGTGTATTTATAATTTTCTTTTTAATATAAATAGCGGTCTGTAAAGTACCCGTTTCTTTGTTGTAGAGTAAATTATCATAAAAAGGAAGCTTTTCAAAGAGTTCTTTTTTAATTGTATTTACTTCTTCTTTTGTAGTAGGATTTTCAGTGTATAAAGGCTCTAGAATAAATTTTCTCTTTTTTCTGTCTGCTTTTAGCTTCTTTACATCAGCAATAGAAATGGTAAAGTTAATTTCTTTTCTTTCATTAAATTGCGCTACTAATTTATTCCAAGCATTAAACTTTATAGGTGTAAAGATAGTTGAATCTTTAACCCCAAGAATAACTAAATTACCTTCCTCTCCAAAAATTTGTAGAAATTTATTATATTCTACATTGGCTTCATGATCTTCTGGTAGTAAATTTGCCTCGGTATATGAAAATTTCATATACTTCATTTGGGATGCTAATAAACCTGTAATAATTGAGATACTTATTAAAACCAGGTAACGGTTTCTTAAAATAATACCCGCAATTTTTGTCCAAAAATTCATAAAAAATAATTTATGCAAATATAGCCAAATTCAAAATGAGTTTTAAGCAAAAAAAAAGGTGTTTTTAAAAAACACCTTTTCTATAATTTGACAGTTTTTTAAACAGTCATAATCTCTTTTTCTTTTACAGAAAGTGTTTCTTCTATAATTTTTACAAAAGAATCTGTAAGCTTTTGCACTTCTGCTTCAGAGTCCTTTTTTAAATCGTCAGAGATATCTATTTTCTTAACATCGTTATTTGCATCTTTTCTAGCGTTTCTAATACCAACTTTCGCGTGTTCAGCTTCAGCTTTTGCTTGTTTTGTTAGCCCAATTCTTCTTTCCTCAGTTAATGGTGGTACATTAATCATAATAATATCACCATTGTTCATTGGGTTAAAACCAAGATTTGCAGTCATAATTGCTTTCTCAATTGGTTGTAGCATATTTTTTTCCCAAGGTTGTATCGCAATCGTTCTTGGATCTGGTGTTGTAACATTTGCAACTTGCCCTAATGGCGTTTGAGAACCGTAATAATCTACCATTACATTCGCTAACATTGCAGGGGTTGCCTTACCAGCTCTAATAGCTCTTAATTCTTTTTTTAAATGAGCAATAGCACTTGTCATTGCTTCTTTA
>Ga0115568_10003850_pt1 | contig 10139 bp, 8 predicted proteins | sample COGITO_mtgs_1204_FD_87296 | JGI IMG/M metagenome (GOLD analysis project Ga0115568, IMG submission 87296) | Pelagic marine microbial communities from North Sea - COGITO_mtgs_120426 | ecosystem: Environmental > Aquatic > Marine > Epipelagic | place: Germany:Helgoland, sampling site Kabeltonne...
ACTTCTTCTGTAAGCTTTTGTTCATTATTTTCGTTCACTTTTCGTAATGTTTGAATGCAAATTTACTAATATTTAACGACTTACAGATTCCAAATGTTCCAACTTTCTTCTGCTTGAATTTGTAGCATCTCTAAGCCGTTTTTTATCTCACTTCCTTTTGCTTTTCCATATTGTAAAAATCGACTTTCATTTGGGTTGTAAATCAAGTCAAATAATAAGTTTTTTGAGTTTAAGTCCGTATAATTTATTTTAGGAAATTCAAGTATTTTTGGATGTGTTCCTAAGGGAGTTGTGTTAATTATAATAGTATAATAATCAGTTGTTTCTGTTTTTATATCTAAATAATCAAATGATGTTTTTCTACTAACTGTTTTGTGCTTAATATTTAACTTATTTAATGCGAATTTAATTGCTTTTGCTCCACCTCCATTACCTAAAATAAGAGCTGTTTTTTTATCTCCTAATAAAGGTTTAATGCTCTTTGAAAAACCTATCCAATCAGTGTTGTGACCAATAGTTTTTCCATTAATAAATTGAATTGTATTTACAGCACCTATATTTTTTGCATCATCAGTTAAATCATCTAAAAAAGGAATAATACTTTCTTTGTATGGAATTGTAACATTAAGTCCTGATAGCTTATTTTCTGCAATTAATCTTGGAAAATCAGCAATGCTTTTTAATTTAAAATTTTTGTATTTTGAATCTGAGATACCTTCCTTAAAAAACTTTTCAGAAAAATACTGAGAAGAAAAGGAGTGGGTTAAACTTTTACCAATTAAGCCAAAAGTTCTCATTTAATGTCTTTTAATAGAAATTGAAAGGCTTCAATTCCTGTAAGCATAATAGTTGTAACGATTATTCCAGAAATAACAACACCAAGTACTACTGATAGAAATGCTTTCTTCTTTGGTATGTTAAAGAGCCAGGCAGCAAAACTACCTGTATAAGCTCCAGTTACTGGGAGAGGAATCATTACAAATAACATCAATCCCCAAAATCCATATTTTTTGATTTTATCATTTAGCTTCTCTCTTGTTTTTATTACAAATTTATCAAACAGATTTTTATATAAATCAATTTTTAAAAATAATGGATGTAAGAATTCTAAAAAGAAAAAAACAATTGGAAAAGCTAGGACATTAGCCCCAACACAAATAAAATATGCGATAAAAGGGTTAATATTGTTTGCGATAGCGTAAGGAATTCCCCCTCTGAGTTCAGCAATAGGGAGTAAGCTTAAAAGTATGGCGTAAAACAGTATGCTATTCATTGTTACTTAAATAATCAAAGAATGTATCTCCTCTTAAGCCTATCCTTAATGTTTCCAAAGGAATAACTTCTTGCCAACCAATATTTCCTAGATTAACATTTGGTCCTAAAAGTTTTATAAACCAAACATGTTGTGGTTTCTTTGGAGCTTCCCATAATATTTTATTACTTGGTATTTTAGTCAAAATTTCATCAATTAAATCAGATCGCACATCCCCTCCTTTGTTAAATATTCCAACATTTCCACCTTCACGAGCTTCTGCAATTACTTTCCAGCTTCCAGCCTCTAATTCTTTTTGCATCAATTCAATCCACTTGTATGGTGCAATGAGTTTCTTTTCATCCTTAGACCCTACTTCTGATACTACTCTAAATTCTTTGGATAAATCTTTAATATAATTGCATTTTTCTATGTGATTCATTTCTATGCTCCCATCTGACACTTCACACATATTTAAGCCCCATTTTCTTAGTAGTTTTTTGTAATCTTCATACATTCCTCTTATAACGAATGCCTCAAATAATGTTCCTCCTAAGTATATCATTAGTCCTGCCTCTTGGTATAATTTTATTTTTGTTTCAATATGTGGTGAAATTGCAGATGTTCCAAATCCTAGTTTTATTATATCTGTATGAGGTCCGCACATGTCAATAAAGTTTTTGGTATCATTGATACTTAATCCTTTATCCATCATCATTGTTAGTCCGTTTTCCCTTGGTTTTTTTGTTCTTTCAGGAATATCTGTTAAAAAGAAATTCATTTATTGCAGTTTTAATTTTTACAAAGATAAAAATATAAGATAATTCTTTTAATTTTGTCGCAATAAATCAAAAGCAGAAAATGACATTAATTAAATCAATTTCAGGAATTAGAGGTACTATTGGAGGTTGTGTAGGAGATGCACTTACTCCTTTGGATATCGTGCGTTTTACAGCTTCTTATGCTACTTTTATCAGAAAACAGTCTAGTAGCTCTAATACAATAATTATTGGTCGTGATGCACGTATTTCTGGAGAGATGGTAAGTAGTATTGTTTCAGGAACTTTAATTGGTTGTGGTTTTGATGTTTTAGATGTAGGCCTTTCTACTACTCCAACTATTGAGGTTGCTGTTCAGATAAAACAATCAGCAGGAGGAATAATTATTACTGCTAGTCATAATCCTAAACAATGGAATGCATTAAAACTTTTGAATGATAAAGGAGAGTTTTTATCTGCAAAAGATGGAGAGGAAATTTTAGAGTTAGCTGAAAATGATGCTTTTACTTTTTCAGAAGTAGATGATTTAGGAAAATATACTTTTGATGATACCTTTAACGATAAGCATATTGAGGAAGTTTTAAACTTGAATTTAGTAGATGTTGATTTGGTGCAATCTGCAGGATTTAAAGTTGTAGTAGATGCAGTAAATTCAACAGGAGGATTTATGATTCCAAGATTGCTAGAGAAAATGGGAGTGGAGTGCGTGAAATTATATTGCAAGCCAAACGGAAAATTCCCACATAATCCTGAACCCTTACCTAAAAACTTAACAGAAATATCAAAATTAGTTGTTCAAGAAAAAGCAGATTTTGGTATTGTTGTTGATCCTGATGTGGATAGGCTAGCAATGGTTTGTGAAGATGGAAGTATGTTTGGAGAGGAATATACCCTAGTTGCAGTTGCTGATTATGTATTGAGTAAAACTCCAGGAAATACAGTTTCTAATCTTTCATCTACAAGAGCTTTAAGAGATGTCACAAATAATCATAATGGAAGTTATGAGGCTTCAGCAGTTGGTGAGGTGAATGTGGTAGATAAAATGAAAGCAACAAATGCAATTATAGGAGGAGAAGGCAATGGGGGGGTTATTTACCCTGAAATGCACTATGGTAGAGATGCATTAATTGGAGTAGCTTTATTTTTGACTCAACTTGCTGAAAGAAAAATTTCTGCAAAAACACTAAGGGATAGTTATCCTAATTATTTTATTTCAAAGAATAAAATTCAGCTCACACCTGAGATTGATGTTGATGCAATTCTTACAACTTTGGAGGAGAAATATAAGAATGAACAAATCACAACTATTGATGGGCTAAAAATTGATTTTCAAGAAGGTTGGGTTCATTTAAGAAAATCAAATACTGAGCCGATAATTAGGATTTATGCTGAGAGTGAAGGAGAGGAAAAAGCAAATAAATTTGCGCATGATATGATTAATGAGATTAAAGAATTGATATAAAATATGATAAAAGTTTTTTTTGATAATGCCGCCACTACACCAATGGCACCAGAAGTGATTGATGTAATGACAGATATAATGAAAAATCATTATGGAAATCCATCATCACAACATTCTTTTGGGCGCGCAACTAGAAGTATTATTGAGACAAGTAGAAAAAAAATTGCAAATTTTTTAAATACATCTCCAGGAAATATTTTCTTTACTTCTGGCGGGACTGAAGCTGATAATATGGCTATTAAATGTGGTATAAAAGATCATAATATTACTCATGCTATTACTTCTAAGCTTTCTCATCATGCTGTGTTACATCCTTTGGAGGAGTTAGAAAAGTCAGGAGTGATTAAATTATCGTATGTTGAAGTAAATGAAAAGGGTCAGGTTTCATTATCAAACCTTAAAGAGTTATTAGAAAGTCACCCAAGGACTTTCGTATCTATTTTACATGCAAATAATGAGATAGGAACTATTCAGGATATTACTGCTATTGGAGATATCTGCAAAGAACATAATGCAATATTTCATTCTGATACTGTACAAACTATGGCTCATTATAGTTATGATTTACAAAAAATTAATGTTGATTTTATAGCAGCATCCGCTCATAAATTTCATGGACCTAAAGGTATTGGTTTCGTATATATATCTGATAACATTAAAATTTCACCATTACTTAGTGGAGGGTCTCAAGAAAGAAATATGCGTGCTGGAACTGAAAATTTAATTGGTATTGCTGCAATTTCTCATGCTATGGAGATGGCTTATGAAAAAATGGAAGAGGAAACAGAATATATTAAGCGAATTAAGTCTCATATGATAGCTGAGTTGAAAAAGCATATCCCTCAAGTTAAGTTTAATGGTATGTGTGATGATATAGATAATAGCTTATATACTGTGCTTAGTTGTAGTTTTCCTGAAACTCCAATGGCTGAGATGTTGTTGTTTAATTTAGATATTAAAGGAATTGCGTGTAGTGGAGGCAGTGCATGTACATCAGGCAGTAATAAAGGATCTCATGTTATTCAGGAGATTAATCCTAATTCAAAGAGACCATCAGTTAGATTTTCATTTAGCAAATACAATACAATAGAAGAAGTTGATTATGTAGTTGATGTTTTAAAAGGCTTATTTTCTTAGTCAATAATTATTTTCTTTTCTACTTTACCATTTTCATATTTATAAAATAGAGGAGTATTTGGTGTTGCTTTTGTTTTTTCTCCTAATATATTTGTGATGTTTTGTAGTTTTCCGTTTTCTTTTGTAGTTTCTCCAAATCCAACTGTTGTTGTACTTCCCCATGCTAAGTAGTAACGAATTAATGAAAATTCTTTAAAACTTACTGCTTGCCTTAAAAAATTTTGTGATGAGTAAACATATGAAGATGTTGTATTTACTTTTGTTTCATTATTCATTAATATAATTGGCGCTACTCCTCTGATGTAAACTACTTTGTATACTGCATTCTGAGCTATTTTCAGGTGTCCATTATAAGGTAAGTAAAGACCGTACTTCAAAGTATCTTTTACCATTGCCCAAGTTACGGCTGATTGAGTATTTTCGTAATAGTCACTAGTGTACTTATCAAAGGTATTAGGCATAAATATTGAGCTTTTAATCAAGTTTAATCCTTTTTCAAATTCTAATTCACCATAATATGCACCATAAATATTATCATGAATGTTAGAGCAAAAAGTTGTCCCTACAAACTTTGCATCTTGCCCAGCAAAGGCAGTAATTGTTACATTGTCCCTTAATTTTATTTTAAGGATATTACCATTTACTGTATTGTTCAAAAAATCATTTAAAATACTCCAATCATTCTCATAAAAAAGAATTTTGTTAGAAGTTGTAAAGTCAGAACTAGGAAGTAAATCTCCATTATTTATATCAATAATAAAAGTGTTAGGGTTTCCTAAGTTATTGATTTTATTTTCTATGAGTGAAGCTCTATTGGGATTGCATGTATATATATAAATATTTTCTTGAGGGATACCGCTAAAACTATCCAAATCAATAATAAAATTATCAAAATGCTCAAGACTATCACTACCACAAACAAATAGTGTGTTTTTATAATTCTGATAAAATATTTGAGAGGGTTGTGTGATTGTATATGCCCCAGGAGCACTAATTACCTGGAAAGTATTGAAGTTAAACTTTTGTCTGTTTATTAACTGTGAAATTCTTGGGTCTTGATTTAATGGACTAAAGATCCTTTCTATTATTGTTACTGCTGCTGAGCCCATTACTTCACCTATATTATTACTATCAATACATATAGCAGTTCTATCATCAACTCCCAATCCATTTTTAAAATGACTATTATTAAAAGGTGATAGTGAGGTGTTTAGACAAAAAGGAATAAGTCTTCCTAGTCTTCCCCTTTCCACAAAATGAGTGTCAAATATATATTCTGAAAAAATATTTAAGAAATCATCTACTAAAGTTATGTCAGGGTCATTTTCATCAGTCATTGCATCATCAGGATAGACACTTCCGTTTTCTGCTGTAAATATCAGTTTAGATAAAATTGCCATTCCAGCAGAAGTTCCCATTATCACACCTCCTTGATTGAATTTATCGGTAATAGCATCTTCAACCTTAGTGTTCTTCCAAGTGTTGTAATAATCCCATTGGTCGCCACCTTTTATAAAAAACACATCATAGTTCATTAAACTATCGTAAGTAGCTTGGGAGTTCGCTAAAGTAAGATTGTCAATGTCAAATTTGGCAGTATCAGAAGCACCTAAATCCATAAAATATTCTGGAATCCATGAAGTAGAAGTGCTATAATAAATAACTGCAACTTTTTTGTTTTGAGATTGGTCAAGCCCCCAAGTGTATGGAGCGTCACTCCAGCCTCCATTGCTTTCTCCACCACCTCCAATAAGTACTAAACTCCCTTGAGAGTAGGAGAGGATAGATGATAGTAGAAATGCATAGACAAGAAACTTTTTGATGCTTCAAATATAGTTATTTATTTTCTAACTTTTTAATCTTAATCCCCAGGTAACCATAAGCAATGGTCATAAGTGGAGAAATAAGATTGAAAAAACAAAAAGGCAAATAAGCAAAGGTTGCTACACCCAAAACTGCTGATTGAGTTGCTCCACAAGTATTCCAAGGAACTAAAACTGAAGTAACAGTTCCTGCATCTTCCAAAGTTCTACTTAAGTTCTCAGGAGCAAGACCTTTCTCTTTATAAGTATCAGCATACATTCTTCCAGGAACTACAATTGCTAAATACTGATCAGATGCTGTGATGTTGAAAAATACACAAGTTCCTGCTGTAGTTGCAATCAAACTCCCAGTGCTCTGAGCATAACTAATTATAGGCTCAGCAACTCTTCTTAAAAGTCCTGTTGCCTCCATAGCTCCACCAAAAATCATAGCGCAAATAATCAGCCAAACCGTATTAAGCATTCCGTACATACCACCTGTTGAGAGTAAATTGTTAATCATTTCATTTTCAGTTGTGATAGAAATTTCACTTCCCATAGCATTTATAACTGCTATATAAGCCGAACTAAAAGTTAATGATTCAGCACTAGTAATTGATATTACAGCATCTGGCTGAAAGATAATAGCAAAGATGCCTCCTAAGAGTGTTCCTGCTAATAATGCTGGAATGGCTGGAGTTTTTTTAATGATAAGCGCAATTACCAAAATTGGAACTAAAAAGAGCCACCCACTTATGTTGAATAAATTAGAAATAGCTGATAAGAGCATATTTATATCTTGATTTCCTGATGATTCAAAAGTAAATCCAATTACTAAAAAAATGATAAGTGTAATTGCAAAAGAAGGAATAGTTGTGTACATCATATATCTTATATGTGTAAATAAATCCGAACCAGCCATTGCAGGTGCTAAATTTGTAGTGTCCGATAATGGTGACATTTTATCCCCAAAATAAGCGCCAGAAATAATTGCCCCACCAACCAAACCTGTTGGCAATCCAAGTGCTTGTCCTATACCTAAAAGAGCAATACCAATAGTTGCTATTGTACTCCAAGAGCTTCCTGTTGCTAAACTTACAATTGCTGTAATTATTGCTGTTGCAAATAGGAATGTTTTAGGGTTTAGGATTTGCAAACCATAAAAAATCATAGCAGGAACAATACCACTTATTAGCCAAGTACCGGCTAAAGCTCCAATAAGTAATAGAATTATTAACGATGGAGTAGTACTCGAAATACTTTTGCTAATTCCATCTAAGATAGTTTTCCACTTGGATCCAAATTTTATTCCTACTATTGATGCAGTTGCTGCAGCAAAAAGTAAAGCTAATTGATTTGCTCCCCCAAGAGAATTGTCTCCATATAAGAATACATTATATGCTAAAAGTGCAACTAAGACTATAATTGGTAAAAGTGCGAAAAAGTAAGGTGTTTTTTTATCTGTCATCTTATTTTTTTAAGATGTAAAGATAAAAGAAAAATTGATGTTGTACTAAGCTAAGATTTTATAACATTTATCTATAAAACCCCAACCTTCTTCATACAATCCACCATAGTATTGTAAGTTCTTTCAATGTCATTATCTAGTCCGATTGAGATACGAACTAATCCATCAGAAAGCCCCATTGTCTCTCTTTCTTCTTCAGGTATTTCAGATGAAGTAGATAGACCTGGTGCAGAAAATAATGTTTTGTAGAACCCTAAACTTACAGCTAAATAACCAAGGTTGTTGTTTTGCATTTCTTCCATTAATGTATTTGCTTTTTCTTTAGTTTTTGTATCGAGAACCAACATACCTCCAAAACCAAATCCGTCATTCATGCTTTTTTTCATCATTTCGTGCTGAGGATGATTCTCAAGACCAGGATAAATTACTCTTAAATTGTCAGCTTGGAATTTTTCAGCAAGGTATTGAGCATTTTCAGAATGTTTTTTTATTCTTAAGTGAAGTGTACGAATATTTTTAAGAATACTTGCAGCTCTCACGGCATCCATAGTAGGACCTAAAAGCATAGCACTTCCTGAATTTACATCAATCATACTTCCAATAAACTCTTCATCAGAACAAACAACTCCACCAACAGTATCTGAAGTGCCATTAATAAATTTTGTTAATGAGTGAATCACAACATCAGCTCCCATTTTTGCTGGAGAAAAAATCATAGGAGTAAAGGTATTGTCTACTACAAATTTAATACCATGTTTTTTTGCAACTTCAGCAATAGCATTAATATCTGAAACCTCTAATAAAGGATTACTCATTGTCTCACAATAAATTACTTTTGTTTTGTCAGTAATTGCATTTTCAATTTCTTCTAGTTTAGTTGTGTTTACAAAAGTTGTTTTGATGTTAAACTTTGGTAAATAGTTTTTCATAAAAGCATAAGTACCACCATAAATTGTACGGCTACTAATTATTTCATCACCAGTGCTACATAATTGCAAAAGTGTAGTTGTAATTGCTCCCATTCCTGAAGCTGAAAGAATAGCTCCTTTTGTATATTCCATTCCAGCAATTGCTTGTGCTAAGTATGATGTTGATGGATTTGTGTGTCGTGAATAAAGGTAACACCCTTCTTGTGTTCCTTCAAATACATCTCCCATAGTTTTACCTGCTAAATAGGTAAAGGTTGATGAATCTGCAATGGATGGGTTTACCCCTCCAAACTCTCCAAAAAACTGTAAATCTTGTATTTTATTTGCTGGTGTTCCTTTCTTGTTGCTCATACTTTTAAATTTTCTACAAAACTGATAAAAATAAAAGGATTATAGAAAGAAAAAGTTCAATAAAATCGGGCTTTTAATATTAGTGGTTATTGCTAGTTTTATTCTTCCTCATAATAACCATATCCTGATGTCCCGTATCCATAGCCATATCCATACCCATAGCCTGAAGATGAATATTTAAAATCATTAATAATAACATGAACATTTTTAATTTGTTCTAGTTCGTATAAGTTGTTAACTATACTTAATGATTTTGCTTTTGAGTATCCATGTCTAACTACATATAAATTAATGTCAGCATGTTGCATTAAGATTACACCATCAGTAACTAGTCCAATAGGAGGTGTGTCAATAATAACATAATCGTAAGTTTTGTTTAGTTCAGTTATTAATTCTTGCATTTTTGGGCTATCTAAAAGTTCAGCTGGGTTTGGTGGAGTAGGGCCTGACCCAATAACTTCTAGGCTTTCAATTTCAGTTTGAGTAATTACATCTTGTAATGATGACTTATTTATTAAAAAATTACTTAAGCCCGCATCATCTTTTAGATTAAAATCATTATGGAGTTTAGGTTTTCTTAAATCACCTCCAATTAAAATAGTTTTATGCCCTGATAACGCAAATATTGCTGCAAGATTCATAGCAGTAAAGGTTTTTCCTTCTCCTCCAATTGATGAGGTAATTGTAATAACTTTTTTTTCTTTTTCAGCAGCTAAATATTGAATATTAGTTCTTAATGATCTAAATGATTCTGCAATAATTGATTTTGAAGCAGTAGAAACAACCATGCTTGTCGCTTTATCGCTATGCCCAACTAAACCTAAAACTGGAATATTAGAAGCGTTATTTAAGTCTGATTTACTATAAATAGTGTCACTAAAGAAACCTCTTAAAGAAATAATTGCAATAGGAATAAAGAGTCCAAGTAAAATTGCAATAAAATAAGCTAAACTTTTTCT
>Ga0115568_10003852_pt1 | contig 10136 bp, 8 predicted proteins | sample COGITO_mtgs_1204_FD_87296 | JGI IMG/M metagenome (GOLD analysis project Ga0115568, IMG submission 87296) | Pelagic marine microbial communities from North Sea - COGITO_mtgs_120426 | ecosystem: Environmental > Aquatic > Marine > Epipelagic | place: Germany:Helgoland, sampling site Kabeltonne...
CCTCCCCAAAATAGTTCGACTTCACTCCCTTTGCCTCCACTTTAAAATATTTAAACTATCTGATTATCATTTAGTTAATATTTATTATTTACAAAATATGTACGATATTGTACAACAAATTTCAGGAATATTATTCTACTGATTTAAAAAAGTTATTTATCAGCAACATTTCCTGCCCCTTATACACCTTTGAAGCCAGATCAGAAAAAACCCTACATTTATTTAAGGGTTGTGGTTTAGATTTTAGTTAAGACTTAATCTATATTTTTGTTTTCAAACCAATGATAAACAGCTTTGTTTGTGCTTTTTTCTCCTGATGAAGTTGTGTACATTCCATAAATAGTTCCTACAAATCCACGTGCTTTTTTTGTACTTAAAAAAGTTCCATCTACGCTTTCTTTTAAAAAAATCCAATCTTTACCATTTAATGAATAGGAAAAATTATAATATTTACCTTTTGCTCCTATTTTAAAAGTGATAGTATCTGTTTCTACAATTGATGCCAAAGCAATTTCTTCAGTACTATTTTCAGTCGATTTTAATAATTGAACAATTGGTTTTCCGCTTTTAATACTTTTACACAAATAGTAATAATGGGTTTCATTTTGAAATGCAATTAAACCTGCTTTTTCATTTTCTGAAGTTGTTTTAAAAGATAATTTTGTACTAACATTACCAAACAAATGTTTTTGTCTGTACCCAATAAAACTTGGATTTGAGGTACCAGAAGTAGTTTCTGATCTTGTATTTATCGTTAATTTTCCTTTTAAAAGTGAATACCATTTTTCTTTTGGCGTTCTTAAAAACAACCAATCAAACCCAAGCTTTTCATTGTTAAAATCATCTTTGAATGTATTTTTTATTCCACTAAAATCGGGAGTCAGTTTATCAACAGTAATGGTATATTTATCTTTTACTACATCTCCTTCTAAATCAAAAACAGGCCAATTATCAATCCATTTTACTGGCGCCATAAAAGTTTCTCTACCTGTATTAAAATGATCATTTTTATCATAAGGTCTGCATCCTAAAAAAACACCCCACCAATTGCCAAATTTATCTTCTAAAATATCTGCATGCCCTGTTGATGTAATTGGATTTTTTCTATCAGAATTTAAATGTCTTTGTGTTAAAATTGGATTGTTTTCATAACTTTTATAAGGTCCTAAAATATTTTTACTTCTAAAAACAACTTCAGAATGATCTTCTGCTGTTCCGCCTTCTGCAGCCATTAAATAATAAAACCCATTTCTACTATAAATATGTGGTCCTTCAATCCAAATTGGTTTATCCTCTGGTTTTGCGCCTTTATCTATAATTATTTTTGATTCACCAACTGTTTTTAGATTCTTTACATCTAACTCTATAATTTTAATAGTTCTATGCCCATCATATTCAGGTGAATTATTAGGAGGGTTGCTATTAAAAACAACATAGGTTTTCCCATTTTCATCAAAAAACATAGAAGGATCTATACCTTCTACTTTAGGCAACCAAGTTGGATTAGACCAAGGTCCTGCAGGATTAGAAGCAGAAATAATAAAATTGTTTTTACCCCCAACAATTGTGTTAACAATATAAAACATTCCGTTATGATAAGAAATTGCAGGCGCAAAAACACCTCTTGAAACTCTTAAACCTTCTAAATCTAATTGTTCTAACCTGTCTAAAGCATTTCCTATTTGTTTCCAGTTTATTAAATCATCACTTTTAAAAATAGGAATTCCTGGAAAATATGCAAATGTTGAGTTAATCATATAATAATTCCCATTAACATTGCAAATACTTGGATCTGGATAAAACCCTTTTAAAACTGGGTTTGTAAATGTGGTTTCTGTTACTTGTTTTGTTTCTGTAGTTTCCTTTTTAAAGGCTGCAGAACCATCTGGGTTTTCATTGTTTACAACTACTTGACCAAAAGTGTTTAGCGTTAGGAATAACGTTACTAAAAAGGTAAAGAAATGTTTCATTTTAGATGGTTTAATTTTTATTTATATTCGCCATGTGCAGACCTAAGCAAAAGTAACATAACATTAATTGATGTTGATTAAAATAACAACTAAAATATAAATTCAAGTAATAATGTCAAGTTTATCCCAGCCTATTAACTTAAAAAACAGAATTCATTCGCTCGACTTGATACGTGGATTTGCTGTTTTAGGAATTCTGGTTTTCTTTTTTAGAAAAAAGTCAATTCGGACACTTTTTATTGTGGCAGTTATCCTTTTTCTAATTCCCATAAGTTTAAATTTTATGACCTATTATGGCATGCCAAAAGACGAACTCGAAAGCACTTTTGCTTTCTTTTACCCTTCTACTGAACAAATCGCTGTACAAACCAAAGTCATGCAAGGTTCTTATCTTGAGCAAATGCCACTAAGATTTGAAAATGCTCTAGAACTTCAACCCCTTGTTTTTATGCTTGAAATATTTTGGCGCACCTGTGCAATGATGTTGTTAGGTATAATATTATATCGAAAAGGCATTTTATCTGCTGATAAATCAACCGCATATTATAAAAAGATGATATGGGTGGGATTCGTACCAGGATTGATACTCTCTAGCATAGGATTGGGTCAAATGTATGCTTCTGTATGGTCTAGTGCATATGTGATGAACATTGGTGCGAATTATAAATTTGAATCGGGTTTTTTTATGGCATTAGGCTATACTGGATTGGTTATTTGGATTTATAAAAAAGGAATATTTAAAAAATTTCAAAATCGATTGCAAGCCACAGGGCGAATGGCATTTACTAACTATATAGGCATATCCGTAATTTGCACACTCATTTTTAATGGCCATGGATTAGGGCTTTTCGGTACGCTTACAGATTGCAGCAGTTCCTTATTGTAATTGCTGTATGGGTGCTAATTTTAATAGTTTCTCCTTTAGTTTTAAAAAAATACCAATTCGGACCATTGGAATGGCTGTGGAGAAAGTTGACTTATTTTTCATTTAAAAATAGCTAAATCAAACCTAAAATAGTTCGACTTCACTCCCCTATTCTTCACGATTAAGCGCAGTGCATTTACAGTATGGGACTCAAGAAAAAAACCGTAGAGAAATAAATAGATTATTAGGAGGGAAAATTAAAAGTAAAAAAGAAATCATTAGTTTTGATTTTTAAGTTAAAACAAAAAAACATGAAAAAAATCATAGCCTTTGGGGCTAGCTCCTCAAAACAATCCATAAATAAAAAACTAGCTTCTTATGCTGCATCGCAAATTAATGGCTGTGAATCTATTATTCTTAATTTAGAGGATTTTGAGATGCCTATTTACAGTATCGATAAAGAAGAAGAAAAGGGTATTCCAAAGCAGGCTTATGAATTTAAGGACTTTATAAAAAATGCTAATGGCATCATTATTTCATTTGCAGAACACAATGGATCCTATACCGCAGCTTTTAAAAACATTTATGATTGGATCTCCAGAATTGAAAAAGTAGTATGGAATCACAACCCCCTGTTGTTACTCTCAACATCGCCTGGTGAAAGAGCTGCCAAATCTGTACTTGAAATAGCTAACGCTAGGTTTTCAAGAGAAAGTTTATTAGAAATTCCTGTGTTTTCTTTACCAAGTTTTCATCAAAATTTTGATGAAAATAAAGGAATTATAGATCGGGAATTGAATGCGGAATTCAAAAAATCTCTGGATATGTTTGAGGAGCAGCTTTAAATTATACATTTAAAAACCACAAACCAAATCCTTTTTTTTATCAGGCCTAGTAAAACTAAAGAAAAATGGACTGTTTTTTATTAGTAAATTACAGCCCTTTAAGCAATATTCGAGAAGCAGTGCTAGGTGCGAAAAGGTAAGCAAAACTTAATAACTAGAAGTCTATGTTCACTATATATCAGAACATATGGGCTGCAAAAATTAATGGTTTTCAGTTAATCGAATTAAAAGAGTTCAGAATGATTTGTTAAATAGTAGATCTATTAAATCAAAATATTTTAGTTTTAAGGGTTAAAATAATTAACTATGAAAAGTTGGAAAGGCCTAATTCTGGTTTTAATACTACCGCTGTTTGCTTTTAGTTCGCTGCACAAGTATTATGTGAGTGTCACCAAAATAGATTACATCAAAGAAACACAAGCAATTCAAATAACCAGCAGAATTTTTATTGACGATTTTGAAAAGTTGTTGCGGGGACGCTATGACGAGGCAGTCGTTTTAAATTCTGGTAAATCCGAAGATCAAATCGATATTTATATTGAAAAATATTTGAAATTAAAGCTACAAATTTCCATTAATAAGCAACAACAGCCCTTAACTTTTATCGGAAAAGCTTATGAAGATGACAAAGTCGTCTGTTATTTAGAAATAGAAAATATCCAAGAAATCAATCAGTTTGAAATCAAAAACCAAGTACTTTTTGATATGTTTAAAAAACAAAGAAATATTGTACGCACCTTTATCAATGACAAGAATAAAACCTTTGTATTACTCCCTAAAAAAGATAAAGGCTTACTTAGTTTTAAAAAACCAATTGACTCTAAAAAACACTAATGCAACTTAGTTGTATTAATTAAATTATCCTTAAATTTGCTCCCTTAATAAGCTGCTGTTTATAGCTTATATTATTTTTTATTCACCCCATTCAATAATAGATAAAATGCATACTGTAAAACAATTCTTTTTTTCTTTCTTATTTCTTTCAACCAGCATTTTTGCCCAAGAGGAAACCCAAGAAGTAACCACGCCTGTAAAAGGCCATACGAACACCAATAAATTTAAGCAGCTTTATGATGAGTTTTCAACGCCAAATATGTACAGAGCAGCTTCTGGTGCTCCTGGCGTCGCTTATTACCAGCAACGCGCAGATTACAAAATGGATATCGAACTGGATGATGACAATGCAAAACTTTCAGGTTTTGAAACCATTACCTACACAAACAATTCACCTGATGAATTAAAATACTTATGGGTACAATTGGATCAAAACATGCGTAATAAAGATTCTAAAACCCCCTTAATTCAAGCGAGCAGTATTACTGAAACTCAACGCGTAACTACTTTTACTAACAATTACCTCATTGAGCCCTTTGACGGCGGTTTTAATATTGAAACGGTTCAGGACATTAATGGCAAGCCATTACCACATATGATCAATAGAACTATGATGCGTATTGAGTTGCCTGAGCCCTTAATATCGACCGGAACATTCTCTTTTTCGATCCAATGGTGGTATCACATTAATAACCATGTAAAGCGTCGTGGACGATCGGGTTACGAATATTTTCCTGAAGATGGAAATCGCGCCTATGTGATTGCACAGTTTTTCCCAAGAATGGCTGTTTATAGTGATATAGAAGGCTGGCAAAATTCTCAATTTTGGGGACGTGATGAGTTTGCCTTACCTTTTGGAGATTATGAGGTAAATATTACCGTTCCTGCAGATCATATTTTAGATGGCACAGGAGTATTGACAAATAGAAAAGAGGTTTTTTCTAAAACCATGATGAAGCGTTTTAAACAGGCTCAAAAATCCTATGACAATCCTGTTTTAATTGTCACTCAAGAAGAGGCAGAAGCTGCCGAAAAGACAAAATCTACTGAGAAAAAAACATGGAAATTACATGCTAAAAATGTGCGTGATTTTGGGTTTGCAACTTCAAGAAAATTCATTTGGGACATGATGGCTGTTAAAATTGGAGGGCAAAACATTATGGCAGTCTCCATGTATCCTAAAGAGGGGAATCCGTTATGGGAAGACTGGTCAACAAAAGCAGTAGCCAGTACTTTAAAATCGTATTCAAGAATGACTTTCGATTACCCTTACCACAAAGCCATTTCTGTTCACGCCAAAAATCAAGGGATGGAATATCCGATGATTTGCTGGAATTACGGCCGACCAGATGCGGAAGGAAATTATAGCGATCGCACTAAATTTGGGATGATGAGTGTGATTATTCACGAAGTTGGTCATAACTTTTTCCCTATGATTGTCAATAGTGATGAACGCCAATGGACTTGGATGGACGAAGGTCTTAATACGTTTGTTCAGTACGTTGCCGAACAAGATTTTGCTCGCTGGTATCCAAAATCCATCACAGGATTAGAGGCTTATCCGTCCCGCCGAGGACCTGCCGCTAAAATTGTAAACTATATGGGGGGAGATCAAAACTATATTGCTCCCATCATGACCAAAGGATTAAATACCTACCAATTTGGGAATAACGCTTATGGAAAGCCCGCAACCGCTTTAAACATCCTTAGAGAAACAGTCATGGGGCGCGATTTATTCGATTATGCTTTTAGAGAGTATTCTAGACGATGGATGTTTAAACACCCCACCCCAGAAGATTTCTTTAGAACCATGGAAGATGCCTCAGCATTTGATTTGGATTGGTTTTGGAGAGGTTGGTTTTACACTACAGATTTTGTAGATATTGGCATTGCAGATGTAAAAAGATATTTCGTATCCTCAAAACCTTCAACAGCAACTGTAGAACGCATGAAAGCACGAGGTGCTAGTTTAAGTGATTACCCACCACTTGTATTTATGATAGAAGAAGGGAGTTCTGATTATAAAGCAGCGCTAGAGCAAGGATCTCTTTTAGATAATTCACCAACTTTAAAGGAGTATTTGATGGATAATTTTACTCCCGAGGCGCGTGCCGACATGAAAAATCCTAGGTTTTTCTACACGATTACCTTTGAAAAGCCAGGTGGACTGGTGATGCCAATCATTGTGAAATATACCTACAGTGATGGCACATCCAAAACAGAGACCTATCCTGCACAAATCTGGCGTTTTAATGATTTAGAAGTCCGTAAAGCAATTGCTTCAGAAAAAGAAATCGTAAATATTACGATCGATCCAAACAAAGAAACTGCAGATGTTGACAGCTCAAATAATATGTGGCCCAAAGAAATTAAAGCCACTGATTTTGATCGTTTTAAATCGGGTGTAAAAAACTAGGAATATTTTGAATAAACATTCCTAGTTTTCATCTATAAAAGTTTTATTGAGTTTTACCGGCTACAGGCTAGGCCATAAATTCGCTCAAAAGCTGCTAGACTAATCAATTGGTATTATTGCAAACACAGCTCGCAAGTGCCTAGTACCAATATGTGGGAGTTTATTATTTTACGATTTGGTATTTCAGGAATGCTAACTTTGATTTCTAAACAATCAACACTGCCGCAGTCAGTACATTGAAAATGTGGATGTATATCTCTGTGTTCAGACTTTGAACACCCCATGCACTTTGCAAACCATTTAATGCCTTTACTATCTAGAAAATAATGTAATACCCCATCATCTTCTAGTTTATCTAAGAGACGGTACACCGTTGTTTTATTTACTTTATTAGCAAGCCGTTTTATCAACTCAATAGCCGAAATTGCATTTGAATCTTTTTTAAATTCATCCAACAATACATCTGCTGCTTGTGTTTTTCTAATGATTCCCATAAAGACAAATTTATCACAACTTTGTTGGAATAACAAATTGTATGTTTATATTTGCAACCGAGTTGCATTTAAATAGCACTACTTATGATTCTAAGCTTAAAAAAATCAGATACAATTGGCGCACTAGCTAGTACCCTATGCGTGATCCACTGTCTTATGACGCCTTTGTTATTTGCCGTACAAAGTTATACAGCCGTACAGCATGAAGCCGTTCCCTTATGGTGGAAAAATTTAGACTTCCTATTTGTAACTGTTTCCGTTTTTGCCGTTTACCTTTCCACAAAAAACTCTAGTAATACGCTTGTAAAATATGCCTTATGGATTAGCTGGCTTAGCTTGTTTGTTTTAATTCTAAATGAAAAAATAGGATGGGTTCCTTTAGCTGAATTTATCACCTATTTTGCAGCCTTAACACTTGCCATATTACATCTTTATAATCTAAATTATTGTCAATGTAAATCTGAGAATTGCTGTAATAAAAACGCCTAATACTTACATATATTATAAACTAATAACCTGAAATCTTCTTCAAAATAGTTCTATTTTACGCAAGTAATTAAAACCAATATATGGGAGTTTATTATTTTAAAAATTGTTATTTTTAGTTAATTCCTTAATGATGTTATAATTCAACTTTTTACTCAACTAAATATGTTTAAATGCTCTTACATTTATCTTTTTTTATTAATCTTTTGCTTTAATATAAATGCTCAGAACGATTATCATCCTCATGAGCACAAACACGGAGGCTTACATCATTGGGAAATTCCAAGCAAAGATCCAGATCGAATCATTTTAACTTTTAATGGTGATCCTTCGACCAAAAGAGCTGTGACATGGAGAACAGATTTATCTGTAGAGAAAAGTGAAGCTCAAATAGCAGTAGCAGGTGTAAATTCTAGTTTTGCTAATGAAGCTACTTCTTATATTGCATCAACTGAGAAATTTGATTTAGGTCTTTACAAATCAAATAAATCTTTGATTGTAAATTATCATAGTGTTGTATTTAAAAATTTAAAACCAAATACATTGTATGCATACAGGGTTGGGGCTACAGAAAATTGGTCAGAGTGGATTCAGTTTAAAACAGCCCATACTGACTATAACCCTACTCAATTTGTATATTTCGGAGATGCACAAAATGATATTTTAAATCACTGGTCAAGAGTTATTAGAATGGCATATCAAACTGCTCCAAATGCATCATTTGTTATTCATGCTGGAGATTTGGTAGATACTGCCCACAAAGACAGTGAATGGGCTCAATGGTTTAAAGCAGGTGGGTTTATCCACAGTCAATGGACAGCAATACCTGTTGTGGGCAATCACGAATTTAATAGAATGGATGGATATGGAGGAGTAGAACCAAGAAGACTATCTATCCAATGGAGGCCTCAATTTAATTTGCCAGTTGAACAAACTTTAGACAGTAAGCTTCATGAAACGGTTTATACAGTTGAATATCAAGATATACTTATAGTTGTCCTTAATTCTACAGGATATCTAGAGGAGCAAACTGAATATATTAAAGAAAAGTTAGGAAACAGTAATGCAAAATGGAAAATAGTTACATGTCACCATTCTGTCTTTTCACCAGCTGAGGGTAGAGATTTTGAGTATGCCAGAAAAATATGGAAACCATTATTTGACAAGTATGGAGTTGATTTAGTTCTCAACGGCCATGACCACACATATGCAAGAGGCCATGTTCCTGTAAAATCATCAAATATTGGTCAATCAGGAAATATTAAAACTTTATATATCACATCTGTAAGTGGACCTAAACAATACGAATTAGATAAGGAACAGATTAAAAATTATGAGTCTGATGGATATAATGCTGTTAAATTTGGAGAACAAACTCAGTTCTTCCAAGTTATTAGCATAGAAAATAATAAATTGATTTATAGTGCATATACAACTTTAGGAACTCTGTATGATAAAGCTATTATTACAAAGGACTTTTCAACTGGGCAAAAAACTATTTCTAATTAATAATATCATTATTTAGTATATTGATTTAATACAATATTTTTTCATTTTTAAATCTTATTTGAACCCGAACTGCCTTGCGGTTGTTGCTGATGAATTTTGCATTTTATATAACCAATAGCTTTCTCCATTATATATAAATGCTCTTCTTTCAGATGCATTATACGTTCCACTACAGTTACTTTGTAAGAATCCTGCCGTTACTAGATTTACATTAAATGTAGAATTATTAGGAACTGCAAGGTAATAGAAATCTGCGGCACCTGTTACATTATGCGTCCAGGTTGGATTACAACCCTGTTGTCCATCAATAGGTCCACTGAATTCGAATGTTCCAGGAAGACATGTTGAATTTGTTCCATCACTATTATCAATTAAATCTGACATGATTAAGTCAAAATTAGATTGAATACTTATATCATATTGTGTATAAGTAGTATCTCCAATTAAATATGCTGGACCAGCCGTCATTAAATCAGTGAAAGGATATACGTTAATACCCATGTGAAAATGATAGAACGTAGCCTCATAGCCTAGTGTCTCATCAACCTCACCATCGCAGTCATTGTCTATCCCATCGGATTCATCTTCTGTGGCGCCTGGATAAACCGTGGCATTTGTATCATCGCAATCGCCTTGGTTTTCTGAAAAACCATCATTGTCAGCATCTGTTAGTAATAAAAGTTCGTCGATCTGGGTTTGTAGCGCTTCTACATTGCC
>Ga0115568_10003854_pt1 | contig 10134 bp, 10 predicted proteins | sample COGITO_mtgs_1204_FD_87296 | JGI IMG/M metagenome (GOLD analysis project Ga0115568, IMG submission 87296) | Pelagic marine microbial communities from North Sea - COGITO_mtgs_120426 | ecosystem: Environmental > Aquatic > Marine > Epipelagic | place: Germany:Helgoland, sampling site Kabeltonne...
CTATGGCTGGAATTCCGCCACTTGCTGGCTTCATGGGAAAACTATATGTTTTTCAAATGGCAATTGATGCTGAGCTATTTATTTTAGCCTTGATTGGTGTTTTAACTAGCGTAGTTAGTGCTTTTTACTACATAAGAATTGTAAAAATAATATACTTTGACATTGGTTCCGAGCCCCTTGATAAGGGTATAGCGATAGAAATAAAGTCAGTGCTTGTTGTAACAGGAGTTTTCGTATTATTTTTTATTTTTTATCCAAATCCCCTAATTACTGGCGCTGAACAAGCCGCTTTTTCATTATTCAACAAATAGTTTTATGGATAAATCCAACGACAATCAAATTTCTTTTGAATTAGTTAGACTGAATTCAATTCCGAGCACTAATGAAGAATTGAAGATTAGAGCGATTAATCAAAATGCTCCAGAGGGGCTTGCCATTACCTCGACCGTTCAAACGTCGGGTAAAGGGAGGCATGGCCGTGTCTGGGAATCAGAAGCTGGAAATATGTATTGTTCCGTTTTATTTAGACCTGACTGTGGACTTGCCAGAGCATCTCAACTAGGTTTTTTGGCAGCATTGGCCAGTAGTCAAGCAATTGCTAGCTATATTGGTGGCGTTCAGAAACTTAAACTCAAATGGCCAAATGATGTTCTTTTGAATAATAAAAAGGTCGGGGGGATTCTTTTGGAGGCAAACAATAATAAAAATACAAATGTCGATTGGGTGGTTGTGGGCTGCGGAGTAAACTTAAAACAGCACCCTAAACAAACTCGGTTTCCTGCGACTAGCATAATGAGAGAGTTTGGAATAGTAGTTGAGGTAAAGAAATTTATTGATTGTTACCTCAATAAATTAATGGAATGGTATAAACTTTGGGTAAGCCAAGGTTTCTCTCCCGTTCGTTCAGCATGGTTAGCCATGGCCTTCAATTTAAACAAGGAATTATTAGTCAAAGTTGGAGATCAAAATATAGTTGGAAGTTTCCGAGATTTAGATGAAGAGGGCGCTCTAATAATTAAAACTGCCGACGGATTTAGTAAGATTAATGCGGGTGAAGTATATTTCTATGACTAATAGGGAGTAAAATAGATGTTACTTGCAATAGATTCTGGAAATACAAATATAGTTTTTGCAGTTTTTAACGCTGAGAATAAGCTTTGTGGTGAATGGCGCGCAGCTTCAAATGTGAATCGCACTTCAGATGAATTTAGTGTCTGGCTTCAACAGCTAATGAAATTAGATAATATAACTAAAGATTCAATAAATAACGCAATTATTGGCAATGTGGTTCCAGCTAATCTTTTGAGTCTACAAAATCTATGTAGAAATTATTTTGGATGCGAGCCTCTGTTAATTGGTGATGCTAGTATTAATTTAGGAATGGAGTTACGCGTTGACAATCCAAATGAAGTTGGTGCTGATAGAATTTGCAATGCGGTATCGGCATTTTCCACCTATGGGGGGCCGGTTACAGTTATAGATTTTGGAACCGCTACGTCGTTTGATGTTGTTGACATTCATGGCAATTATTTAGGCGGCGTTATAGCTCCCGGCATAAATCTCTCGCTTGAAGCTTTACATATGGGAGCTGCCCAGTTACCGCGTGTGGCAGTTGAAGTGACGAAACACATAATAGGTAAGAATACTGTTTCTGCAATTCAATCAGGTGTTTTTTGGGGCTATGTTAGTATGATTGAGGGCTTGAGTGCGAGGGTAAAAAAAGAAATGGGTTGTGATATGCCAATAGTGGCGACCGGTGGGTTAGCGGCTATTTTTACTAAATCTACTAAATCGATAGATCATTGGGATAAAACCCTAACTCTTCGGGGATTGTTAGATATCTATGGCTTAAATGAAAAATAACATGGCGTCTAAAACATTTGCACATGATGAGCTCTTATTTGTTCCCTTAGGCGGAACAGAAGAAATTGGGATGAATTTTAATCTTTATGGCTATGGACCACCCAATGCACATAAATGGATAATTTTTGATTTAGGCTTAACTTTTGGCGATGATACAAACCCAAGTATCGATTTAATCCTTCCTGATCCCAAGTTTTTATTTGAGGGCAATAAAGACATACTTGCCATCGTTTTGACGCATGGACATGAGGATCACATTGGCGCCGTTCCATATCTCTGGGAAAAACTTAAATGTCCTATTTACGCTACCCCTTTTACGGCTTCGCTACTAAGGTCGAAGCTTCAATTTGAAAACTTAATTGATGTTGTTGAGATAAATGAAATTCAACTCAATGGTAAGTTTAATCTGGGTCCTTTTTCACTGGAGTTGGTTGCGTTAACTCATTCGATGCCTGAACCAAACGCTTGCTTGATTCAAACGCCTATGGGTTCGTTGTTTCATACTGGGGATTGGAAGTTTGATCCAAATCCAGTTATTGGTGAAACAGCAAATATTAATAGATTAACAGAAATTGGAGACGCCGGCGTATTAGCTGTCATTGGGGACTCAACTAATTCTTTTGTTAAGGGTGTTTCTGGCTCTGAGGGTAATATTCTTAATACTTTGACCTCGGTAATTGCCGCGTGTAAAGGAAGGGTTGCCGTTGCATGTTTTGCCTCAAACGTTGCAAGGTTAAAAACGATCTACGATGCTGCTTTAGCTAACGGTAGGGCAGTATGTTTAATTGGACGCTCATTATGGCGTATGAATGCGGCTGCGCGTGAAAATGGATATCTTTCTGCTATTCCACCCTTCTTGGAGGTTTCTCAAGTAGGGAATATATCCGCTGATCAAATCTTGTATATTTGCACTGGAAGTCAGGGAGAACCCCGTGCAGCATTATCTCGAATTGCCTCTAATGATCATCGGGAAATTAAATTGGTAGAGGGTGATACTGTTATTTTCTCATCGAGAAAAATACCTGGAAACGAGCTATCAATTTCAAGATTAAAGAATAAATTTATTAAAAATAAAGTTGCAGTAATTGATGAAGAACAATTTGATATTCATGTCTCTGGTCATCCGTCAGAGGATGAATTGATAGAAATGTATTCTTATTTGAGACCTGAATTAGTAATCCCAGTGCATGGCGAGCCGCGCCACATAGCAAAACACGCAGAGATTGCAAAGCGTTGTCAGATTCCAGATACAATAATTGTCAATAATGGTTCAATGGTAAGGCTTGCACCTGGAAAAGCAAAAATTATTGATCAAGTGCATGCTGGGCGGCTCGCATTAGATGGGCAGCGTATCATTCCAATAGAAAGTCATATTATTAAAGACAGAATGCGTATAATGTATAATGGGGCAATTTTTGTTACCGTGTCGGTGAATGAAAAGGACAATAGAATTAAAAAACTTAAAATTGCTGCTCACGGTCTTGTAGAGGAAGAAGAGGTGAATGAGATTAGAGAGAGTTCATTGCATGAAATTAATTTAAATTTTGCTGAATTTGGCTCGTTTGATATTTTAAACGAGCCAAAGATGGCAGAAGCTGTAAGAATTATTATTCGTCGTAAATTTAGAGAACGCACGGGTAAGAGGCCTATCACGAGTGTTCATATTGTTTAGTATTAATTAAAAGGTGTTTTTATGGGTTGGATAACGTTGTTGGCTATTTATTTTATTATCTGGTGGATCACCCTTTTTATGGTGCTCCCATTTGGTATAACGCGACAAACCGATGGAATAGTTGGTCAGGACACAGGAGCTCCTCAATCTCCTAAGATAATATTTAAGATGTGTATAAATACAATTTTGGCCTTTTGTATATGGCTGATCGTTTTCATCTGTGATTATTTTGATATTATAAGCCTTCGTGATTTGGCGAATCTTTAAAATCTCTTATTGTTAATAATTATTTTGAAGGTACATTTGCTTGTCGAATTATTGTAACATAGCTCCGGGTCACCCAATTCATGGATTGTATCATGATACAGAGTATGGATTTCCAACAACAAATGAGCGTGAGTTATTTGAACGATTAACGTTGGAAATTTTTCAAGCTGGTTTGTCATGGTTGATCGTGCTCAAGAAACGAGAACATTTAAAAAGAGCCTTCAAAGATTTCGATGTTAACCACGTATCTAGATTTACAAAAAGCGATGTCAAATTACTAAAAAGTGATACTTCAATAATTAGGAATCAATTAAAAATTGAGGCTACAGTGTATAATGCATCTGTCATATTAGATTTTCGGCAATCCCATGGTGGATTCTCAAATTGGCTAAGGTCCTGCCATCCCAAGAATAACGACGAGTGGAGTGCTTTGTTCAAGCAACACTTTAAGTTTACAGGTCCTGTTGTAGTTGATGAATTCCTTGTAAGCATAGGATATTTACCTGGGGCACACTCTAATAATTGCCCTATAGCTTCTGTTATTTCTGGCATTAATCCACCTTGGAAAAATCAGAAAGTCTAGAAAAATTGGCTTATTTATTTTCTTATTGTGATAAAATTTATCAAACTCCTATGGTCATGGCAAAGACCGTAATAATAATTTTTATAATATATTTTATTCTTAATGTTAACGCTCTTAATCTAGCACTCGCTGTTGAAAATGACATAAATATATCTGTTTCTAATTGCAAGAAAATTTTAGCAAAGAGTAAAAAGATGAAAGTCGATTATGTAAATGGCATAGACGTTCGGGGAAAGCCAGTTGTTGGGGCAGATTTGTCCACGTCAAATAGCATTTTAGATCTTAATGAAGTTAAATTTGACTTATCGATTGATTTAGCAAAAAGGTACGGGCTAAGTAATAAGCATTTAGATGCGAAAGCTAGTGTAGCCAGGATTTTATTTAAGGGTGGCAACCTTTTTATAAATGGGTATCTTGCATCTAGTGGAGACGAAGATAAACTATACCAAAACTGTAAACGTATTTTACAGCCTAATTGAGAATTGTATTTCAATACCTAATTCTTTCTCTAATGGCGTGTTTCTAACATACTACGATCAAATAAGGTGAAAGATACCAATGAGACTAACAAATTATTTTCTACCAACTCTTCGTGAAAACCCCAAAGAGGCACAAATTCCTTCGCATTTGTTTATGCTAAGGGCTGGATTGATGAAACAATCAAGTGCAGGGATATATTCCTGGTTACCCTTGGGTTTAAAAGTTTTAAAAAATATCGAGGAAATTGTGAGATTAGAAATGGATCGAACCGGATCTCAAGAGATGCTAATGCCTACTATACAGCCGGCTGAAATATGGCGGGAAAGTGGCCGTTATGAGGATTACGGTAAGGAAATGTTAAGGATAGTTGATCGGCATGATCGCGACATGCTTTATGGCCCAACCAATGAAGAGATGATTACTGATTTAGTTCGCACAACTATTCGTACTTATAAAGATTTACCAAAGAATTTATATCATCAGCAATGGAAGTTTCGAGATGAAGTGCGGCCCAGATTTGGTGTGATGCGTGGTAAAGAATTTCTGATGAAGGATGCTTACTCATTTGATTTGGATCGAGAGGGCGCTATTCGATCATATAATCAAATGTTTATCGCCTATCTCAGAATTTTTAAACAAATGGGCCTGAAGGCTATACCTATGAAAGCGGAAACTGGCCCCATTGGTGGAGATCTTAGTCACGAATTTCTAGTATTAGCTGATACTGGTGAGTCCGAGGTTTTTTATCATAAAGATATTTTAAATTTTAATGTTCCAAATGATGAAATAGATTATTCATCAGATCTTCAAATGATTGTTGACGAATGGACATCTCTATATGCCGCAACCAGTGAGAAGGCCGATCAAAGTGTCCATTCAGAGCTAGCTGAATCGCTTATGACTGCACGAGGAATAGAAGTTGGACATATTTTTTATTTTGGCACAAAATATTCTAAAGCTATGTCTGCGAGTGTCGCTGACTCTAATGGAAATAGTCGGTATCTAGAAATGGGATCTTATGGAATTGGGGTTTCTCGGTTAGTGGGTGCAATTATTGAAGCCAGTCATGATGAGAAAGGTATTATTTGGCCTGAAAGCGTCGCACCGTTTAAAGTTGGTATTATAAATCTGAGAAAAGATGATAGTTTATGTGTGAAAGAGTCGGATCTATTATATTCTGCAATAGGTGATGCTGGACTGAGTGTTTTGTACGATGATCGAGATGAAAGTGGGGGGGCAAAATTTGCTAATATGGATTTGATAGGTCTTCCGTGGCAAGTGATAATTGGGCCACGAGGTCTGAAGGAAGGTCAAGTAGAAGTCAAAAATCGGGCAACTGATCAAAAACAGAGTGTCCCGCTAGGCGCTGTTCTTAACGTGTTATTAGGACGTTAGGAACAAATGGGAATGGCATTTGAATGGATGATCTCTTTTAGATATCTTCGTGCTCGAAGGCAAGAGGGATTTATCTCAATTATCGCCTGGTTTTCTCTATTAGGCATAATGCTGGGTGTGGCTACGTTAATTATTGTGATGTCAGTAATGAATGGATTTAGAGAAGAATTACTTACTCGTATTTTGGGTATAAATGGGCATTTAAGTATTTATGGAGATTCTAAGAAGTTAGTTAAATTCGATGAAATTAAGAATCAAATTGTTCAACTCAACAACGTTATTAAAGTCACTCCAGTCATTGAGGGGCAGGTTATGGTATCAGCGAATAAGCGTTCAAACGGTGCTGTGGTCAGAGGAATGCGAGAGATTGATATCAAAACACGAACGATTATAAGTAGTAATATTTCTCATGGTTCAATAAAAGGTATGAATAATCGTATATCTGTAATAATTGGATCACGTATGGCCCAGTCATTAGGCGTTAATGTTGGTGATGAAATTAAATTAATTTCCCCCGACGGGAATATTACCCCTTTTGGTACTATTCCAAGAATGAAAAATTATACAGTTTCAGCTATTTTTAATATTGGTATGCATGAATATGACAGTAGTTTTATATTCATGCCATTAACTGAGGCCCAAATATTTTTTAAATATCCAAAGTCGATTAGTTATCTTGATGTTATGCTTAGGCAACCCAATCAAGCCTCTGAGATGGTCGAGACAATTAATAATGTATTGAAGAATAATTTTAGAGTTTTTGATTGGCAAAAAACCAATTCGAGTTTTTTTAATGCAATACAGGTTGAACGTAATGTGATGTTTCTTATTCTAACTCTGATTATTATTGTCGCCGCGTTTAATATAATTTCCAGCCTAATAATGCTTGTAAAAGATAAAGGAAGAGATATCGCTATTTTAAGAACGATGGGAGCGACGCGTGGAATGATTATGCGCATATTTTTCATATCAGGGGCTAGTATTGGGGTGACAGGAACCTTCGCTGGTTTTTTATTAGGTATTGCCTTTGCGAACAATATTGAACTCATTCGACAATTTTTACAAAGTTTTACAGGCACGGATTTATTCGCAGCAGAAATTTATTTTCTTTCGCAATTGCCAGCGATAGTGGATACTTCAGAAGTACTTTTCGTAGTGCTCCTTAGCCTTTTTTTATCTTTTCTCGCTACGTTGTACCCATCTTGGCGTGCATCGAGTTTGGATCCAGTTGAAGCGCTACGATATGAATAAGTTAGCGTTAGAGTTGTGCGGTGTTACGAGATCTTTTCTCCAGGGTGAAGAGGAATTAAATATTCTGAGGGGGATTGATTTAAAAATCGGGTTAGGAGAAATTGTTGCTTTAGTTGGACCTTCTGGTGCAGGAAAATCGACATTATTACAAATAGCTGGTTTGTTGGAGCGACCAGACACCGGTGATTTATTTGTTAATGAAAAAAAGGTTAGTCAACTGAGTGATCAGCAACGAACAAAGATACGGAGGGAGGAATTAGGTTTCATTTATCAAAATCACTGTTTGCTGCCTGAATTTTCGGCTGAGGAGAATGTAATAATTCCTCAAATGCTTATGAGAAAAAATAGAAAACTCTGCGCCGAACGTGCTAAACAATTAATTGGGTTTATGGGCCTTTCAAATCGAATATTGCATCGACCGGCTCAACTTTCTGGAGGGGAACAGCAACGGGTTGCAATAGCGCGTGCTTTAGCTAACAGTCCTAATATTATTCTCGCTGATGAACCAACAGGGAATTTAGACCCTACATCCGCAAATTTGGTTTTTGACTTGTTTTTGGATTTAGTGAAAAATGCTAACGTAGGCGCGTTGATTGCTACGCATAATAGGGATTTGGCAGGTCGAATGGATCGTATTGTCACTCTTGATAACGGCGTACTTTTATAAGTTGCGAGTATTATGCATTTCATAAGGTTTACTGGTAGAATAGACCTTATAATAGTTTAATTTAGTTTTTTACTGTATAATTTTTGGTTTGGGCTTCTCAAAGATGTCATTTTCTGATTTTGTTCATTTAAGAGTTCACTCTGGATATTCACTTCTGGAGGGTGCATTAAAAATCGATGAGTTAGTTAAGCTTGCGAAAAATGATAAAATGCCAGCCCTAGCTATTACCGATACTGGTAACTTGTTTGGTGCTTTAGAGTTTTCAAAGAAATGTGCGGCAGAGGGAGTCCAGCCAATAATTGGTGTGCAAATGGATGTAACACCACTGATTCTAGATAATAATCAGCAAAGTAAAAATGGATCTAAAACCAATTCTTATGGTGAACCAGATCAAATTGTTTTATTGGCTAAAAATAATCAAGGGTACAGCAATATTTTGAGTTTGGTTAGCAAATACCACCTGGATCCAGATGGTGGACTGGATCCTAGAATATCTATTGATGATCTCGATAAACACCAAAGTGGTATTATTGCACTAACTGGAGGGTGCAAGGGTGGAATTGGTAAGCTCTTAGCTAACGATCAATATGAAGATGCTGAAAAATTACTGCTAAGGTTAGGAAAAATTTTCTCGGAAAATTTATATTTGGAAATTCAGCGTCATCACTTACCTTTAGAAGATAAAATTGAGGGGTTGATTCTAGATTTAGCCTACAAGCATGACATACCGATAGTCGCTACTAACGAATGTTTTTTTTCAAATTCAAAAATGTATTCAGCCCATGATGCACTCATGTGCATTGCCGATGGAAAATATGTTGATCAAGTCGATCGAGAACGTTTAACATTAGATCACCGATTTAAATCAGCTGAGGAAATGAAAGAATTATTTTCTGATATACCAGAAGCTTTGCAAAACACTATCGTAATAGCTCAGCGTTGCCATGTCATGGCAGAAGCTCGAGATCCACTCCTTCCTGCAGCGCCTAAAAATGATGAAATTAGCACTCTATCTGATAATGAAGTTTTGGCTGTCCTAGCTAAAGAAGGTTTGAATAAACGTTTGTCAATTGCCTCGAGTGAACCGGGGGAGGATGTCCGATCAAAGGAGTATTTTCAAAGACTTGATTACGAGATAAATATAATTAACGAAATGGGTTTTTCGGGATATTTTTTAATTGTGGCCGACTTTATTCAGTGGGCAAAAAAGAATAAAATTCCAGTGGGACCTGGGCGTGGTTCCGGAGCGGGGTCACTAGTTGCTTGGGCACTTACTATAACTGATTTAAATCCTTTAAGGTTTGGTTTGCTTTTTGAGAGGTTTCTAAATCCAGAGAGAATTTCGATGCCTGATTTTGACATTGACTTCTGTCAGGAACGGCGTGATGAGGTGCTTCGATATGTTCAGGATTAATATGGAAGAGATCGTGTTGCCCAAATTATAACATTTGGAACATTACAACCTAGAGCGGCACTAAGAGACGTTGGAAGAGTTTTGCAAATGCCTTATTCTCAAGTGGATCGTATTTGTAAGTTGGTGCCGAATAATCCAGCTTCACCTGTTACATTGCAAGAGGCAATAGAAGCTGAACCAGCGTTGCTCGGTGAAATTAAGAGTGACGAGAGCGTCGCGAAGCTTGTTGATATAGCGAGAGACTTGGAGGGCCTTTATAGGCACGCGTCTACTCATGCAGCCGGCGTTGTCATTGGTGATAGGCCATTAGAAGAATTGGTTCCGCTTTACCGCGATCCACGATCTGAAATGCCAGTTACTCAATTTTCAATGAAATTTGTTGAGTCAGCTGGTTTAGTCAAATTTGATTTCTTAGGTTTAAAAACACTCACGGTAATTGCAAAAGCATTGGCAATAATTGAGGAAAAGGGAAAAATTATTGATCTTGACACTCTTCCCCTTGACGATGAATTAACCTTTAGAATGTTGTGTAAGGGAGACAC
>Ga0115568_10003862_pt1 | contig 10123 bp, 9 predicted proteins | sample COGITO_mtgs_1204_FD_87296 | JGI IMG/M metagenome (GOLD analysis project Ga0115568, IMG submission 87296) | Pelagic marine microbial communities from North Sea - COGITO_mtgs_120426 | ecosystem: Environmental > Aquatic > Marine > Epipelagic | place: Germany:Helgoland, sampling site Kabeltonne...
ATGGATTGGGCATTGCAGCCTACTTCTCATCTCCAGTCATCAGCACAACGCAATTTAAATGGAATTTAGAAATAGCAGCTGGCCCAGGTATTATATCCAAACCTTTTGATGATGACGATAACTACAAGAACATTGCCATTGGAAGCTATGGCAATGCATATGTCTTCTTAGGTCAGCGATTCTCCTATCAAGCCAATGATCAATTGCACGTTTCATTGGCGATGGCCTTCAACCATTTTTCTAACTCGGCTTATTCGCTTCCTAATTTAGGCTTGAATTATCCTACCGTTTCGTTCGGAATTGGATATCAACTACAAAAATCAACTGCCCTTGACTCGTTGCCTTCTAAAGCTTCAAGACAAACTGGTAAATGGATTACCGCTTTTGGTTTAGGACTAAAAGAAGTTTCCGATCCTAAAAATGTAAAGCACCCTACGTTCTCTCTCATGGGTGAACGAAGCTTTGGACTTTCAAGAAAAAGCTCAGCAATAGCAGGCATTGACTTCATGTATAACTCTGGATTGTATGCCAATAGAAATGCAGACAGCAACACGGTTTCAACCATCGGTAATGCGCAACTGGGCTTAAAGATTGGCTACAATCTGCACATCGATGAAGCGCAGATTTTTCTTCAAGCTGGTTGGTATGCAATTGATTCATACAAGCTCGATGGACGATTCTATCACCGAGCTGGAATACGCTATTTCTTTACTGATCATTTCGGAGCACACTTAGCCCTGAGAACACACCTTTTTAAAGCAGACTATTTTGAAGCAGGCATGGCATATCGTTTTTAGTATTGTGATGCTGTTGAGCGCTAGTGCCTGCCAAAAGGAAGGCGCTGGATGCTTTGAATCTCGTGGTGATCAAAGTTCTGAGCGAAGAGAGCTAGAGCAGTTTGATGATCTTAGAGTAGATGGCAGGATCAATGTCATTTTGGTGCAAGACACGCTCAATTTCGCCATTATTAACTTTGGTCAAAACGGCTTAGCCGGAATTGAAACCAATTGGTCGGATGGAGAGCTAAGCATTGAGGAAACCAACACTTGCAATTGGACGCGGACGGTGAATCCGTTGCCAAAAGTAGAATTGCACTTCTCTACTTTCAAGAACCTTTATACCAAGAGTGCGGCTGAAGTGAGCTTTCAAAATGCGTTTGAAGCAGATTCATTGAATATTGAAATCAATGATGCTGCAGGCAGTGTCTTCGTAAAAGTCAATTGCCAATTCTTGAGCATCATTGGACATACTGGAGCAACCGATGTAACTGCCGAAGGTAATGCTGACGAAATCTATATATACAACGCCAGCTACGCTCCGATCAATACTGAGTTGCTTACAACACGTATTGCTAGTGTGCACAACAACTCCTCAGGCGATACCTATGTGCGGGCCACCGAACGCCTCAACACCACCATTGAGGAAGATGGAGACATATACATCTATGGTGGAGCCACGATTCGAGGCACCCAAACAGGAAGCGGACAGGTTTTCATAATGGGAGATTAAGCAATGTTGTGACATTCATCACTTCGCATTCAGTCTAGCATTCCTTACCTTCGCCCCATGAAATTGATTCTACTTTCCATCGGATTATTGGGATTGGCATTCGCAGGAATAGCGGTAAAAATTTGGGGTAAAAAAGACGGTGAATTTGCTGGCACTTGCGCGAGCAACAACCCACTCTTGAAAAATGACGAAGGTTCTTGCACCGTTTGCGGAGCCCGCCCTGCTGAGCAATGTCAGAAGGACTGATTGGATTGATGATTTATTATTGATAATTGATCACTGTTACCCCTCGCGCGCGGTTGCACCGCGTGCGGATTGTATACTAAACATCATCTAAGATCCGAACGCGCTACAAGCGCGCTCGAGATTAAAAACAGAAAATTACTTCACCTCTTCATAGGTAATCTCATCGAGATGATCTGAATCCGTTTTTGTAGGCGTTGGTGCGCATGTGCCATACATTTCACACGGCAAATATTTTGAATTGACTACGGCTTGATACAACATTAAAGCACCGAACAATCCTGCCACTAAATGACTGTGATTTACCGATTCATAGATGAAGTAAAAACCAAGTGCAAGGCGCAGCCAGCGGTAAAAACTCCATGGTTCCTTGAGTATAGTAATCACATTTTTCATTGCTGTAAATGTAGACATCATTCCTCCACCAACTCAATGGCACTTTCCAGTTGTTTGCTGGTAAAAGTTTTGTAACTCCCTTCTTCGTCAGATGATATCAGGTAAACGAAATTGCTCAAATAATCATGCTCTTCAATAAAATGGATAGAAGAATCCATACCCATCACCATAAAGGCCGTGGCATAAGCATCGGCCAGTCCAGCATTCTTGCTCACCACAGTAGCGCTCAATAAATTGTGCTGTACGGGATAGCCCGTTGTAGGGTCAATGGTATGCGAATAGCGCACGCCATTCTTCTCGTAAAACTTGCGGTAGTTGCCGCTGGTGGCCAATCCTTTATTTCTAAGGTTAATTACCGCTTGCAATTTGCGTTCTGCATTTTCATCAATCGGCTTGTCAATACCAAAGCGCCATAGCGAGCCATCTGGCTTAGGATAACCCACAGAAATCTCTCCACCGATTTCCACAAAAAACAACTTCAAATCTTGAGCTTCCAAGAACTTCACCACTTGATCAACACTCCAACCCTGCCCGATGGCGTTGAAATCAAGCTGCATGCCCGGAACAGGTTTTGTTAAAAAGAGTTTATCGGTCTTCTTCATCGATCCTTTTAGCTCGCTCATTCCAAAGCTGCCTTTGTTCCGAATAATCCGCAACGTATCGAAATTCACCAATTCAAGCAAGCTGTCAATCTTTTGCTGCTCAACCAATTCAGGATGCTCAAATCGTTCCGGACCAAAACCCCAATATGAAACCAATGGTTTTACTGTAGGATCAAAAGCTCCATTACTCGCCTCATACACCTCCCAACTTTGCGAGAGCAAATCAAAAAATAGATGATCGATGTATGCGCCACTGTCTGACTTATTCCATTGATCAATTACTGAGTTGGACAAATAGGTAGAAACAGATTCGTCCACCCGTTTCAAGATGCTATCCACCTGTGGCTTAAAATTGCGCTCTTGCAAATCGTAATACACGATACGCCAAGTGGTGCCTTGTGCTTCACCCGTAATTGTTTGCTTAAATTCTTCAGATGTGGTTTTTTCCAACTCGGCATTACATGATGCTAAACCAACAATGAAGCTCAACGCTGAGAGATAAAGGGCAGTGTTTTTCATAACGTGTGCAAAGAAAATACTATTGATTGTGAATTCTATGATCAAAAAAAATCCCCCTGATTACTCAGAGGGATTGAATATTATAATGGATGAAGATTATCCACCGAAATCGTCAAATGCCACGTTCTCTGGCGGTACTCCCCACTCGTCACACATCTTAAGAACCGCTTGGTTCATCATTGGTGGACCACAGAAGTAAAACTCAATATCTTCAGGAGCATCATGCTTGGTCAAGTATTGGTCTATTACAGATTGATGAACGAATCCAACAAAACCATCACCATCAGATTCCATGTTTTCTTTGGTCTTCCAGTTGTCTTCTGGAAGAGGCTCAGAAAGAACCAAGTAAAACTTGAAGTTTGGGTAATCTTTCTCTAATGCTCTGAAGTGATCGATGTAGAACAATTCACGCTTAGAACGCCCTCCATACCAATACGATACTTTACGTCCCGTCTTGATTGTTCTAAATAACTCATACAAGTGACTTCTCATTGGAGCCATACCTGCACCACCACCGATATATAACATCTCAGAATCATTGTCTTTGATGAAGAACTCACCATAAGGACCTGAAATAGTTACTTTATCTCCTTTCTTGCAAGCGAAGATGTAGGATGAAGCAATACCTGGATTTACATCCATCCACTTATTGTTAGCTCTGTCCCATGGTGGAGTTGCGATACGCACATTCAGCATGATCTCACGTCCTTCAGCAGGATAAGATGCCATAGAATATGCTCGCTCAATGGTCTCCGTGTTTTTCATCACTAAAGGCCAAAGATTGAATGTATCCCACTCTTTCTTGAACTTTTCTGGCTCACCTGGATGCTCATCTGGGTGCGCTGTGATATCAAAATCAGCATAAGGAGTTTCGCAAGCTGGAATTTCGATTTGGATGTAACCTCCAGCACGGTAATCCATGTCCTCAGGAATCTCAACTACGAATTCTTTAATGAAAGATGCAACGTTGTAATTTCTTACCACGGTAGCTTCCCACTTCTTGATACCGAAAATCTCTTCAGGAATTTGGATTTCCATATCCTCTTTGATCTTCACTTGGCATCCCAATCTCCAATCATCCGCTTGCTCTTTACGCGAGAAGTGAGGCTCTTCTGTTGGAAGAATAGATCCACCACCACTGTGCACTTGACACTTACACTGAACACAAGTTCCTCCACCTCCACATGCTGACGGCAAGAAAATCTTGTTATCACTTAGCGTTGAAAGAACTGTTCCTCCTGCATTTACTTCAATGGTCTTTTCACCGTTGATGATCAACTTCACTTTGCCACTAGGCGAAAGTTTTGCTTTGGCAAACAAGATGATTGACACCAATAGCAAGATGAATAAAAGGAATACTACGATACTGATTATGACTGTTGTTCCCATGTCTTTAGTTTCTTATAATTCAATTCCCATAAAGGCCATGAACGCTACGCCCATTAAACCCGTGATGATAAAAGTGATTCCAAGTCCTCTAAGTGCTGGTGGTATATTTGAATACTTGATTTTTTCGCGAATGGCAGCAATTGCTACGATGGCCAAAAACCATCCCACTCCTGATCCAAGTCCAAAAGAAGTAGCTTCTGCTATCGTGGAGTATTGACGCTCTTGCATGAACAGTGCTCCTCCTAAGATGGAACAGTTTACTGCAATCAACGGAAGAAAAATACCCAACGCACCATACAGTGCTGGAGCAAATTTCTCTACTGCCATCTCCACCAACTGCACCATAGATGCTATTACTGCGATGAACATGATGAAGCTCAGGAAGCTTAAATCGATGGTTGCAAATGAATCATCTAACCAAATCAATGCGCCTTCTTTAAGAACATAGTTCTCAATGAGGTAATTAACCGGTACAGTAATTCCTAAAACAAAAATCACTGCAAAGCCAAGACCTACGCCTGTTTTTACTGTCTTCGAAACGGCCAAATAAGAGCACATTCCAAGGAAGTAGGCGAAAATCATATTCTCTATGAAGATGCCTTTTACGAATATGTTTACTAAATCTAACATGGTGGTTTAGTTTTCTTCAATTAAAGCGGTGTTCTTACTTCTCTGAATCCAAATGATGATACCAACAGTAATTAAAGCCATAGGAGGCAAAATCATCATATTGTTGTTCATGTATCCCATTTCAAATACTGCATCTGGAACCAATTTATATCCCATCAATGTTCCTGAACCAAAAAGCTCTCTTACTACAGCTACTGCAATTAATATCCATGCATAACCCGCAGCATTTCCGATGGCATCCAAAATAGATCTCCAAGGTTTGTTTGCTAAAGCAAATGCCTCTAATCGACCCATGATGATACAATTGGTAATAATCAATCCTACAAACACGGATAAAGCTTTACTTACATCATAAACGTAAGCCTTAAGCACTTGATCAACCAAGATTACCAATGACGCCACTACCACCAATTGAACGATGATTCGAATACGACTAGGAATCACGTTTCTTATCAATGATATGATCAAGTTACCACCAATCATTACTGCAAGAACTGACAGTGACATTACGATCGCTTGCTTTACTTGCACCGTAATGGCAAGTGCCGAACAAATACCCAATACTTGGACAGTAATAGGATTTGAGTCGTTCAAAGGATCAGTAAGAAGCGACTTGTTTCTCTTAGAGAATAGAGGCTCACTTGGTTCTTTTACTACAGCTGCTGCTGCTTCTTTTACTTCTGTACTCATAGTGAATTAGATTGATGCGATATCAGAATTCTTTTTAAAGTAAGGCACATATACTTTCAAGGTATTCTCCAACATGGAAGAAACACCGTTGCTTGTAATCGTACCTCCGGTGATTGCGTCAACACCGTGCATATCGCCAGCGTCAGCTCCACCCTTAACTACTTTCACCGAAACAAACGCTCCAGCATCATCAAAAATTTTGTCTCCTACGAAAGGCTCTTCGAACCAACTTTGGTTGATCTCTGCACCTAAACCTGGAGTTTCTGTTTTGTGATCAAACGTTGCTCCAAATATTGTATTCATATCCGCCTCAAGTGCGATGAATCCCCATATCGGACCCCATAACCCAGTTCCTACTAAAGGAACTACATAGTATGGATTTCCATCCTTCTCACAAATGAAAAGGGGAAAACGCTTCTGCTGATCAGTGAGAGACTTGTCTCTATATTGCTTCTTTATGTCAATGTTGAAGGCATCACTTTCGTAAGCTTCTTTGCCATCAACAGAAAGTGTTTTAACGTCACCTTCAGTTTCGCTCAATACATTTCCTTCTGAGTCTAGAATAACACGTTTCTTAATGAATTCTCCGAACTTAGCGCTAGCCTCCTCTCTGCTTGATTCTACTTGAATAGAGCCAAGCACGTTCTGCATTTTCTCTTGCTTCATATTCTCTTCTTGAGGACCTTTTAGTCCTAAAGCTGCTACTGCCAAAACAGTTGCTACTACAACAACCATAATGATGGAGAAAAGAAAAGTAAAGCCTTGTGATTCTTTATTGAATGCCATGATTAATAGGTTTTATGCTGCGACTTTTACTCGCTTTAATCTTCGGTTAATATTCGCTTCTACCACATAGTGGTCAATCAAAGGAGCCATAACGTTCATAAACAAAATGGCCATCATAATTCCTTCAGGGTAAGCCGGATTAAATACGCGAATCATGATTCCAAGGAATCCCGCCAAAAACCCATATATCCATTTACCTGTCGTTGTTTGTGCAGCACTCACTGGATCTGTTGCCATGAAAACCATTCCAAACATAAAACTTCCCATCATCAATTGTTGTAATGGATGAACGGACATGAATGCGTTTGCACCCCACGCGTTAAATATCATCGACATTGTTAAGCCACCAACTAAGAAGGAAAGCATGATTCTCCAGCTTCCGATTCCTGTAAAAATCAAGATAGCCGCACCTATTAAAATGGCAAACACTGATGTCTCACCAATAGAACCAGGTATCCATCCCCAGAAAGAAGCCCACATTGTGTCTGCTAAACTTCCATACTGTTGTCCAGCGGCATCATATGCCACACCTCCAAACTCAGCACCAACAGGGGCATTATACGCTTGAGAAAGCAATGTTTCTCCTGTGTATCCATCTACACCAGCCATTCCAGACTCTTGTGGAATCCAAACAGCATTACCACTCATTTTAGTAGGATAAGCAAAGAATAAGAAGGCACGTGCTGTAAGAGCCGGATTCAAAATATTCATTCCCGTTCCACCGAAAACCTCTTTACCAATTATAACAGCAAAAGCAGTTGCCACAGCTACCATCCACAATGGAATTTCAGATGGAAGCACCAATGGAATAAGCATTCCTGACACCAAGTAACCCTCATTTACAGAGTGATTATTCTTGATCGCAATAGCAAACTCAATTCCTAATCCAACTGCATAGCTTACCACTACGATCGGTAATACGCGAATAGCTCCGAAGATGAATTTCTCCATCAAGCCTTCACCCAACCCTGTAAGCTCACCAATTGATAAATAATACTGGTGACCTGTGTTCCACATTCCAAACAGCAAGGCTGGAACCATTGCTATTACCACTAAAAACATGGTTCTTTTTAAATCAATGGCATCTCTAATGTGAGCGCCTTTATGAGAAGTATGACCTGGAGTGAAAGCAAATGTTTCCAATGCCTCAAAGCCCTTGTAATACTTTTCGAGCTTACCGCCTTCTTCAAAGTTTGGGCGGAGGTTGTCTAATATATTCTTTAAAAACTGCATAGTCTTTTATCTCTATTAACCTAGTTCTTGTTTAGCTACATCCAAGCCATCTCTTAGGATGCTTTGTACATTCATTTTACTTGTGCATGCATACTCACATAGCGCAAAATCTTCAGGAATAACTTCGTAAATGCCCAAATTCTCCATTTTATCTAGATCATTTGTCATGATAGATTTAATGAGTTGAACAGGATAAATATCCATTGGCAATACGGCTTCATATTGACCAGAAACAACATACGCACGGTCTTCACCGTTCATATTCGTATTCAAAGCGAATTTTTTATTTGGTGACAACCAACTGAAGTAAGATCTTGATAAAGAAAACTTATGAAAGTTTGGTGCCAACCAGCCTAAAAACTGTGGTTCATTTCCTTCAGGAATAACTGTTACGGCATCATGAAAGAAACCCAAGTATCCTTCTGTAGAGGAAGCATCGCCTGTGAGCACGTTTCCAGAAATGATTCTGTTGTCTCCAGCTTTAATTTGACCATCAACGATTGACTTCATAGAAGCACCAACCCATGTGGTTAAATAACGTGGCTTTTCCACTTCAGAACCAGCCAAGGCAATTACTTTCTTAAGGTCAACTATTCCAGTCATCAAAAACTTACCCATCAATGCAACATTCTGCGCTGAGATAGTCCAAACGTTTTCTCCTTTATTGATAGGGTCAATATGATGAATCTGAATTCCTACGTTTCCTGCAGGATGAGGGCCAGTAATTGTATTCAACTCTACCCCTTTAGCTTGAGTAAAAGTTGCATCGGACGTTGATTTACCTCTCGTTGTCAAATGAACTTTACCATCAGTTAACTTAGATAAGGCATCCAACCCTTTTTGAAAAGCTTCTTGCTGACCATGAAGAATAAAATCATAATCTGGAGCAAGAGGTGAGCTATCAAATGCAGAAATAAAAATCGCCTTTGGCTTCAAATGAGGATTGGCTATAACATCGTATGGTCTTTGTTTCAACATTGGCCAAAAACCACTGCTCATTAAAACAGTCTTTATCTTCTCCGTTGAGCTTAAGTCGCTTACATCAAACTGCTCAAATTTTTGATCTTGATCTGGAACGATTCTTACTTCAAGAATCTTTCTCTTGGCACCTCGCACGATTTCAGCAACTTCGCCACTTACAGGAGAGGTAAACTTAACATGCTCGTTGTCCTTATTATAAAAGATGACCGAGCCAGCTTTGACTTCATCTCCTTCCTTAACAACCAATTTTGGCGTTAAGCCATGAAAATCTGTAGGTTTTAACGCAAACGATGCAGGAAAAGAAGCATCTCCTTTTACATGATCAGCTGCACCAACTAATTTGATGTCAGCTCCTTTGCTAATTCTAACGTTCTTAGGCATTTGATTAGGTTAAAATTGTCGCTTTGAAAACGGGCGCAAACGTACGTGATTTTTTAAATATATAAAGACATATTCGCGACTAAAATGAGTGAAATTTTGATCAGACATTCAATCTAAGACTTAGTATACATTTTCTCATATTTTATCGTTCTTTTTGTCACCCATTGATTTTCAGCATTCAAATAAGCACATGCCAAACACCAGTACCATTCAAAACACAGCATTTTTGAAAGTGTTCATCTCTTCATTGATCAAGTTTTCACTTCTTTTTTTATTGACATTTAGTTTCTCCGAAATCTCTGCTCAGTTTAACGTTGACGAGCAATCGGGTGAAGACAATTATTACAATGCCAACTTTCTGCGCTTTGAAAACCACATATATCAAGAGAATGTAAAAACTGTTCTCCTACATCCCAAAGACTGGCCAATCGCAGCGCCATTCATTGTTCTAAATGACCCAAACAGCACGTTAGAGCTTCATTTCGACATTCTAGACTCCACGCTAGGCAACTTTATGTATGAACTCATTCATTGCGATTACAATTGGAAAAAATCAGAATTAGATGTTCAGGAATACATAGATGGAATGCCCTCAGACTATTTAGTTGAGTATGATTATTCCAGAAATACCTTTCAGAAATACATTCACTACTCTCTTGAAATCCCGAATTTCAATATGCAAATCACAAAATCGGGAAACTATCTTATCAAGGTTTTCGATTATGATAATAACGACCTGATATTAACCAGAAGATTTAGTGTTA
>Ga0115568_10003865_pt1 | contig 10116 bp, 7 predicted proteins | sample COGITO_mtgs_1204_FD_87296 | JGI IMG/M metagenome (GOLD analysis project Ga0115568, IMG submission 87296) | Pelagic marine microbial communities from North Sea - COGITO_mtgs_120426 | ecosystem: Environmental > Aquatic > Marine > Epipelagic | place: Germany:Helgoland, sampling site Kabeltonne...
ATGCCTTCGCCGTAGGTGAAGTCAAAGGTTTCCCCTTGCTCCAATTCGAATGTTTCGGGTACGTCACCGGTGCGGATTTCCGGGCCTTTGACATCCATCATAATCGCGATCTGGCGGCCGACGCGATCGCAGACCTTGCGCACGCGGCGGATGATTTCGCGGGACCACGCATGGTCCGCGTGTGCCATATTGATGCGGCAGATGTCCACTCCTGCGTGAATGAGGCGCTCTAGGGTCGCTTCGTCTTGTGTGGCGGGGCCGATCGTAAAGATGATCTTGGTTTTGCGGTAAGGATTTTTCATGCGATGGAGATCTATAAAGTTGCTATTAGCATTTCGCAGTGGCGGAAGTGTCAAGCTTCGGGTCGACCACATTGATGGTGAATGTGCTGTCGCTTCCTGAGAGGTTGGCAAACTTATTCTGGACAAGCTCGACGGTGTTGCAGTCTTTGCTGAGGTGGGCGAGATAGACCACGCGCACCTGTGAGCTGCCGTTTAGGCTCTTTAGGATCTCGTAGCAGGCGTCATTCGAGAGGTGGCCGTGGCGCCCTCTGATGCGTTGTTTGGTGGACCAGGGGCGCCTTTCGTCACTCTCTAGTAATGCTTCGTCGTAATTGGCTTCCAGTATTAGGGTATGGACGGAACTGATGTGTTCTTTGACGTGTTCGGGGACGTATCCTAGGTCGGTGACCCATGCGAGGCTTTGGGGCGGCGAAAATAGGTCGCCTTCTTCGCCCCAATGGAAGGTGTAGCCAACTGGATCGTAGGCGTCATGCGGGATAGAAAAGGAACGCACCGCGACGTCGCGAAATTTAAAGGCCGTGCCCGTTTGGAATACCTGCCAGTTGACTTTCTTGACTAGTTTTGACTGCACTGCATCTGCTGTGTCGCGATTGGCAAATACTGGTAAATCGGCTCGTTTCGCCAGGCCGCGGATGCCCTGCGCGTGGTCGCCGTGCTCGTGAGTTAGAAACACCGCGTCAATCGTATCGACCGACTCGCCGATCGCTGCGAGCATCAGGCCGATGCGCTTACCTGAGAAGCCCGCATCAATCAGGATTTTACTATTGCCGGTGCGGAGCAATGAACAGTTACCATTGCTGCTGGAACCTAAGATCTGGAAATCGGTCGACATGGGCGAGGAGCATTAGCAGGCGCGCCCTGATCGGCAAAGCATTTTTCGGCACTTGCCAATTCGCCCAATACTGCTTTTTCTGCTGGTGTTCGACAATGATAGACGACGAATCAGATTCTCTAGTCGCTCACAGGCAATTTGTTATGAGTGTGCTGGTGGCTGGTTCGCAACCGGGTTTGACGCATGAAAAATAAAAACAGCATTCCATCGCAGGATCAACTGACTTCCCCCGCCGCGAAGCCAGTCAAATTTTATGATCAGAATTTCGTCCTGACCGACGAATATCGCGCTGCCCTGCCAGATATGCAGAACGCTGACGCTCAGCAGATCTTTGGTGCCAATGTGCCGATCCTCAAGGTCGGTATCTCTAACTTTAAGCTACCGCTGCGCTACATCACCTCGACGTCAGATACGCAGACGCTCGAAACTTCGGTGACCGGCACCGTGTCGTTGGAAGCGAATCAGAAGGGTATCAATATGTCGCGCATCATGCGTGTCTTTTATACCTTTCAGGAGCGTATTTTTACGCCCGATCTGTTGCAGGAAATCTTGTTGCGGTATAAAACTGAGGTTCTCGCCCATCGCGCTCAACTGAAGTTGGATTTTGAATACCCAATTCTCAAGCCCAGCTTGCGCAGTGGTCTTGAAGGTTGGCAGTATTACAAGTGTGCGTTCGAAGGCAAAGTCGACGAGCTGGATCGCTTTCGTAAATACATCCACTTCGATTTTATCTACTCGTCCGCTTGTCCGTGCTCGTCTGAGCTGTCTGAGCATGCACGCGAGAGCCGTAATATTTACGGCATCCCGCACTCGCAGCGCAGTACCGCACGTGTCAGCGTGGAAGTCGCCGAAGGTAAGTACCTCGCGATTGAAGAGATTCAGCAAATTTGCCTTGAGGCGCTGAAGACCGAGACGCAAGTGATGGTCAAGCGTGAGGATGAGCAGGCCTTTGCTGAAATGAACGGAGCCTTTACCAAGTTTGTCGAAGATGCTGCCCGTCTCCTGTATGAACAGCTCGACGCAGAGGTTCGTGTGGTTGATTTTCAAGTCGCTTGTGCGCATCTCGAGTCCCTGCACTCGCACGATGCCGTGGCTGTGATCAATAAAGGTGTTCCCGGCGGTTTTACCGGACATTTTGAAGATTTTAAGGGCTTAATTCGATAAGTGCTGTAATTTGGGCGGGGCTGTTACGTTGTTTAATGACGTACATGTCACTTAATCGTTACAAAAAAGCCCCGCAATTGGAACTCAGGATGCTCTAGTGTAATCCTGAGAGCTTCCATTTTATGTCTACTTTAGTTTCAGAATCATCCGGGCAGTCGCCCGAAGAACGATTCGACGTCGTCGATGCCGAAGATTCGGTTCTGCGCAACGAATCCCGCGCGGTTGTCCACCGCGATAATCTCATGCACCGCGCGGTGCACGTGTTTGTTTTTAATGCCGCTGGGCAGCTATATTTACAGCGTCGTTCGTTGAGCAAGGATTCCGCGCCCGGTAAATGGGTGAGCTCATGTTCCGGACATGTCGACAGCGGCGAGGTGTATGACTATGCCGCTCTGCGCGAGCTTCGCGAGGAGATCGGCCTGGATGCGTCGGGCAACTTGGAGCGTGTGTTCAAAGAAACGCCGTGCAAGCAGACCGGCTACGAATTTGTCTGGGTCTATCACTGTCAGTCGGAAGGGCCGTTCACGCTTGATCCCGTGGAAGTGTGTGATGGCAAGTGGATCGGGCTCGACGAGCTGAATGCATGGATCGAAGCAAGCCCGCGCGACTTTGCATGGTCCTTTACCCATTTGTGGGCTAAATATCAGGCGCTGTAGTGCTGCGGACATTCAGGGCTGCTTTCGAGGTTGCGGCGGACCCTGCGTCAGTCGATGCGCCTGCCGATCACGGCAGCGCTTTGCTGAGGAAGCGAACATCCAAGTCGGCCGAACCGGTCAACACCGGCTGGAAGAAGATCAACAGAGAGCGATGGTTCGACTCAAAGTGATATCTTTTGGTCATGGCTTGGAGCAGTTCTTGGCCGTTCAACCCACGCACCCACAGATTCAGCGCGATGCTCTCCTGAGCCCGAAATACGCGAGACGCCCCGTGCCCAATATGGATGCGGGTGTTCTCCATTAGGCCATCGAGTATTTTTCCAGATAGATTAAGAAAGACCAATGAGTTGTTTGGTAGGCTGTTGTATGAATCATCGAATGGATAGATCAGATATTTTGGATGCTGTGCAGGGTTCTGTTGGTGGCGTGGGTTGTTGATGAACACCAACAGCCACTGATCCGATTCCTTGGGCAGCGTCACACTGCCTACGGGAGTAGATGTTTGCGTGTTGTAAAATTGTAACATGCTGACTCCTGTGAACTGATAAGGTCCGGTGCGGCTGAGGGTGTGTGTCGAGATCGCAACCGGCGGCACTGGCTGGATGCCTGCTGCGATCGCAGATGGATCGACGGGGATGAAGGCGATATTGCGAAGCGGATATTGACCATATACGTTAAACTCGATCTCTCGGATCGCTTGCGCGTGCGTAAAATGAAGCGCTGCGAGTTGAACGAATAGGCCGACGAGCGTGAGTATTTTCATAGTTCGGTCGCTGATAGCCAGCGGGTGGCGAGTCGTTTGAAGGTTCGTTCCGTGGGGCCAGTGTTTGCGGTGGGATGCGCCGGGGTGGGGCAGCGTTGCAGGGTGGCTTCCAGAGTCGCGGATGCCAATTCTTCGCCCGTTGGTGAAAGGCAAATGCCGCGTGCCCGTATTTTGAAGGTATCCGAGCGCGGTGACAGCATGGGCCCGATGGCGGTCATAATGTCTGCTTGGGTGAGGAACCCGGGCGATAAATAATCGATGTCAATCAGCTCGGCAGGGTCCCCGCGGGTGTGGTTGGTTTCCCATGAATGGTCCCATTGTTGGCGCCCGTTGCGGGTAAAGACGGTCGCGATTGCCTGCTCCATTAAACTGGCTTCGCTGCCGGGGGCGGCGGATAGAAAGTCTTCGATCGACAGGAACGGTTGTGCGCGTGCCTTGAGTCGTTCGACGATTTGACGGGCAAGGGCGTCTATTTGCTCGGCATCAAAGTGGCGCGTGCCTCTGCGGTAGAATGTGGCAGGGGCGACCGTTTCGGCGGCGATTGTCTGCGGAGTCGGCGGTGTCTGGTACGTTTCGGCCTGCGATTGTGAAAAACGCGAAAAAAACCGTGCTTGCGTGGCTTGCGCGGTCGTCAGGTTCGAGAGGTCTGAGGTGTTTTCAGGATAGGCGAGGTAGTTCCAGTCATGCATCCGTAGGCTGCCGAGCACCGCCTTCCAGGCGGCGGTCGAGGTCGAGTTGAGGTTGAAGCGATTGGCGACCATCAACTGGGTGGCTGGCAGGCGAGCGGCAGCGGGGTCGCTTGCCGCGGTCGCTTGCCAGTGTGTGAGCGACGCTGCGGGGCGAGCGAAGTCGTAGGCGATCAGGCCCGGGTTGGGCAGGCTGCGCGTCGGGTCGTAGCGGGCGGGGTCATCCTTGCGGCTGAAGCCGGATAAATAGTAGTGGTCGAACCAAGCCAGGGAGTTGATTGCGCCGGCAGCGCCCCAGCTGTTGCCGACTTGAAACGGTCGCTCGTTGTGGAAATACAAATGTTGCAGCGCTGCTAGGGCGAGCGGGCGTTGGCGCGGCAGTTCAAACAGCGGCGCGTCTTGCCATAGCTTGTGGAGATGCGGCGCACTGCGATCCCACAGGCGGCGGAAGATGGGGAAATGAATCGTGCCGTTGACGTTGCCGCCATAAATGGCTTCAGGGAGTGGCGAGGCCAAAGCGGAGGTGCCGTCCTTAACCGCAACGTATGCACTGCCGGTCTCGGCCAGTGGGTCAAAGTCGAGGTTCCAGTTGCGGTAGAAAGTAGGCCGCGGGTTGCGATGGTCGTGGTGCTTCAGCCACAGGCCGCGAAAGGCGTCGGGCGCATCGCGACTGAGATGCGGACCGCGGAGGATAATGTGATAGCCAAAGTTGGCGCTCTTGCTGGTTGCCGGGCGGGGTGTGGTCGAAATCGGCTCATAGGTGATGCCATCCATGTCGCACAGCAGTGTGCGCTGTCCGCGTGTGGGGTTGGTCGCAAAGAGTCGGATGCGCAGTGAGGTCGGTTCACTACTTTCCAGTCGATGTGCGCTGTTGCCCGGCAAGTCGACATGTGTATCGATGCCGCGCGCGCCGCCGAGGGTGCGATTGTTGCGATTCCACTGTTTTGAGTCGGTGGCCGTCGATTCGTACGGTGAGCGGCCCGCCTGTTCATCGGCATTGACGCCGGTCCAGTTTTTGGAGCGCCCTGGCAGCCAGTCTTCGGTGGAATCATTTTTTAAGGTAATCACCATCGGGGAGTCCGGATCATTGGCGGCATAGCCAACGAGGCTCTGGAGGTCGATCTGTGCATGATTGTGCGATGTGCCCGCTGCTGTGCTGACCTGGACCGTCGGCAGACCGTCGATTTCAAGTTCCAGGTCGAGCGGGTTGCCATCGCCGTCGAGCATGCGCAAGGTGCTGGTAAAGGGGTTCCACAGTTCGCAGAAAAAGCGCATCCGCAGGTAGAGGCGCTTGTCGGATGGGGTGTTCAAGTGAATTGAAAAGGCCATCATAATATTGGAAAGAATCGGCGTCACGGGGGTTGCAATCTGGCCGTCTCGCAGGGGGCCAATGTTATCCAAGCCGCGAAAAGGAGAATGCAGCCGGATTTGATCGACCGCGTTTTCTGCGCTTTCGAGCTGCTGCGCGTTTGCTTCTGCCAGTTCTAGGTAGGTGTCAAATCCGGCTGGCAGCAGTTCGGGGTAGAGCGAGAGGTCGCGGAGCAGGCCGCCCTGATGGTTGGGCAAGACACTCGCCAAGACTCCAAGGCTGATCGGCGCGACTGCATGAAACGGCGCTTCTCCGTGGAAACGCGCGGAGTCGGGCGTAAAGTCCTTGAGGCTGAGCAACTGGCGAAGTGAGCACACCCGCTCTAAGTGGTCCGCATTCGCAGATGTGTTCCGCTGATAGGCTGGGAAGAGCTCTTCCAGTCCCTGTGAGGACGCCAACAGGCACTCCAAGTTTTCGGCGGCAGGCGCTGCGAGGTAGTTGGGCTCTGGGCGCGCATTCAAGGGCGGCCCTCCAACGCTGGCTTTGACGCCTTCGTCGCTCACCCACCAGGCGATTTTAGCACAGACGCGACCTTGCGCATTGAGGACTTTGACCGCCGGGGCGGCAACGTGTTGACTGATGTCGTTGCCTGCCGAGCCGGGGCCGACGAGCTGGATTAACTCGTCTGGCTGGTTGCCGAGGGGGGGATGGCTGCCAGAAACCAACCAATTCGGCTCGGCGCCCGGATCGCTGGTATTCCAGACCCCGGTCCAGCATCTGGCGGCGGGATCGTAGTTGCCGTCGCCGAGGATTTCGGCGCGGGCGGTCACCCGTGCGTCGTGCCCGGCAAACTGCTGTAATTCGCCGATCGCCAGCATTAGGGCCAAGCGCGCGGTCTCCTTGGCTTGTAACGTGTTGCGCTGGGTGCTGGCTGCGGCGCTCTCGACCCGCACCAAGGTGCTCATCGAAAGCAGTAAGAGCAACGCCAAGGCCATCATCGAAAGCGCCACTACCAACGCAAACCCTGCGCGCTGACTTGGGTTCGTCGCTCTGGCTGAGATGCTCATCGAGTGCAGACAAATAGCATTTATGGCTTTAAACGCGATAGCCTGTGGCGGTATTTATCGATTTTGCTGTCAAGTCGCGGCTTTGATGCGCAGAGCCGGCGTTGCCATCAAGCCTTGGCGGTCAAGTCGCGGCTGTGCGTGTTTGCCTCGACCTCTTGCGAAAAACCCTCAAGCTATTGGTTCGGCAATGGTATGTGCTTCATTTTTCAGTCCACTTGTCACGATGAGATGCCTTGCCGGGCGGAATCGCAGATTTTCCCATTCAGATTTGTCATGAAGATTAACCCAGTCCTTCGGGCGCTTGCGCTCTTTCTTACGCTCATGGTTACTGCGCTGCATGCGCAGGTGCCGCAGATCCTCAACTACTCGAGCCGTGTCGAGGTGGGGCATCCGCCGGTCAATTTCGATGGCGCCGGCGCGTTCAAGTTTGCGCTGGTTAATTCGATTTGCGGCACTGCTTATTGGAGTAACGATGGCACGAGTATTGCCGGCAGCGAGCCGAACGCGGCGGTGTCGCTGCAGGTGACCAACGGCCTTTACTCGGTGTTGCTGGGCGATACCACGCTGCCGAATATGGATCCCATTCCGAACTCGGTTTTCGCTAAGGCCGACCTGCGCTTGCGCGTGTGGTTCGATGATGGCGCGAATGGTTTTCGACTGCTGCAGCCTGATCAGCGTCTCTCTGTCGTCGGCCATGCGCTGGTGACCGGCAGCCTGCATGCCGGCAGGGACCTTGCCGCGGGCACCGTGGCGGGCTTTCGCGGCAATGGAGTGTGGCTCTCACACGCGAGTAGCAACACGGCCGTCTCGGAGTTGTCACTCAACTACCCAGTCCGCATCGCGGTGAATGGTCCGCGGGTGAAATTCGACGGCCCCGGCGCATTCAAGTTCGCATTGGTTGATACTGCCGGCAGCACCTGCTACTGGAGCAACGATGGCAGTAGTATGGCGGGCAGTGAGCCACTGATGGAGGTCACGCTGCCCGTGCGCCAGGGGCGCTTTTCGGTGTTGTTGGGCGATACCACGCTGACGAATATGACGCCCGTTCCGAGCTCGGTGTTCGCCAAGACTGATGTGCGGCTGCGCGTCTGGTTTGACGACGGCGCGCACGGTTTTCGGCGCCTCCAGCCCGATCAGCCACTCGCGGTGTCTGGCTACGCGACGGTGGCTGGCAGCCAGCAAATCGGGGCGGATATCGCCAGTTGCAAGGTGCCTGCTTTTCGCGGCGATGGTGTGTGGCTGACAAACATTCCCGCCGGCGCGATCGTACCGAAGGAGCCCTCGTCTGTACCGGTAGGGATGGTGCGCATTCCGGTCGGGGCGTATGAGATGGGCGATCAGAGCGGCGACGGCTTATCCAATGCGGTGTCCGTCAGCGTCAAGCTCTCAGAGTTTTACATGGATGTGACCGAGGTGCCACTCTGCCAATGGCAAGCGGTGCAAGAGTGGGCGGCGCTGGTGGGCAGCTACACCGACCTGCCTGCTGGCACTGGCAAAGGGCTCAATCACCCGGTGCAGATGGTGAGCTGGTATGACTGCGTGAAGTGGTGCAATGCGCGTTCGGAGCAAGCGGGGCTGACGCCGGTGTATTACACCGACATTGGGCGGACGATGGTTTATCGCGCCGGGCACGTCGCCAATGTGCAAGTGGACTGGAGTGCCAACGGCTATCGGTTGCCGACTGAGGCGGAGTGGGAAAAGGCGGCGCGCGGCGGTTTGATCGGGCAACGCTTTCCGTGGGGCAATACCATCTCGCACAAGCAGGCCAACTACTTCGGGGCCATCAGTCGCTACGACTACGGGCCGAATGGTATCCACCCCATCGGCCGCATTTGGGGGGCGTCCCCGGCGACGAGCCCGGTGGCTACCTTTGTGGCAAACGGGTATGGCTTGTATGACATGGTGGGCAATGTGTTTGAGTGGTGTTGGGATCGGTACGGTGCGCCCTATGTGGGAGGCACGAATCCCCATGGGGTGGGAGTGGGTGCTTCACGCGTGCTGCGCGGCGGCAGTTGGAGCGGCCATGCCAGCTACGCCCGCTGTGCGGCGCGTGAACATTACGTTCCCGTCATTGCCTCTCACAACCTCGGGTTCCGCACGGTGCTTTCCCAAGGTAGCGAGTAGCGCTTGTCGGCGCTGGCCGCTGCCTGCCGGGGGAAGCGCGCCGTCTGGCAGAGTTAAGACTGTAGCCCTAGTCTTGCCGCTGCGCGGGGCTTGATTGTCGACGGCGAGGTCCGTTACCTCTTTTGCGTAATCCCTGTAAGAGGATGAGGCGCTTAAAAACGTCGATTCACTTCGGCGGCGTGGCGGATGAAAACATCAAGGCCTTCTTGAGGGCTTAAGTTGTCTAAGGCACCTGCCGCGACTTCGTCGGGCGTCCACATCCAGCTTTTGATCGGGTCATCTCTCATTGCCCATGCAGCGAACAGCCTGGTGTCGCTCGTGCCCGATTTTATCAGTTTGATCTGATCGTGACGATCATCCTGGACGATTTTTTTGTATGTCCGATCGATTTGATCAGTCGGTCCCTCTAAATACTGCAGGTAGAGGTCCGGGCGGCATATCAGAGCGCCAGTTAGACCATATCGGGCGTTCTTCTGTCTGGACGTCACCAGGATGTCTTTAAGGGTTTTTGGACCAAAGTCGACCGGGCGAGAGGAATAGATCAAATGTGTGATCAAACAGTTTTCTTCGTCTTTCATGGTGTATTGATTGATTTCTTCGGGCACTTCTGTGGCGGGAAAACTTATCGGCGACAAGGAGTTTTTTCTGTTGAAATAATAGGGACAGGGGGGCTTCTCACTCTTGTCGTGAGTGATGGCTCTCTGTGTGTTAACAGCCGATTGGCTCTGCTGGGGACGCCAGGCTCGTAGTGAACCCGCGATGGCGATCTTCATGCCGCGAATGTATCATCAGCTGCGCGGTTCGTGTTTCTTTTTTTTGGGAAACGCTGACGGATTTATCTAGAAGCTTCCTGATGGCTAGATAAATGATCCCGTATCGTGGCAAATAGCGTGAGAAATAAGCAGGCGTTCTCAGTGTAAAGCGATGATGCGTTCGTGAGGTGCCTTATGTCGGCGATATCTGCCTAATGTTGCACCTTTTGGCGAACTTATAGTCGCTAGGCAATGGGGGCGCGGCGTGATGTCTTGGCTACTTATATCGCGCACAAAAGAATCAGCCATAGGCAAATGCTGCGATGCTAACGCTTAAAATTGACAGTCGGCGCGGTGGCGTTCGCAAGCAGCAAGTCAGAGCGGAGCAAGTGACGGACTAATAGCGGCGTCGATTCACTTCGCTGGCGTGGCGGATGAAAATATCAAGGCCTTTTTGAGGG
>Ga0115568_10003871_pt1 | contig 10107 bp, 10 predicted proteins | sample COGITO_mtgs_1204_FD_87296 | JGI IMG/M metagenome (GOLD analysis project Ga0115568, IMG submission 87296) | Pelagic marine microbial communities from North Sea - COGITO_mtgs_120426 | ecosystem: Environmental > Aquatic > Marine > Epipelagic | place: Germany:Helgoland, sampling site Kabeltonne...
AGTTATCAGTTTGTTCGAGGGTAATTCGTTATCTGATATATGCATTCTGCATATTCCATTGTTCAGATAGTATAATTCTTCTCCTGACCCATTAATTTTAAGTTGTGTAGGTGCTTCAAATTCTGGAAATTCAAAATTAGTAATTATAGTATTTGTACTTGGATCAATACAGAGTAGATGAGCGGATGTTGCACCAGAGCCTAATCCTAACACCCATAATTGATTGTTTCGGTCTTTAACTATGCTTGTTGCAACAATACCAACATCAATTGACTGTATCACTGCGTTAATAGTCGTATCAATGCAAATTACACTTTCGTCATTTGGGCAAGTTGCATAGAGAAATTCATTAGCATAAATTAAATTTTCAACCCATCCAGGAACCGTAATCGAATCAACTAACTGATAATTGGCAAGATTGACAATGCCTAATTGTCCGCGATACAAGTCAGAAACATATACTCGTTCATTTTTAGCTGGTAACAAATAACGTGGACTTCCCATGCATTCAATTTGTTCAATAGATTCTAAATTCGCGGAATCTAGAATTTCTATTCGATTAGAATTATTGACCACTATCAGGTAGGAGTTGTTCCATCTAATTCCAGACTGGCATACATCTCCTAAAGGTAAATTGTTGACACTGCTGAAAATGCCATTCGCTACCCTGTTTTGATTTGGATTATAAGCTGAAATACTGGCATTGCCCCATCCGAAATTCCCTTCATTTAAAACAAGCACTTTTTGCCCTGCAAATAAAGGCTCGTTTACGTGTTGCGGGCCGATTTCTTTCTTGGTGCATCCACAAATTGTTACTAAGCTTAATATGAAAATAAGATATTTCAAAAATTAATTTCTCCCATTATTTTAAAATTTACACCAGGCATAGGTCGATAAGGCATTACTTGATACTCCTCATTAAGCACATTATTAACTTTTAACCCCAGTTTCAAAATTGTGCTGTTCTTGTATTTAATCTCTTTGGAAACAATTAGATAAACGGGGCCATAAAAAGGCATGTAGCTTTGATTAGCCGCATCTAAAAAAACACGTCCTGTAAGCCCTTGGCCAGATAGAACACTCCAACCGTTAATTTGATAATCTATGTTGTATTTAAAACAATGTTTCGGCACAAATAATAAGGAATTGCCTATACCTTTATCTCCTATGAGTGTACTTTCTAAAACGGTATTGTCTACTAGTGTGTAAGAGAGTGAAAAGCCTAAGCTTTTTGAGCTGCGAATAGCATGGACTGTTCGATTCAGATTCAAGCTAAATTCTAGGCCACTATTTTGAACCTTTTTGACATTTCTTGGTGACCAGTTTTGACCATTAGGTGTCCATAAAATCCAATTAGAAATTAAACTGTAAAAACTAACTGCTTTAAAAGTTAACTTTTGAATAACCTTTGAATTCGTTCTTTTTTTATTCGATAGTAGGTTCGATGACAATCCAAAATCTCCAGAATAACCTTTTTCTGGCAACAAAGTAACATTTCCACCTGGAACCCAATACAAGTCGTTTAAGGTGGGCATTCTGAAATTTCTGCTTCCATTCCATGTTAACCGAAGAGACTTGTTTTTAATCGGTTTTATAGAACCGCTAATTGCTGGAAACAGACCAATTCCTTTTCGATCAATAAATTCTGTTCTCAATGAAAATGAATGGTTAGAGTTTTCTTTTCTTCGTTCTATTTTAGAAAAATTGGAAAATACTTCTCGCTTTACACGTTGATTGAAGTTTGGACTTTGAGCGTGTTCAAAACGGCCAGCTATTCGCATGGATAAGGACCATACTCGATTGAAGTAATATTTAATGTCGTCTTCTATGGTGAGCATTTGGCTCAGATTCAAAGACTGAAAATCAATGGATGGATTAAGATATCTATTTTCTAGTCGCACATAACCAAGCTTTAGTTGGGTTTTGATTTTTTCACCTACAAATTGATAGTCAATCACTCCAAAAATATTCTTGTCTAATTGCTTCTCGCCTTTTGATTGAACGCCCATTATTGTGGGTAATCTGCGTTCCGAATCTGTGATTAGTGACGTAACCTTTATTTCATGCTTTTCAAGTTTAGTGGCAATAGTCCCTAACAAACCCATTTGATCAAAATTCGCATTCTCCATTGTTTTTTGAATGGGATTTAGAAGTGTTCGATCGGTATATTGAAAATCATTCAACGAACTCAATCGCACTGCGCCAATAGTATAATGAATGGGGCCCACTGATTCGTCTATTCGAATAGTTGTGCCATTTGTGTTAAAGCTTCCTAAGAGCTGCTTATACGATATGGAAGAAGATTTCCAGGAGATGGCTTGATTTAATTCTATAGTTCCTCCTAAAGCTCCGCTCGAATTAGATAAATCACTTCCATAATGAATAGAAACATTATCTGATAATTCTGTTGTAATTATTGTTAGGTCTGATTGTCCTAACGTAATCGAGTTAATAGGCAATCCGTTCCAATACACTTGTGTATGACTCGCTCCGGTGCCACGAATAGAAGGAGAAGCCAATCCCGAAGGACCGTAACTGTTAATATGAGCACTTGAAACCGTTTGTAATAATTCGGAAGCAGACAATATGCCTAACCTGGATAAATCTCTTTGACTATATCGGGCATTGTGTAAATTGCTTTTATCTCCCTTCAAGCGATACGTACTGATTTCTACCCCAGAAATAACCGTGGTATCAGCGGAATAAAAACTGGAATTTTCTTGCCCTAAAACTACGAGTGAATGAAGCATTAAGCAAGATGAAATGAAACGTTTCATCGTTTCATGAATATTTGATTGTGAAAACCGTTTTCAGTGAATACTTTAATAATGTAATTCCCATTTGCAAGAGAAGCACAATTGATTGTTTGTTGTGTGCTGTATTTTATTGATCTTCCCTGCATTGTTTGTATTTCTGCTTTAACAAATCCAGTACAGTTGATGTTTAACAACCCCCTTGTAGGGTTTGGAAAAACACTAAAATGCTCGATATGTTCAATTATCTCCGTGTATTCCTGATAATGGATAATTCCTAATGCGTCCAAATCAAATCCGCCAGAAGAAAATGGAGTTGGGTATGGATCGTTGATTCGTTGGCCGTATTGATCTTGCGAAGCAAACTCGGGATGCAGAGAGCCTACACAATCAATTATTCTAATGTGCCTTATTTCATTAATGTCTACATCAGGATTGCCTGCTAATTCCGATAAGTCAAAGGGTGTTCCGAATTGCGCTCTATACTTTCCTGCAAGGTTATTAATCTGCGTAGCATCTGATGATCCAAATGGACCAATTTGAACACTATCTTGTAAATCGCAAGTAGCCGGGAATCGCACAAAGTTAATGCCGTCAGAACTGACTTCGACAAATGCCAATTCCAAAAAGTCATCACTGAAAGAATTTTCAAATACAGCAAAATCATAACCAGGACCATCAAAAACAACTCCATTAAATTGTAAAACAGCACTGCCCTTATCTCCTAAGCTAACCACTGTTCCATTAGCCATGTCAATTGCTTCTATTTCTGAACCGAAAGAGACCAGACCTATCGTTGAGTCGGCAATGTCTAGTCGTCCTCTAACTACTTCGCAAGATTCAGCCCAATGAACAATTGCAGCAGAATCTTTATGAATAGCTGTACTACCAATTTGGCCTGCAGGAGGAGCAAATACTCCCTGACTATAATTAGTGCAATGAAGTAAAGTAAATAGTATGAATGTTACTATTCTCAATTCCTCTTAATTAACGATGCTCTTGAAATTTGATGTCCATTCCTTACCACCACTTGATACATTCCGGGACTTAAGGATGCAACATTCAATCGATTTGAACCAAATAAATATTGGGTTATCAATTTGGTGCCGGTCATGGAATAAACTTCAATCTGTCCTTCTCCTACATTAACATAATCAACAGCAGGATTGGGGAATATATTGATTGTATTTACTTGTTTTTCTGCTATATCAGTAGGATATTCACCCGTAATATGGTCTAAACAAAAATAGCCCGGTGTATTCATGCCGAAAAGTCCAGTGTCTGAGCTAGACAGAGAAAAACGGATGCTATCAGTTGGAAAAGGCAAATTGACTGCCTCCCATGTATCCAGTATATAATCCAACGAGTCATTACTGAAACGATAATCTGCTAAATAAATCTCGACAGAATCTATTAATGTTCCAAAGGTATAGGCGTAAATCGAAAGTTTTAACCAATCCTCACCGTTTGTGCCGTCTACCATTCCTGCTGCATCTGTCGAATCTCCAAATTTTTTCGCATAAACATCACCCTCACGCATTGAAATAGCCGTATAGGTAGAATTTGTAACATAGAAATTTATTCCTTCTGATAGAAGAAATGAAGCGCCCACATCACTAATAGCGGTAGTACCAATTAAGTAATTTCCGCCACCAGACACATCTCCACCAGCGAATGAGGAATATTGATTTCCAACTGTTGCAATATCGGTTTCATTTGAATAAGTCCATCCAGAAGCCCAATACCCACCCCATGAAGTGTCGTACTCATTTTGGAAATCCCAAAATCCATGTTCACCATAAAAGATTCCTGACTGGTCAGAACCATCCCAATGGCTTTCGTTGCCAAGTGTTAAGGAATCAAATGTTGTAATTAGAGTGAAACCTTTGTTTTGAGCGTTGCCCATAAAGTGAAAGGTCATAGTAAATAATAAAATAGAATAAAATATCTTCATCTTTTTAAATTTGAGGTAGATTATACTACCCATTATTAAACTAAAAAAGAGAGAAAAACTTCGATTGAACGATGGCTCGTTCATACATCGTCGCTTTTTTCCCGAAAGCTTGAATCTTGCATAGTGGCAGGTCTTCTGGCTCGTTTCGCTTTGTCTCACCTTCCCATTCAATTATAGAACAGTGGTTCTTGAGACAATCTTAAAACATACAGCTACGGGAATAGCCCAGGATTATCACCTGGTTCCCTTTTAATCCAAAACAATCATTTGTTGTTCTAGAACCAAAATGCACGGCAAATATAAAGTAATATCTGTAGGCCACAAATAGTGATTTAAGAATTTCAAAAAACGAAAGAGTACATAAACACGCTGAGGCAATTTAGAATAGAAATAGTTTTGACTTTAATCCATCCAATGGCTGCCAATTGACAAGACTAGAAGTGCACAAGACAATGCAAGTATTAGGTAGTGCTGTTTTGCAGATTGCGGAAGAGTTAAATATTTGCGATTTAAAACGAGTATAAATGTGGAAAGAACAAAAATTATGAATAGAAATATAGTGAGGTATTCGGGAGCTGCAAAATAGAGTGAAATAGCACACAAAAGAGAAGTTGCAACCACCAATGGGATCCAAATTAATTTTTTCCAAATGGATCTATCTTTAAAAGTAGAAACAAATAGGATTATTGGAGCTAAATAACTCAGAAAGCCCAATAAATTGAAATCATGACCCCAGAATATCTCAATAAATGCATGTATAAATATTAATGGGTAAAAAACAAAAAACAGACCTTCTATTGCTTTCCAATTGGCAATGAAATAGATTAGACAATAGATTGGAATGATCACAGGGATAGAAAATTCTGGAAGAATAAAACGATGGGGTGCGGACAACAACCCCAATACTCCAAACAGGGTAAATGTCAACCCAGTAATTAGCGTTATTTTGGTGTCAATCTTCATGTAAATTACCGTATTATAACTAAGTATAATTTAATTTAACAGAATAATGTTTTGCATTAAAAACAATGGACATTTTGTTCAGAAAAAAAAGAAAACATTCTATAGTTATCAACAACATAAATTATTATATTACAGTGCGCTACAGCGATATTGTTGTTAATATTGTGTTAAAGTTAACAATGACGCGTAACATTTTTAAGAAATTCCGTTTATATAATAGTAGCTAGTGTTAGAAGCTAGTTATCTGTAAGGTGGGGGGAGCCGTTCTGAAAGGAACGGCTTCTTGTTTTCTAACCATTAGGCTTCTTTTCTTTTCAAAAGAATAGCAGCCGAGATCAAGACAACGCCAATTAACCACAACCAATATCCCATTAATAGCACGGATGCATCTTCAAAGGCAAAGGGCCAAAATACAGTTGAAATAACTGATAGCAGGCAAATAATAGATGTTAGGACTTTATTAGCGGAAATTCGCCAATACCTTACGAATAAAAATGGAACCAAAATATTAGGCAGAATGTAAAAGATGAATTGCCAGTACTCAAGACTGTTTTCAACGAAAAATAACATTCCGAAATTAATTAAACAGGTAGTAAAGCCATTAAGCACTATTTCATTGGTAAGGCTTAATGTAGGTAGGAAAAAAGAAATTAAGTAGGAAATCAAACCTAGCAAAACAGTTATGTTGGTTATTTTTTTCATTTTTTAGGAAATACCGATGATGTATTATTCATTACGTAATCAAACTTTGCTAAATCAATATTACCTGTTAATTGATGCTCCTTTAAATAGGATAATAAATTTTCAGTGGGCATATTCCCAGTTAATTTATCCTTTGCCATTGGGCAGCCTCCATACCCCTTAATAGCTGTGTCGAACCTTCTGCATCCAGCTTTGAATGCGGCATCTATTTTTTCTTCCCATGCCGCTGGAGTAGTATGCAAGTGGGCGCCAAATTCAACTTGCGGGAATTCAGGAATTAATTTTTCAAATAAAAATTGAATGTTTTCTCTGTTCGAAGTTCCAATGGTATCACTTAAAGAAAGAATTTTTATTTCTAATTCCTTTAATAATTTTTCGGCCCAATGTGCTACAATGTACGTACTCCACTCATCGCCATATGGATTGCCAAAAGCCATTGAAAAATAGGTGACCAATTTTTTGTTGTTTTTATAACAGATCTCTCGTACTGCAGATAACCGTTTGAAAGATTCACTAATGGTAGAATTTATGTTTCTTTTTTGAAAAGTTTCTGAAATTGAGAAAGGGAAACCAAGGTAAGAAATCTCTTCAAAGTGGCATGCATCATTTGCTCCACGTTCGTTGGCAACAATTGCGAGAAGTTTTGACTGCGTGTTGTCTAAATTTAATTTACCGAGCACTTCTTCCGTGTCTCGAAGCTGAGGAATAGCCTTGGGCGAGACAAAGCTTCCAAAATCAATTGTGTCAAAACCAATTGAAAGCAAAGAATTAATGTAATCCGCCTTGGTTGCAGCTGGAATATACTGTTCTAATCCTTGCATTGCATCTCTAGGACACTCTATGATTTTCATATTTTTATTAATCTGGTTGTCTAAAGTAATAAAAGACATTTATTAATTCCCATGGTCTATGATCCTAATCGGATGAAATTGTCCAAACAAATTTTTCCGATCATTAAAATCAATTCATGTGTCAATTAGAATTTTTGCCATATTTGGTAATCTATGCCAATTATAAATTTGATTTCGGGTCCTAGAAATATTTCCACTGCGTTAATGTACTCTTTTGGAAGTCGATCAGATACTTGCATCATTGATGAACCCTTTTATGGGTATTACCTTAAGCAAAGAGGCATAGACCATCCGGGTAAGGAGGAAATTATAGCCTCAATGGAATGCGAATGGGGTAAAATAATTGATAACATTTTGGAAATGAAGAAAAATCATTCCCTTGTTTTTATTAAAAACATGGCACATCACCTCATTCACCCAGACTTGTCATTTCTTGAAGAATGTACCAATTTGTATTTAATAAGAAATCCAAAGGAAATAATTAACTCTTTTTCAAAGGTTATTGATAATCCGACATTGGCTGATCTGGGTTGCGAAAAACAACTTGACATTTTCAATCTTTTTCCAAGTATCGTTATCGATTCTAATGAGGTATTGAAAAACCCTAAAGCTGTTTTGTCTCTTCTTTGTTCTAAAATTAATATCTCATTTCAAAGTGAAATGTTAAGTTGGAAAACGGGCAAACGCATTGAAGACGGAATTTGGGCAAAGTATTGGTATAAAAGCGTACATGAATCTACAAGTTTTAAGAAATGGGAGGCAAAACCACTAACTTTAAAAGAAGATTTGCTACCCCTCTTAAATGAGGCACTACCCCATTTTAATCAATTATATAAACAAGCTCTAAAAGCCGATTATGCTTCAAAAATTTAATTCAAAAAATAAGGACCTTTTGGTTTATGTCAACGGCGAACTAATTCACAGAAATCAACCGCATGTTTCTGCCTTTGATAGCACTGTGCAAGGTGGAGATGCCGTTTGGGAAGGATTAAGATTATATCCTGAAGGAATATTTTGTTTTCAAGCTCATTATAACAGGATGTACGAATCTGCCAAGGCATGTGGATTTGATGAAATACCTGATTTTGAAGAAGTGAAAAATGCGGTAAAAGAAACGGTTGAAGCAAATGGGATGACTACCGATACGCATATTCGTTTAACCTTGTCACGCGGCATCAAAGTCACATCTGGCATGGATCCTAGATTGAATCAAAATGGTCCAGTTCTAATCGTTTTAGCGGAATGGAAGCCGTTGGTTTATGACAATGAAAATGGTATCAAAGTGATTACATCAGCTATCCGTAGAAACAATCCTGCTTTCCTTGATTCAAAAATTCACCATGCTAATTTGCTGAATAATATCCTGGCCAAAATCCAAGCCAATTATGCTCAGGTAGATGCTGCAATAATGTTGGATAAGAATGGTTTTGTGGCTGAACTTAACGACACGAATTTATTTATGGTGAAGAACCATGTTTTGTTGACTCCCTATGCCGATGCTTGTTTGCATGGAATAACGAGAGGTTTGGTTATTGAATTAGCAAAAAATAGGAGAATCCCCATTGTAGAGCGGAACCTATCTGTAACAGAATTTTACAGCGCAGATGAAGTTTTTGCTTCGGGCACAATGGGAGAACTTACTCCCATATATGAAATAGATGGTCGAAAAATTGAGAATAAAAGCAAAAGCAATGTAAGGCAATTAATAAGTGAAGATTTTAAGCAAACAATACCGGGAATGTGCGAACAATTATAAATTAATAAGTAGACTTAATGAAGAAGTTTGAACTAAAACAAGACTATATTCAGTTGAACAATCTGTTAAAAATCATGGATTTTGTTGGCTCTGGTGGAGAAGCCAAATTACTCATTACTGATGGTGCAGTATGTGTCAATAAAGCAGTAGAAACGCAAATTCGTAAAAAATTACGAAAGGGTGATGTGATTGAATTCGACCAACATAAAATTGAAATTACTTAACAAAAGAAATACCCACTTGTATATTTGGTTCTCAAAATTTGTCCCTCTTTACCAGCAACGGCAATAATTAGTTGATTGCTTTTATCTACTGTTTGTTCATCGATCAAAATTTTACCAAATATATCCACACCAATTTTTTTGGAGTTATTGGTTGCCCAATTAAAATCTACCTGCATGTCAATTAATCGCTGTGCAATTAATTTGCCTTTTTTTCCAGCACCGATTAATGTCAAACCATATTTGAAATCTCGATCATCATTAAAATACGCCAGTTTTAAATCAGTAAATCGATTGTCTGCATAATTCCTGTCGGTTCTAGAGGCTCTTGTCGGGTGATCACGCCATTGATGCAATACCTTTTTTACGGGTTTAATTTGGAGCCCACTTCTACGCATTCTAAAAGCAAGGTCATAATCTTCTGGATATCGATTGCCAAACCCCCCACATTTATTAAAATCTGATCGGAACATCATCCAGCAAGAAGATGGAACGGTGCATTCCTTGTACATGTCCTTGTAGTTAGCCGCCATAACCGTTAATTCATTCAACCACGCAGCGTAATTTTTATAGCCCTCGCCTATCCCTTGCTCAGAAAAATAATTAACCAGTCCAATAACCACATTTCCTTGGACGAAAGCTTTGGACATTAATGCCAGTTTATTTGGTTCCATGACATCATCCGCATCCATGCGTGTAATGATTTGTCCAGTTGCCTGTGTCACACCAAAATTTAACGCGTCTAAGATGCCAATACCATTTGATTTTAAAGGAATGATTCTGGAATCAGCAGATGCAAATGCATTGAGTTCTTTCCATGTTTGATCTGTGGAGTTATCATCGATTGCTATCAATTCCCAATGACTGATAGTTTGATTTAGAATCGACTGAATACATTCTGTTACGA
>Ga0115568_10003874_pt1 | contig 10105 bp, 7 predicted proteins | sample COGITO_mtgs_1204_FD_87296 | JGI IMG/M metagenome (GOLD analysis project Ga0115568, IMG submission 87296) | Pelagic marine microbial communities from North Sea - COGITO_mtgs_120426 | ecosystem: Environmental > Aquatic > Marine > Epipelagic | place: Germany:Helgoland, sampling site Kabeltonne...
TGGGAGCTGAGCTCGCTGTGGCAGACTGAAAGGTCCGTTGCGATGGGCCAGCTCCTGAGACGCTGCATTTTTCACCGCCTAATGATTCATTTCGTAGGGCTCGAGCTGGCTCGATGCCGCATCGACCTCTAGCTTTAGGTCGCGCTTGGGGTGCGGGCATCCTGGTGCTGAGGGTCGACCCTGCCTACCGCATCACTAGATCGAGGGGGTGCCATTTGGGCGCGATGTACTGTTAGCGCCCTGTGAGTGGCGCATTTGTGGATCAACCCATGGGCGCCGTGGTCCTAGGGTAAACCCAGTCGCTACGATTGGATGGGTATGCGAGTTATGTGAAGGCGGCTGGCTCTGCTGTGACAGACAGAATGTCTGTTTCACTCGTCTCCCCGTGAACGCGCGGTTTGGCTACAGTTCGATTGGTTTAGCATCGGCCGGTTTCCAGAAGGCGTTGATTTTGGCGAGGAACTCTTCGGGGGGGCGCAGCCCTTTGCCGTTTGTGTCCATAAAGCCGTGGCTGGTGGTGCCGGTGGCGAGGAGGGTGTCGCCGCGGCGGACTTCGTATTCGAAGCGGAAGCGGGCGCGGGGTTTTTCGCGCATAAAGAGGTGAATCTCTAAGCGATCATCAAAACGGGCCGGGCTTTTATATTCGGCAGTGGCGGTGAGCACGGGCAAGCGCAGGCCGCGTGCTTCGATTTCGAGATAGGGGATGCCGATTTCGTCGAGCATCAGAATGCGGGCGGTCTCGAACCAGACAAGATAGTTGCTGTGGTAAACCACATCCATGCGGTCGGTCTCGGCGTAGCGGACGCGTATGTGCGAAATGGTATGAATCATTGTTTACTAATGTGTGGTTTGTGTGGACTGGAGTGAAGGATGAAATGAGTGAAATGAGGGCAGTGCGTGCAGATGCTCTGGGGCTTTGTCAGCTAGCTGCGCTTTGTCTGGAAAGGTGGGAGCAGTTGATGTGCTGAGCGGCGGGGCGGCAGTCAGCACTTGCCACCGGCTGGTTTCCGTTGCACGGTGCGCGCGCAGGTAGCAGTTATGAAAAAGATAGATCGAATTTTTGTGTACATCGTTGGCTTTGTTGTGGGCGCGTTGATGGTTTCAATAATCCTGAAACGGCGGGCGTTCAAGGATGAGACGCGCGTTGACCCTTGGGTGATGCACAATGCGGCGGCTGTTGAAGCCGGGGCCGAACCGTTGCCGGCGCGGATTCCTGAGGTGATGCAGGTTGGTCGTATTCTGGATTTCGGCTATTTGCCGAATGAGGCGAACGCGGCGCAGAAGGTGTGGCATCTGAATTTTGACGAGAGCTACCCGTATGTGCGGGTGGTGGAGGATTTGTCCACCGGCGAGTTGTCTTACATGGCAGCGGATCAGATCTTGATCGAGCTGGCCGAGGGAGTCGATGTGACGGCACTTATACCGATGCTGGATGAGCTGGGGCTGCGCTTGAGGATGTTCAACCGCAAGGATCGTATCGCGGTGGTTGGGGTGCTGAACACGAAGATTGATGCGGTGCCGATGACGATCGAAGCGCTGCAGCCGTATGCCGCGTTTTTCAGCTCGGTGGGACCGGATAGCCTCCAGTTTAACTAGCCGTCGAACACTGCACTTTTCAAGTCAGCTCGACAGGTTGGAGTCACTTTGTGATGAGATTTGGTCCAAACACTGAAAAAACGTTCACAATGTGCGCGATATGGGAGCGGAATGCAACATAGGCATTGACCGAAAAATACCTGTCCACTTTACTACGCGGCTTTTTACTATAACGACCCGCTTTCGGGCGACCCCCAATTATTTTTATGAGCACAGTTAAAACCGACATCCAAGACGTTACCGAAACACGCAAAACTATTACAGTGAGTGTCGCTGCAGCAGAAGTCGCGACGCAAGAGGCGAAGCTGATCAAAGAGTTTCAGCGTGATGCCAAGATTCCAGGCTTCCGCCCGGGCAAGGCTCCGGAGAACATGATCCGTATGCGTTATGCCAAGGAGCTCAAGTCAGAGCTGGCTCAGCGTGTGATTTCCAAAGCACATCAAGAAGGTGTTGCGAAGTCTGACTTCGAAGTGTTTGGCGTCGTTGATTTAAACGACGGCGAAATTACCGCAGGTTCGGACGCGACGGTGATTTTTACAGTCGACGTGCTGCAAGCGTTTGAAGTGCCGGCATACGAAGGACTGAAGGTTTCAGTTGAGTCAACTGAAGCGACTGCTGAAGACGTTGATAAGATGTTTGAGCAATTGCTCAGTCAGCGTGCCGAGTTTAATGTGGCCGAAAAGGCTGCCGAGAAGGGCGATTATGTCCGTTGCTCATATGAAGGTAAGATCGGTGATGAACTGGTTGCCGACCTAGTGCCGGATGCGCCAATGTTTGGTACGCAGAAGGTGACTTGGGAAGAAGCCGGTGCGGAGGAAACTCCAGGGGTCCGCGCGATCGTAGATGGTTTGATCGGCATGCAGGCCGAGGACGAAAAGGAAGTGACGATGGAATTCCCTGAAGGCTTCAAGCCAGAGGCGCTTGCCGGAAAAACTGCGGTCTACTCGCTCAAAGCTGAAGAAGTGCGCGAGAAGGTGATGCCTGAGATGGACGAAGCATTCTTTGCAAGTGTGCAGGTCAAGGATGAAGCTGAGTTGCGTGAGCGCATTAGCGAAAACATCGAAAACCAGAAGAAGCAGCAAAACGCGAATGCCGAGCGTCAGCAGATCACTGAGCAATTGCTGAGCAGTGTTGAGTTCGCGGTGCCTGAGAGTGGTATTGAGAGCGAAACACAAGCGGTGCTGCGTGACTTCATGCAGCGTAACATGCAGCAAGGCGCTTCCGAAGCGGATTTTGAAGCACACAAGGAGCAGCTGCATGAGGGTGCTGCCAAGGCAGCACATGACCGTCTCAAGTCACGCCTGATCCTCAGCAAGATTGCTGAGAAGGAAAAGGTGCAGGCTGATAACGATGACTTCGGCCGTCTGATCATGATGGAAGCAGAGAAGTCTGGTCAAAAGCCCGAGAAGATTGTGAAGGAAATTCAAAAGGATCAGAGCCGTATCAACAGTATGCGCAGCGAAATTTTGCTGGGTAAGACGATGGATCTTTTGATTGAAAAGGCCGAGCGTGAGACTGTCGCAGCGGCTACAGCCGAAGCTTAAGCTTATCTGTTAAAAGCATTGGATAATCTGTGTGAGCCTGTTAGGCTGAGCTTAGAATCCACCAATTATTATATAAACTATTGTGAGTTACGTTCCACTTCCTACTGTCTATGAGCGCGAGGGCCGCACCGAGCGCGCCTGGGATATTTATAGCCGCCTGTTGCGCGACCGTATCATTTTTGTCGGCACGCCGATCAATGATTTCGTCGCCAATGCAGTGGTTGCGCAGATGCTGTTCCTGCAGATGGAGGATCCTAAAAAGGATATCAGTCTGTACATCAATTCTCCGGGCGGCAGCGTAACCGATGGCATGGCGATCTACGACACCATGAACTTCTTGCAGTGTGATATCGTCACCTACTGTGTCGGGCAAGCTGCGAGCATGGCGACGCTGTTGCTCGCCGCCGGCACCAAAGGCAAGCGCTATGCATTGCCCAACAGTCGCGTGATGATGCACCAGCCAACCGGAGGTGCCACGGGGCAGACTTCGGACATCTCGATCGCAGCGAAGGAGATCCTTCGTTGGCGTGCACAGATGAACAAGTTGATCGCCAGTCACACCAATAAGACCGAAGCAGAAATCGCATCGGATTCGGACCGTGATTTCTACCTGACTGCTAAGGAGGCGATGGAATACGGGATCGTCGACAAGGTGATCGAAAGCAAGCCCAGCGCATAACAATTCTCACGACTCTATTTTAATATGGCTAAATCCACACGGATGACTTTTTGCTCGTTTTGCGGTAAAGCGCAGAACGAAGTGCGCAAGATGATCGCAGGCCCCGCCGGGGTACATATTTGTGATTCTTGCGTCTCTGTGTGCAAGACGATTATTGATCGCGAGCTAACCGATTCGGCTGATTCGGCCGAATCAGCCGAAAGCAAGCAGAGCCTCGTGGAAGCGAAAGGGCTGTTCAATGTGGTCAAGCCTGCCGAGATAACGGCTGGTTTAGATCAACATATCATCAGCCAAGATTACGCGAAACGTGCGCTCGCGGTGGCGGTTTATAATCACTTTAAGCGCCTACGCTCGGAAAACCGTATCGAAGGCGCATCTGAATTCCTGGACTTCGATGACCAGTTTGCCGACGTGCAAGTCGAGAAGAGCAACATTCTATTGCTTGGCCCGACGGGTAGCGGTAAAACACTGCTTGCTCGGAGTTTAGCGAAAATGCTCGACGTGCCGTTTGCGATAGCTGATGCGACCACATTAACCGAAGCCGGTTACGTGGGGGAAGATGTTGAGAACATCGTCCTGCGCCTGCTGCAGTCAGCGGATTACGACGTCAAGAAGGCTGAGTGTGGTATCATTTACGTCGATGAAATTGATAAAATTGGCCGCAAGACCGATAACGTATCGATTACACGCGACGTGTCTGGTGAGGGCGTTCAGCAAGCGCTCCTTAAAATTCTTGAGGGCACCGTTTGCAATGTTCCACCGCAGGGTGGCCGCAAGCACCCCAACCAGGAATACATCCAGCTCGATACTTCGAATATCCTCTTCATTTGCGGTGGTGCGTTCGTTGGACTCGACAAGATCGTTCAGAGCCGCGTCGGTTCGAAGGCTATGGGCTTCGATACGCAGCATAACTTGCGTCAGGATGAAGTGCCATTGAGCGAACTGCTGCGTGATACGCAACCGGAAGATTTGGTCCATTTCGGCATGATTCCCGAGTTTATCGGTCGTCTGCCGATGGTGGCGGTACTCGATGAACTGAGTCGCTCGGATCTGGAGCACATCCTGCAGAACACCAAGAACTCGTTGCTCAAGCAATACGGCAAGCTCTTTTCAATGGAAGGCGCCAAGCTACACTTTACACGTGATGCAGTCGGCGCGATTGCAGACAAAGCGATCGAACTCAAGACCGGCGCGCGCGCACTGCGGTCCATTATGGAGCGTATCATGCTGGATGTGATGTACGACTTGCCGCAGAGCGAAAACGTCGACGAAGTGGTGATCAACCGCGCCGTGGTCGAAGGGCGTGGCAAGCCAAAGATCAAGTACAATAAGGAAGCTGCAGGCGGCGATTTGAAGGTACAACCGTCTGAAGTCGCGAAGTCAAAAAAAGGCAGTAACTCGGTGGATGCTGCGTAGGTCGAGGTTTTGCAGATTGGGGCGAGTGAGGAAGCTTACCGCGATACACTCATATCGCGTGTAAATTTCTCATTTGTTCTTCGATCGGTAGCCTGAGTTAATTGCGTACTCGCGGTTATTTGGGTGTCTGGTGATCGTCTAGCTAACACTACTGATCCCAAGGCTGATTTACCTTGGGATCAAGTGGTAGGCGTGAACGACGTCGCGGAGTCGCGCAAGGCCAGCTAGTGTGGGGTTATTTGTGCAGCAGCTAGATGTGGACTTTCAACCATGTGGGCCTCGGACAAGGCTTTGTGGGCTTCGATGGCACCACGATCTAGGCGAGTTCGGTCCCTGGGGGCGGATTTGGAAGACATTTCAGCTGCCCGTCACCTCTGGTTATTACTGAATCAATCGCTTCGCTGAAGCGTTCAGAGGCTTTGAATCAAACACCAGTGCGCAGCTCGGTCGGTTGGGACGTGGGTGTCAGCGATGGTCCTCGCAACACGTCGAATCCGTGGTCTTGGGGCAATGCCTCGATCAGTGCCAAGCGCTAGGATATCAGCACAAGCGTGGTGGTTGCGCTTGTCGACTTATCGTATGAAGCGCTCGTCACTTCACTGGACACTGGCGCGGGCAGTTGCGGAGCCGCAGTGACTCTCTATGATTTAGGTTCGGCGCTATTCGTTGAAGATAGCGCGGCGCAATGGTTTTGCGCAGGGGGGGAGCCACCGTGGTTGAAAGTAGCAATCTCTCAACTGTTCGAACGGATACTATTGATTTCTCCGATCCGACTCGCGGGGACTTCAATTACTTTGCCTGCTTCAGTGAAGATCAGGGATAGATTTTAGCACTGATGGCCGATCCAATCGTGGCTCCAGGGCCTGCGCAGTTCGGGCTGTTGTCCGGACTGATGGCTTGCAGTTGCTAGCTATTCGAGCGTGGAAATCGGCGAGCGTCCTAAGCTGCTTTTTCCAGCTTCATTGTTTTTAGGTGGTCGTAGCCGACGAGTTTCTGGCCTTCTTCATCCCACAATCGCAGTTTTAGAGATTTTAAGCTGGTCCGTAGGGTGAGTTCCGGCACTTGCTGAAAGTATGGTTCCGCATTGTGGCACTGCTCAAGCGAATAGTTGGGGATGCGTGAGCTCAAGTGGTGGATGTGGTGATAGCCGATATTGCCGGAGAACCACTGCAGAATCTTGGGTAGCTTGTAAAAGGAACTCCCTTGCATCGCTGAGTTGGTATAATCCCACTCCTCGCCACTGCGCCAATAGGTATCCTCGAATTGATGCTGTACATAGAATAACCAGACGCCGAGTGTGCTGGAGACCGCGGTGATGGTCACCTGAATCCATAAATAATTCCAGAAGCCGAACATCGCACTCATACCTATGCCATAGGCGAGGATGCTGATATTCATCAGATGGACGGACCGACGATCGACTTTACTGGCTTTTGAATAAGCTATGCGTTGGTAGAAGAGGAACAGGCCGAGTGGGATGAGCCCGAACAGGACGAAGGGATTGCGTGTCAAACGATAGCAAAAGCGCTCCCAGCGCGGTGCGGTAAGGTATTCATTGACAGTCATCGTCCACACATCACCGATGCCGCGTTGATCGAGGTTGCCGGAGCTGCCATGGTGTACCGCATGTTGCCAGCGCCAGTGGCGGTAGGGGGTTAAGGTCAGGAGACCAGACAGAAAGCCGACGATGTTGTTGGCCTTCTTGGAGCGGAAGTAGGAGCCATGGCCGCAGTCATGAAAGATGATGAACACGCGCACCAGAAAAAAGCCGGCGAGGACCGCCAGTGCGATAGTGAGCGGCCAGGACCGCGTCATGGTGACATGCATCAGTGCCCACAGTCCCGCGTACGGCAATAGGGTATTGGCGATTTGCCAAGAGCTCTTTGCCAGTGAGGGCTGCTGGTATTTCGCAACGATTTTTCGCCATGAGACTGGCTTAACCGCATCGCTCGAGGCGCTTGCAGCTGCGGCGTTGATTGAAGCGGGGGCCGCTTTCAGGACTTCTTCTCCCGAGGATCGGGACTGACTGGGGTTCAATGTTTCCACGCCCTATTTTCATCGAATAATCACGTCAGTGCGACCTAATTCTGGGGGATGGCGAATTTTATCCGGTCCTTTGCGAGCCGGATTGGGGTCTTTTGTCGTGCTATTGGTACGTTATTATGTGAGCGCGAAGTCGCCGCCTACACTGGCATGATCGAGGATCGCAAGTGCTTCTTGTTCCGCACCGCGCATCGCACTGCGGTCAGTTTCGTTGCGGTCATCGAAGCCGGCCAGATGGAGCCAGCCGTGGACGAGATAGAGGCTCAGCTCACGACTGAAGGGCTCGCCTAGTTCATGCGCACGACTGAGAGCGTGATCGACCGAGACGATGATTTCGCCGGCGGAATCCATTGCCGCATTGGCTGGGAAAGTGATCACATCAGTGGCACTCGGGTCGTCCATGAAATCGGCGTGGATTTGACCGATTGTTTTATCGCTGACGAAGGCGACCGACAGCTCGCCTTGAGCGATCGGGAATGCCGCGGAAGCTTCGAGCGCGCGAAACAGTTGTTGGGTCGCCGCGATCGGATCGTTGAGTTGTTTATACAGGTTGCTGATTTCCAGGTCGAGACGGCTCATTGTTTGCTGCTGGTGGGGCGCTTTCAGTTTTGACTGTTTTCTTGTCGTTCACCTCCTTGGGGTATTCGACTCGAGAGTGCAACATATTGAGGAGGGTAAAGGTAAAGCTGCTGCGAATTTGATGCAGCTCTTTGAAGGTCAGTGGACATTCGTCGAGTTGGCCGTCTTCGATGCGGCTCTTGAACAAATTGTCGATGAGTTCTTCGATCGCGGGTTGGGTCACTTTTTTTAAGCTGCGGCTGGCCGCTTCGACACTGTCGGCAAAAAAGATGATCGCACTTTCCTTGAAGGCGGGACGTGGACCATCGTAACGGTACGTGCTTTCGTCGACTTTTTGGCTGTCGTGCTTTTTGATTTTTTCGGTGAAGGGCAGATCGGTCTGTTGGTTCTGCTGTTGTTGTGCCTGATGGTAGAAGTATTGGATCAGCCCGGTCCCGTGGTGCTGACGTATGACGTCCATAATGACGCGCGGCAGTTGGTATTTTCGGGCGAGTTCGACGCCTTCTTTGACGTGCGCCTTGATCACCAGTGCACTCATCGAGGGAGCCTTCTGGGCGTGCGGGTTAATGCCGCCTTTTTGATTCTCTACAAAATATTCCGGTTTTACGAGTTTACCGATGTCATGGTAAAAGCAGCAAGCACGGCAAAGTAGCGGGCTGGCACCGATCGCTGCAGCGGCGTTCTCGGACAGGTTGGCCACCATCAGGCTATGGTGGTAGGTGCCGGGGGCTTCCATTTGCATGCGGCGCAGCAATGGGTGGTTGAAGTCTGTAAGTTCCAGCAAGGTAATCTCGGTCGTGATATTGAAGATCTGTTCGAAGATCGGCAGCAGACCGACCGCCAGAATACCAGTCAGCAGGCCCACGACGAGGGCGATAATGAATTGCTGGCCGACGAGGCCGAAGGACAGGTTGCCGAGCAGGCCGAGGAAGGCGCCGGCGACGGCCGCTGTGGCACCGGCTAGCAGACCGGCGCGGACGAGCATGGCACGCTTGCGAATGTTGGCTGATACGAAGCTGCCAACCACGCCGGAAATCAATGCGATCAGTAGAAACTCGACCGAGTTGTCTTGGATGATGCCGAACAGTACTGCGATAATAAGGGCCGAGATCACGGCTGGAGCGGTGCCGACGAGAACGGCGACAATCATCGGTGCGAGCGCATAGGGGGCGATATACGGCAACATGCTCAACGATGGACGATTGTTGAGCGATGCGACTTCGCCGATTTCCATAATAAGGCGAACAATCAGAAGGTTGAGCAAGATGCTGACCGCTGTGATCGCAATTGCGCGGTTGCGCTTATGGATATCGCGCAGGCCTTGTTTGACATAGATCAAGACAGCTAGCAGTAACAGCAGGGTGAGTGTTACGCGCTCGAGGAAGAGTTGGTTGAAGACAAGGGAGTCGCCGCCATATATCAGTGCCGCTTCGCGATAAGCGCTGAGGCACTCGATGTCGGATGCGGTGATGATGGCTCCCGGTTCGATGAGTGTATCGCCCTCCTCGAATTGAAGGATCGGCGGTGCGATTTCGAGGATCGCGCGTTCTGTGGCGCGCATCGTGCCGGTTGCACTGTAAAGCAGGTTGGGGTGTAAGCCGGCCCGAAATATTTCAAACAATGTGCGTGCGGTGCTTTTATTGCGGGAGAGCGCGTCGATGCGCACGCGCAAGGCAACCAGTGCGTCGTCTAGTGAACGTGCGGCGGGTAAATTGTAGCGGCCCGCTTCGTCGACCAGCTGAATGACGGTGACTTGGGGCGAGTTGCTTCCGCCATTGATGGTGGAGTAGATGCCGTCCTCGTAGAGTGCTTTGAGGACGGAGAGTGCGTCGTTGGTCAGGCTCGAGCGTTCTTTGGGGCTGGTCTGTACGGTTAATCGAGTGATTGTCTCTGGTGCAATCTCAACTGCGGCCGCTTGAATTAGGCTGGTGGCGGTTTCTTGCAGTTTCGCCTGTACGACAGCTTCTCCTTCGGCTTCGTGATCGATCAGGGTCCTGGCGATGCTGCTGTTCAGATCGTTGATGACTGTTGTGAACGCTTGGTAAGGTTCGAATGTGCGTTGGAAGACCGGCGGCACCTGAGCCCGCACGGCGCGTATTTTCGTCTCAAGCAGTACGCTACTGGTATACTCGAAAGGGAACTCAGCCACGATACGGGAGGTCGCCGGATGGTTGAGGATGACCTGTGGGCCCTTCGGTTTTTGGCCGAGAAAACACAGGGTCACGACCAGAGCGAAAAACAGCAAGAA
>Ga0115568_10003880_pt1 | contig 10095 bp, 7 predicted proteins | sample COGITO_mtgs_1204_FD_87296 | JGI IMG/M metagenome (GOLD analysis project Ga0115568, IMG submission 87296) | Pelagic marine microbial communities from North Sea - COGITO_mtgs_120426 | ecosystem: Environmental > Aquatic > Marine > Epipelagic | place: Germany:Helgoland, sampling site Kabeltonne...
AAAGCGTGTTTTCTTTTGATCTTACCAGAACCTGTCAGCTTGAAACGCTTCTTTGCACTGGATTTGGTTTTCATCTTTGGCATGATCTAACTTTATTTTGATTGGAGTGACTTATTTTTTAGGTGCAAGCGTGATATTCATCTTCTTACCGTCCATAGAAGGCATGTGTTCTACCTTTCCATATTCTTCAAGATCCTGAGCCAAGCGTAGCAATAAGATTTCACCTTTATCCTTAAATACGATAGAGCGACCGCGGAAGAAAACGAAGGCTTTCACCTTGTTGCCTGCTTTCAAAAATTCGATAGCATGCTTTTTCTTGAAGTCGTAATCGTGATCTGAGGTATTTGGGCCAAATCGTATTTCCTTAATAACCACCTTAACAGCCTTCGACGCAAGTTCCTTTTGTTTCTTGCGTTGATCGTACATGAACTTACTGTAGTCAATGATTTTACAAACAGGTGGATCTGCCTTTGGCGAAATTTCGACCAAATCTAAATCCAAATCATCCGCCATGCGCAACGCTTGACGAGTTTCATATACTCCAGGTTCTACGTTTTCTCCAACGATGCGAATTTTAGGTACTCTAATTCTGTCGTTGATGCGGTGGTTTGCAGCCAGTTTCTCTTTTGGCTGCTTTCTTTTGCCTTTTCTCAGGGTCTTTTGTTTTTAGTTAAACTTCTATTAATCAATAAGTTCCGAGATCTCTTTCTCGATACTTTCTACAAATGCTTCTTTGGTCATGGTACCCAAATCTCCTTCGCCGTGACGACGAACACTGAGTTCACCACTGGTCGCTTCTTTCTCGCCAACGATCAACATGTAAGGAATTTTAGTGATTTCTGCATCACGTATCTTCCTGCCAATCTTTTCGTTACGGTCGTCTACGAGGGCGCGAATATCGGAAATTTCTAGGAATTGAGCTATTTCTTTTGCGTACTCATTGTACTTCTCACTAACGGGAAGAATCTTTACTTGTTCAGGGGTGAGCCACAATGGGAAGTTACCGCCGCAGTGTTCAAGCAGTACTGCAACGAAACGCTCCATGGAACCGAACGGCGCACGATGAATCATAACAGGACGGTGGCTTTCGTTATCACTGCCTTTGTATTCCAATTCGAAACGTTCTGGTAGGTTATAATCTACCTGAATGGTGCCCAATTGCCAGCTGCGTCCTAATGCGTCTTTCACCATGAAATCGAGCTTAGGGCCATAGAAGGCTGCTTCTCCGTACTCTACGACTGTGTTCAGTCCTTTTTCGCCTGCCGCTTCAATAATCGCGGATTCTGCTTTCTCCCAATTCTCGTCTGAGCCAATGTATTTCTCAGGCTTGTTGGGGTCTCTCAAACTGATTTGTGCCCTGTAGTCTTTGAAATTAAGCGTTTTGAAGATGTACAATACGAGGTCGATGACACTTTTGAATTCGCTTTTTAATTGATCCGGCATACAGAAAATATGCGCATCATCTTGCGTAAACCCACGAACGCGTGTCAAGCCGTGAAGCTCACCGCTTTGCTCGTAGCGGTACACTGTGCCAAACTCAGCATAGCGTACGGGTAAATCCTTGTAAGATTTTGGGGTAGCCTTATACAATTCACAGTGGTGTGGACAGTTCATCGGCTTCAAAAGATACTCTTCGCCTTCTTCTGGCGTATTGATCGGCTGGAAACTATCTGCACCGTATTTGGCGTAATGCCCGGAGCAAACATAAAGCTCTTTATTTCCAATATGCGGCGTAATAACACCGTGGTATCCTGCCTTTTTCTGTGCTTTTTTTAAGAAATTCTCCAAGCGTTCGCGCAGTGCAGCACCCTTAGGAAGCCATAATGGAAGCCCTGCGCCAACCCGTTGACTAAATGTGAACAGTTCAAGTTCTTTTCCTAGTTTTCTGTGGTCGCGCTTTTTCGCTTCTTCAAGCAGCTCAAGGTATTCTTTTAGCGCGCCCTGTTTCTGGAATGAAACGCCATAAACGCGGGTTAACTGGGGGTTATTCTCATCGCCACGCCAGTAAGCACCGGCGACGTTCATGATTTTTACGGCCTTAATATACCCGGTATGTGGAATGTGCCCACCTCGACATAAATCCGTGAAGTCGGCGTGGTCACAAAAGGTGATTGTACCGTCTTCTAAATTCGATATCAGTTCTGTTTTGTAAGCATTATGCTTGTACGCTTCCAGCGCTTCTGCCTTCGTTACCGCACGGAGTTTAAATTCCGATTTTGCACGGGCAAATTCCAGCATTTGCTTCTCAATTTTCTCGAAATCCTTTTCACCTATAGTTTCCTCACCAAAGTCAACATCGTAATAGAAGCCTTTTTCAATGGCCGGTCCTATGGTCAATTTTGCATGAGGGTAGAAGTGTACAATGGCCTGTGCGAGTACGTGGGCTGAACTGTGCCAAAACGCTTCCTTCCCAGAGGCGTCGTTCCAGGTGAAAAACTGCAATGTACCGTCAGTAGTCAACGGGTCATTAAGTTCGATGGTTTGGCCATCAAAGCTGCCTGATAGAATATTACGTGCAAGACCGTGAGAGATACTCTTTGCTACGTCCATGGCAGTAGTGCCCGATTCGTAACTGCGTTGGTTCCCATCTGGGAAGGTGATTGTAATCATGTGCTTATCTACAATTATAAGATGAGGAGCAAAAATAGGGTTTAGAGCGGCTTGTGCGGTTTTTTTACTCCTATTTTATTCTCGTACTTTAGCAGTGTATTATTGATCTCATGGAGCATACCCCAAACAAGGCCGCCATCCTTAAAAAATTTAATGACCTCTGCAAGGATACCTTGATGGAAACCCTTGGTATCACTTACGTTGATGTAGATCCGGATGCAGGTACATTGGTAGCAACGATGCCCGTAGATTCAAGAGTATACCAGCCCATGCGCATTTTACATGGTGGGGCAACTGTAGCATTGGCCGAAAGTGTAGGCTCTGCAGCCTCTCAATTACTAATCGATCCTGCTACGGAAGCCGCAGTTGGTGCCGAAATCAGTGCCAATCATTTAAAGAGTGCTCGAACAGGCATGCTCATCGCAACGGCAACTTGTCTTCACAAAGGAAAGGGTTCGCATCTTTTTCAAATTCGTGTTGAAAACGAACAAGGCGAATTGATTTCCATGGTGAAATTGCTCAACTTCATAAAAGCACGTAAATAATGCTCGAAGTATTGGCCCGCATACCAGGAAGGCCAAAAGTGGCCTCAAAATACGTGGAAACGGACGTTGCTCGCGCAACCGTTTTATTGCGCGGTTTTCATGGTCATCTATGCGGTTTTGAGGAAGAATCGGGACTGGAGGAGGCTCTTTTTTGGTCCGATTTTGCGACGACACGCCTCAATGTGCCTGCTCAAAGCAACACCGCCGCCTACCAGCAGCAGATAACTGAGATCATCGCCCGCATACAGCAACAACAGGTCAGTAAAGTTGTACTGAGCCGTCCTTCTCATTTACGCACGACTCGGGCAGATGCACAAAGGACATTTGCTGAGCTTGAAAAACGGTATCCAAACTGTACCGTATTTGCCCTCAAACACCCTGAATACGGTCATTGGATGGGCGCTTCTCCTGAGGTGCTCTTCGAAGAGATCGAGGGCGGATTCCGTTCTATGTCGCTCGCAGGTACACGATTATCTGGAGCTTCTGACTGGGGCGATAAAGAGCGCGAGGAACAGAATTTTGTAACTAGGGAGATTCAAAAAAACCTGGCAGCCTTTGGTGGGCGCGTTCGCAAACAAGCTGAAGAAACGTTGCTCGCGGGGCCAGTAGAGCATTTATTGACCTGGGTAGAAACCGATGCGGCGGACGCGCCCGCGGTTGATATTCTCGAAGCATTGCACCCAACACCCGCCATTTGTGGGACCCCGACAGCACCTGCACGTGAAGTGATTGCGGCAGTGGAACAATACGACCGGGGTTTGTACACCGGGTATCTGGCCTTTATGACCGGTGGTTTGCATGCTACAGTGCTGCTGAGAACGATGCAGTGGTCAGAATCGGGCATTACTTTTTATGCAGGAGGAGGAATTACTAAGGACAGCGTACCTTTGAATGAGTGGATGGAGACCGAGTATAAAATCTCTGCCCTCAAGGACGCTGTACAATTCAAATGACAACAACAAAACACACGGCACACTGGACATTACAGGCGCTTGCGCAGGCAGGGGTGAAGACGATTGTGTTTTCTCCTGGTTCGCGAAATGCGCCATTAGTTATCGCTGCTGAAGCCTTAGGTTCTTTTACACTGGAAGTGCTCGGTGATGAGCGCAGCGCGGCATTCAATGCACTGGGAAGAAGCCTTGTAACGGTTGCGCCGGTTGCGGTATGCTGTACTTCAGGTAGTGCTTTGGCAAATTATTACCCTGCCGTTTTAGAAGCGTATTATGCCCACATACCGTTGATTGTCCTCAGTGCCGATCGACCGGAGGAGCGTATCAATAAGGGTGAGGGTCAGACCTGTGTTCAACGCGACTTTTATGAGCCACATGTTGCTGCTAGCGTGCATATTGAAGATGATGCCTCGGCCTCGGAAGTGGTATCACAATTAGACTTTGCGCTTCGCGCGCAGCATGTTGAAATGCGTCCGATTCATATCAATCTTGCTTTTGATGAGCCGCTATATGCCCAAGAATTGGACCCTGACCCGTTGGAGATGGACTTTTCAGACGATGTGATGAACTTCCATGGACTACCTGATAATCAGCCCTTTCCTTCTTTTTCAGAGTATGAGTCCGTAGCCGTAATTGCAGGCCAATTATTACCTCAAGAAAGTGCACAATTACGCGCGCTGCTCGATGAAGGAGTCGCTTGGACTCTTTTTGCAGATCCTATGAGTGGTGTGCTGGACCATCCACAGGCGGTACCTATGGAAGCGTTGCTCGATCTTGAACCCGATGCGGTCTTAAGTATTGGTGGGCAGTGGATTAGCAAAAAGCCCAAGCAGCATTTACGTGCGCTGGAAATTAAAAAGCATGTACACATCGATATCTTTCAATGTTGGGATGTGTTAGACGCAGAGGTGCTGCACTTAAGGATGGCTTCGAATGCGCTTGCGGTTTGGAAATCGGCCCCGGAATTCATTTGTATTTCCTATGAGTCACCGGTTTCGAAACCCGTGCCATGGTCTGATGCTGCGGCATTTCAAGCTGTGGTTTCAAAATTAAAAACAACGGACGTATTGCATTTAGGCAACAGTTCCATTGTACGTTATTTCAATTACTTTCCGAAAGCTGTACAACTGTATGGAAATAGAGGAGTGGCGGGCATTGATGGAAGTTTGAGCACGGCTGTTGGTGCGGCTTTGGCAGATCCCGACCGCAAACATTTTTTAATCATCGGCGATCAAAGTTTTTTATACGATCACAACGGTTTGTATGGACAGAAGATTCCTCAGAACTTGATTATATGTGTGCTCAATAACGGGGTAGGCGGCATATTTGATTGGCTCCCAGGAACGGCCAGTGCTGGGCCAACGGCACAACGCGTCTTTGCAAACGCACAACATGTGAACCTAAAAGGAATTGCATCTGCCTTTAGCGTAGGCTACCAGGCGGTTTCATCAGTAGAAGCATTAGTAGAAGCATTGGACACGGCTGTGGGGCCGAAAATAATTGATAGTAAAACGGAGCAGCATGTCAACTTAGCGGCGCTTGCTGCGTTACGATAATATGGTACCACTTCATATTTGGATTCAAGCAGCGCGAGTGCGCACCTTACCTCTCGCTTTCGCAGTCATTGCCTTAGGAACAGGTTTGGCCTACAAAATCAATGACTACGTGTATTGGGGTATCTTTGCACTTGCTGTATTCACCGCCGGTGCTTACCAAATATTGTCAAATTATGCCAATGACTTGGGCGATGGCCTGCGCGGCACAGACGACCACCGTACCGGTGAAAAACGTGCGATAGCTAGCGGTTTAATTACTGCCGATCAAATGAAGCGCGCCGTTAATCTGTGGACCGTATTGGCTCTGTTCTCAGGTGGTGGATTAAGTTTTTTAGCGTTTCAAGAACGCATTCCGCTCTTAGTACTCTTTTCGCTATTGAATATTGCTGCGGTGCTTGCCGCTAAGTCCTATACTATGGGTCCAAAGCCTTATGCATACTGGGGCGGAGGTGATTTTTTTGTCTTTTTATTTTTTGGATTGGTCGGGGTCCTAGGGTCCGCAAGTTTATACGGATCGCTGCACTGGAGCTTCCTCTTTCCAGCGTTGGTTGCCGGCGCTTACAGTGCGGCAGTACTTACTTTAAATAATCTTAGAGATATTGAAACGGATGCTGTAGCTGGAAAGCGAACTCTGGTTGTACGGTTCGGATACCAATGGGGAAGGGGTTACTTTAAAGCGCTCTTGATCATTGGCAATGTATTGAGTTTATTCTTCGCTTTGTATTGGGCGGCATTAGACGGGAATCAATTTTTACTCATTTTCCACATCGCCTACGGAGTAGTGCTCTCCCGGGTCGTCTTTGTACGGTTTGCTCGAGCAAGAGATTCGTTAGCATTGGACGCCTTACTTAAACCAATGGCGCTGATGACTTTGGTCTACTGCCTCGGAACAGCCTTAGCACTTAACTTCTAGGTAAGTTATGAAAGCAACCGTACACCCTTATCTTCTCAACTTTAAGCAACCTGCTGGGACTTCGCGCGGTATTCTGCGCACGAAAGAGAGTTTCTTTTTACATATTGAGGATGCTGCGTCACCGTTTGGGATTGGATTTGGGGAGGTAGGGGTCTTACGCGGTTTGAGTGTCGATGATGTCCCGGAATTGAAAGGTCAATTGGCTTGGACTGCGGAAAACATTCATCTCGGTTTGGAGGAATTGTATGTTCGCAACCGTACTTTCCCTAGCATCCAATTCGCATTGGAGCAAGCCTTTAGTCATTTACAGCACGGCTTTCATCACTTTGAGACGCCCTTTAGCCGAGGTGAGCAGGGACAGTCGATAAATGGCTTGATCTGGATGGGGTTAAAGGACTTCATGCTCGATCAAATCCAATGCAGAATAAATGAGGGGTTTGGAACATTGAAAATGAAAGTTGGAGCCATTTCTTGGGCGGATGAATTGACTTTGCTAAAAGGTATTCGTGAACGCTTTTCTGCGAGCGAATTAATTTTACGTGTAGATGCGAATGGTGCCTTCGATCGATCGTCAATAGTGCCAGTATTAAATGAATTGGCTGCGCTTGAAGTTCACAGTATAGAGCAGCCGCTTCCTCCAACGGATCGTGAAGGTTTAGCTGAGATATGTGCGTCTTCGCCTGTACCCATTGCTTTAGACGAGAGTCTCATTGGCGTTTTTAGCGCATTTGAAAAAGAGCTCCTGCTGGATGCTGTGCGACCGCAATACATTATTCTCAAGCCTAGTTTTATTGGTGGTTGGCGCGGTGCGGACGAATGGATTGATTGTGCAAATGCGCGCGGCATAGATTGGTGGGCAACCTCCGCCTTAGAGAGTACTGTGGGCATGAATGCCATTGCGCAATGGACGGCTACAAAGCAATTGCACTTGCCTCAAGGATTAGGAACGGGCAGTTTGTATACCAACAACATTCCTGGGCCCTTAGAAGTTAAAAACGGTGAATTATGGACGGTAGGTGATGTCCAGAAACTTTGGTCGTTCCCGGATTCTTTCACTCCATTTAAATAGAACCTCGTAATGACAAAAAGAGCGAACGACCAGGCGCGACTATGCCACTAGCGTAACTGCGGTATTGTACGTCCATGATGTTGTCAATTCCGCCACGAACTAAGATGTTCTTATTAAATACATAGGATGCATGCAGGTTAATGATATACCACGCCGGTGTGTATACTTCACCGTAGTCGTTTAGAGCATACATGTGCGTTTTAGAGCGTTCGCTGAACGGCATGTCTTCTTCATCAACAGCGCCATTGTAGCGTAAAATCAGATTACTACGCCACTTATTTTTATGAAAGGAAAAGTTTGAAGTTGCGTTAAAAGGGGAAACGTGACGTAGCGTATAGCCTTGGCTGTCTTTACCGAAAGGATGTGCCCAGTGAATCATCCAATTCAGGTTCTCTGAAATATCCGTACGAACGCCAAACTGATAGCCCCAGATCCAAGCATAATCTAAATTCTGAACGGCAAGCACCTGCGATAATTCACCGTCAAAATTTATGCTGTCACTGCCCATAAACGTGTAAGGTGCACGTTCTAAAGCATTATCAAGGTAGCTGTAATAAAAGCTAGCATCGACGACCCACAATTTTCCGAGCTTTTGTTTTGCACCCAATTCTGCACTGTAGAGCCGCTCTTCTCGTAGATTACTGTTTGGAACAATCAAAGCACCAGGCTGAGAATCAAATACCTTGCTCGCGTCATCAATGTTCGGTGCACGGAAACCGGAGCTGAAATTCAGAAAGTACTTGAATGAAGGTTTGTGGTAGGTAATCCCCATCTCCGCACTAGGAGCCAGAAATTTTAGACGTGCATCCTCATTGAATCCGCGAAAAGAAATGGGGGTATACATACTTATACCGTTGATCCTAGATCCCGCACTAAAGGCAATATGCTCACTTAAATCTGCATCGTAATGCGCGAAGAGAGACCCACTTATCCAACGGCTCCCGTTGGCATATCGGGATTGTGCATTCCACGTCGAATCCGAAGTCATGTAATGGTAATGGTAGGCGGTACTAGTGAGGTTATTTTCGATAAGTTCTGCGCCGTACAAAATCGTACTCTTATTTGAAATTTTCTTACTAGCGTCAAAATTTATCTGGTTGATGTACACCTGTTCGCGTTGAACTCTTCCTACTGGGGCTTTAAATTTTCTAGTATTACGACTTTCTTCGAAGTACTGTCCTGATAAGGTGAATTTCATCCAATCGCTTATGGCGGTCTTATCTCTGTTCTCTATGGATAAGTAACTCATTATCCATGCCTGTGGACCGTAATTCCATTGTGCATATTTAGGTCTTCCATTCATCATTTCTGTGAATCGATCGTAGCGATTTACATCTCCCGTCAAACTAAGATGTAATCCGGATTTAAAAGTGGTGCGTTCTGCAATACGGACCTTGAATTTCTGGGTGATGTTACGTTTCTCGTAGGAGGTGTTGTACTGTATCCGGTTATCTTCTGGCGTCCGGACAGTATCAATACTGCCAATGGTAGTGGGTAAACAGCTGAGTTGCGTATTACTGAGATGTGAAGCAGGTGTCCATGGTAGAATACGCTGGCCCATTCGTATATCGTGGTATTGGGTATAGGTCAGCGAAGTCATTCCTGCCCAATTCAGACCGCCGTAGTTGATTCGAAAATTAGGTCTTCTTGATAGTTGGGCATTTTGGCTGCTCAATGTGAAGACTAAGCTTTGTAAAATTTCTGTAGAATCTCCAAAGTGCGCGTCGTAGGTGTTGATGTGCATGACGCCGCCCAATGCGTCACTACCGTGCAAAACACTTCCAGGCCCTAAGCTAATCTCCATGTTTGAAACACTTTCTCCATCGACAGAGATTACGTTATGCACATTACCGGATCTAAAAATGGCATTGTTCATTCTGATACCGTCGACCATAACGAGCACTCGCGATGTGCTCATACCTCGGATCATGGGTGATCCACCGCCAGCTTGCGATTTTTGAATAAAAACATTAGGATCGATGGCTAGCGCGTCGGCTGTATTTGCCTGAAACTGTTGGTCCAATTGTTTCGCATCAATGCTCCTAACTTCCTGTGCAGTTTTTTGGTACTGTTGTTCCATTCGATTTGCTCGAATCACAACTTCTTGTATGTTCAGAACACTTTCTCGCAAAAAAACTTCATAGTCCCGTTCCTGCAGTTCCTTCTTCGAATAATAGCCAGCGGCGTAACTGGTATGGTAGAGCGCGATGAGTTGTCCGGGCGTGCCTTCTGGAATGAGGATTCGTCCTAATGGACCGGTTTCCCCAATATATGCTTGATCCACAGTTATACTTACCCCTTCAATGGGTTCGCCACTCATGGCATTACTAACAGTAAGCCATACATATTCCACCTCACCGGCAGCATAAACGCTGAATGAGAATACCATGAGGCTGATGTATATTGCTGCTGTTTTGAACTTGTTCATTGCGCACACGTTGAAACAAAAACT
>Ga0115568_10003882_pt1 | contig 10089 bp, 7 predicted proteins | sample COGITO_mtgs_1204_FD_87296 | JGI IMG/M metagenome (GOLD analysis project Ga0115568, IMG submission 87296) | Pelagic marine microbial communities from North Sea - COGITO_mtgs_120426 | ecosystem: Environmental > Aquatic > Marine > Epipelagic | place: Germany:Helgoland, sampling site Kabeltonne...
AAGGAACAAATAATAGGGCCATTTTTACTTGGGGAGATAACCCCACCATTTTAAACTCAAATGCAAATACTTGGCAAGGCGTTTTTCCTACAAAAAACGAATCTATAGATGGTTTTAAGTTAATTGCTCCCGTAAAATCATACCCAGCAAACAGCATTGGTATCTATGATATGGCAGGAAATGTTTGGGAACTTACAGCTGATTTATTTAATGTGAAGTACTATAAAGAATTAGATACTTCTAAGCCAATTAAGAATCCTAAAGGTGCTAACAAATCATACAGTCCTGCTAATCCTAATCAAGTAGAACACGTAATGAAAGGGGGGTCTTTTTTATGCCATGAATCTTATTGTGCTAGTTTTAGGATTTCCTCAAAAATGGGTGTTGCCATAGATTCAGGCTCAGACCACATGGGCTTTAGAACCGTTGCAACTCCAGAAATGTTGTCTAAAAAATAAAAAAACCGTGACCAAAGGAAATCCTTATTAAAATCATTTTCCGAGTGGTTTTTAAAACAACTCTCGTTTCTTAAATATCTAAAATTAGACGCAGAAGTAGTTGCCAAAAAATACAAAGCGTTTTTTTTGATTAATTACTATTTTAGAAAGAATTTAATTGAATTAGCACACGTATAATTTATCACTTCTTCCAAGTCCCACCTTATTTGTATGCAGTATTGTCTTTTTTAACGTCTACAAGACACTCTTTACATACAAACACCCATTCTTTAGGGTTTTTGTATTGCACTCTATACATGGTAGAAAAATCTATTTTACACACCTCACAAAGCTTCATCCGTTGTTTCATCAATTAGAAGTTTTAAAACCTTTAAAAAAACCAATACTAAAATCTACTAACCATTTTAGAAGTAAAAATCCAAGCCAAAAAATAGAAATGGCAATATGCCAAAAAATTTTAATACTATTTACACATAAAATAACCAGCATATACAGCAACTGAAGCCTTGCTGCATTTTTTCCCCTAACTTGTATACCACCTAACTTAAAACTCGAATAATTTGGTTTAAAAAAGTTATAAGCCCCTCTCTTGTTTTTTATGGATGAAGAAACACCAGTTTTTGAAACATTAAAATTAAAAGGACCACTATTGTATCTCCCAATAAATTGAAAATTACCGTTTTGAAACCCCATTCGGGCACCCTTAAATAGTCTTTTATGTAAACGGATACCATGTTTTGTATTTAGGGTTGCTCCAACCCCATCTTTCTTAAATGTTTTAGTTACGGCAACGCCACCGGTTCTCGAAATCCGAACATTCTTTCCGATATATTCTAATCTTTTTTGTGGTTTTTTATGTTCTTCTGAATTCCGATTCGACATTGAATACATTTAATGAATTAATTAATCAAAATCTTCTTCTAATAAATCTAGAACTTGTTTACCAATGGTGTCACTTAATTTATTGTCATCATCCAAAATACTTACAAATCCGGATTTACACATATGAATAATTGATGTCGTCTGGTCATTATCTCTAAAAAAATCCTCAGTTTTAAACTCGTTAAATGAGGTGTTTTTAGATTCACCTGGATAGAGAAGCATCGCTTTTTGAGCTTTCCAAAAACGGTTGTAGGCATACATTTGTCTCAAATCTGAAATGGATGAAGATTTATTTTGAGGCCGCTTCCATTTGGTGTCAATAATATATACCTTTTTTGAATCTATATCATGTTGAATTACGATATCGGGCTTTAAATAATTAGACCCAATAAAGGTTTGACTGTCTTGCCCTTTCACAGAATAACTTGTGCCAGCCAATTCCTTTCTTATTTGAATTAAAATAAATTCTTCCCAAAGTCTATTCATGTCAAACAACAGCGAAATCATTTTTTCTCTTCCTGTTGAAATATCTGGCGAATAATTAAGTATAATAAGCCTCGCAAGCTCAAGGGCCTGACTGTAAGGGGCTGTTTTTCGATTTAACACAATACCTTCTAGTTGTTTTTTTGTGACCTTAAGAGGTGTTATTTCTGGAAAATTTAGGAGTACTCTTTTGCAACGGTCAAACAAATAACTTCCTTTACAAAATTGTTCTAGAATTTCTAGAGCATGCGCTAGGGTTTGGTGCAACAAATGATCATAGTCATAGACTTGATGTGTGGTGAAGAAACGCTCTTTATGAACTAAGTTATGACGAATGTTTCCAGCAAATTCTAATTTTCCTTTTAGAGCCTTTACATTGCCGGTTTTTTTTCGATATTTTTTTACAAGGCCTCGATGAATTAGTATTTCTATTTCAGTCAAATACAGCTCAAAATAGACCTCCAATAAATTTAAATGTTGGCGTTTTACATTTGCCGAACCAGCTGAGGATGCTTTTAAATGCCCACAAGCCTTTAGCATTTGCAACAGTAGCCCTTTCCAATCCGCAGAGCTATTGTCTTTATCTTCTTTAGGTAATATTTCAATACTTAAGCCATCTACTTGAATAATGCCAACATATTGTTTGAATTTAACTCCATTAGGTATCGGGTCAAAATAATCAAAATTATGATACTCGTTTAGCTTCAACAAAGCATTTAAGTGCTTGTGATTAAAAGAAGCATTATCGGTAGTCAACCTATCGTGCTCGTAAACGGTTATGCTTGTTTTAGACTTCAAACCTAGTTATCCTTAGCGTTGTTAAGTAATGTTTCAATAGCCTTCTTAATATCAAACTTATCGTTAATAGCAACTAGGTCAAAGAAATCTCTATTGAGTTCTTCTTTGCCTTCATACTTAAAATTAGCAAAAGGGTTGTTTGATTTTGAATGTGATTTTACGAAACCATCGCCAAGAACTAAGCCAATTTTTCCGTAATCACAATAAAAGTACTCCTGCAATAAAGGCACAATTTTATCTTTAAAAGCCAATCTTAAAGCCTCCGTTGTTTTTATATTCATAAAATAGGAGTGGCCAATGGTATGGTCTCTATCAATTAAGATTTCAATTCTATCATTGATAGTATTTAATACTTCTTTTAGATTCATTCCTTCAACTTCATTATCTTTTAAAAGACTGGAATCTGGCATCATTTCTAAAAACGAAAAGCGTCTTCTTAATGCTGTGTCTAGCGCTTCAACACTTCTGTCTGCAGTATTCATTGTTCCGTAATATCAATATTAGCAGGGACTGAAAATAAAGCTTTAGAGTAAGGAAGCTGTACAGAAATTTCGTTGACTTCTCCTTGTCGCTTGTCTTGTTCAATCAAGGTTATGAGTTCCCCAAAAATAGCTGATACATTTCCTCTATTAATTTCATCAATAAAAATAGCATAACGCTCAGATGGGTTTTTACCAGCCTTTAAACATAATTTTTTAAAAACACCGTCCTGAATTTGATAGCCAATAGCACTGTCTTCGTTGGTTTCACTTTCACTCATAACAGGTTTGATGCCTTCAATAAAATCTTCATAGCTATATGACTGATGAAATGTTATAAATTCATAGTTTTTGATTGCTACATCTGGATTAGGTATAAAATTATTAACCTTTTCAATCAAATCATAAACCTCTGGAATTTGTTCTTTCGCATCATTTTCTGAAATTTCCCAGTAAGAATCTACATCTTTTGTGAAAACAGTAATATTTGATTTACTAGACATGTTCACAAACTCACAGGAGTCCAAAGTGTGATATTGAAGCTGACCCCAGGCGATGGGTCTTATTGATTTTGCATTTGACATTTCTGTTTTTTGCAGCACCCATCTGTTTTTAATAATATCTGAAACTTTTGATTTACCTAATTCAATCAAAGCCATCGAAATTACCTGAAACCAGGTGCATTCACTCACAATATTTTCAAAGTATTTTTCTTTAGATACTGCCGTTTCTGAAATGGTATACTTATCAAATAATTGTTTTTTAAAATAGAACGTTTTTCCTGTCCCTGGAGGGCCATATAATATTTGATTTACTGGACTTTCTGTATTTTTAGTTGATGTTTTTTTTACTTTTTCATCATTCATAATGTTTAGTAGTTCTTGATAGTAAAATTCGTGATTTGATGCTTCCGATTTATAGGATGTGAGATTTGTAAGTGTTTTTAAAACCAAACTATGGTCTGTTTGCCAAATCCCCTTTACTTTCCAATGGATTTTTCTACAACTATTATAGTTTTCTCTTTTTTCATCATAAAAGTAATCGGATGTTATTACACCATAGCCTAACAAATTAGATCTTCCTTTTTTTACAATTACAACATCACCTATTTGCATTGTATTTGCAAACTCAAAATTTGCAGTAGCATTATTTTTTTTAGAGCCTTCGCCTCCATTGGTAGTTTTTAAAGCTATAACTATATCATCTTTAGTTTTATATTGTTTAAGATCTCCTAATTCATCCCAACCTATAGCCAAAATACTTTTATTGTAAAACTCTTCCCATTATTCTGCATTTCTTCCAGGAGCATAAATCCAATAATTTGTGTCTTTTGATGCATGCCAATCTAAAAAAGTCATGTATTCCTCTTCTGTTGCGCTAAAATTGGTGCCTTGATTTCCACCTTTAAAATTATCAAATACTTAATTAATCTTCATTTCTGTTTTTAGCACCGGACTTTTTGTTAAATCATGTGTTATTTTAATTTTAACCTTGTCACTGGTAACATCCTCCTCAGGATTTTTTGCATAATACTTTTTTTCATTAGAAATTTCCGGTGAATGAAACAATTCAGAAGTGACTTCAGCTAATGCATAACAGCCACTATCATCACCTGTAATCCATAATATTACCTTGTCACCTATTTTTATTTTTGTTTTGTGAGCATGCACGGACAATGTTTCTAAAGCATTATCTGCAATCGCTTTTACAGTGTCAAATATTTTTGGATTCCCTTGAAAAACCCAATAGTTAACTAGTTTTTTATCAGATAGTAATCTTTTCTCTAAGTTGTCTTGAAGTTTTTTAAAACGTTCATCGCTTGGAATTAGTTTTTCTATTCCTGTTTGCAATGCTGTTTCTCTAATAATTGGAAAATTTACATCTAACCATTTATATAATATCGTAGGATCGTTTTCAGGAAGTTCTCCAATATATAAATATGCTCTTTCCTCTTTAGCATCCCAATTTATGTCTTCAAATTTAGATGCTAAATTTTTATAAAAAGAAATTAAATCTGCATTTGTTTCACCTGGAAAAACAATTTCCAACATCGCTTTAAAACTATTATTTTTTGTAGGGTTAATAACAATACCTACACTTTTTGTTGCATTTGCACCACCACTTTTATCAGATAATGCAACAAAGCAATATTTTTCAGTTCCTTGAAACACTAAACCATGTGCAAACTTACCTCCAGGATATTTCTTATCATTTATGTTTGTGCGTTGTCTAACTAAAAAGTTGAAATTTGAATTATATTTTTCTCTATAGTCTAGTAAGTAATTATGTATTTTTTGATGAAAGTGCATTGTTTCTTTTTTTAGTTTTTATTACTACTGATACAAAAATACGACTCATATGTGCAATATATTTACACACCTAAATCAACCCACATCAGCATTATTATTTATAGTATCTATAATACTCACCACTTTTACTAAATCAGCATCATTGTCAAATACCCCACTGATACCTTGATCGTTTAAATCTGTAAAAGGTGGTTCATATAACATCGTTTTATCAATTGTACCGTTTTTGGTTAGGTAAGTCATAATCGTTTTAACAAAAGTCATTTGATCTGCTCTAAGATTACCAACTTGCAAGAAATCAGCAAAAGCTTCATTAAGTGCTACTTGTTCAATACCTGTTATACTTCTAACAAAGGCTCCTAATGGTCTTTCTCCATATTGCTGCACAAACTCTTCTTTAGTGCCAGCTACCCCTTCTGCAAAGAACATTTTATCTAATTCATCTAGCTCCGTTTTTGTGATGGATATATTGCTAGCCAGTTTATGAATTGTTAAATGATTTATGTTTTTTCTAATATAACTCTCAACTCTATCCTTATAAGACTGTAAACTCACATAAGAGGAACTCACTATTTCTCGAACTGCAATACCCTCATAATCTAAAACATCTTCAAAATTTGTGTACACCGGCGCTTGTTTTACCGCCTCTAAATACTTAATCAAATCTCTTAAAGCTATTCTTAATTCGTCTAGTTTTTTTATATTAATGGTCTCCCAATAATGATCTGTTTGTGCCTCTTTAATTAGTGGTAAATGAAACGCAACTTGCGGAATATTATCTTTCTTTTCCAAGGCAGCAGCAGTGCTGTATATTTTACCGATATATTTTGCTGTATCACTAGAACCTGTGAGTAACACTATCTGGTATACTAAAACGAGCATATCAAATCTTCGTGCCAACTCATCATCTCCTTTTGATGCAGGTTGCAAGTGGGATAAATGAGAATTTACTTCTTGAATATCACTTTTTGAAAGGTCTAACCATTTTGATTTATTACTGTATGCTGTTACATATCTTAACTGATTCCGAACTACAAATCTGCTTTCATCTAAATTTTGAATTATTTTATGCAATTCAGTTAAGTATGCATCTTTAACTTCAACTTCCGCAGGTGTCTTGTCTGGTGCATGTGTAATCAGTTGCGAAATCTTTAGTTTCGCTTCAAATATGTGTTGCAGCAAAGGCTTCATACTTGATGTATTCGCCCCATCTGGATGCTCATCAAAGAATTCGAAATTCTGACAATAGTCAAAAATCATAAATTCTTTTTTATCGGCTCCAGGGCCAAATAAATCTGGACATAATCTAGTACCTCTACCAATCATTTGCCAAAATTTAGAATCACTTTTTACTATTTTAAAGAATACTAGATTCACCACTCTTGGTGCATCAACACCCGTATCCATCATATCAACAGAAACTGCAATTTGAGGTTCTTGCTCTTCTAATGGGTCTGTGAATTTTTCTAATAAACTCTGCGCTTTGGTTTCATAGTTATCTATGACTCTTAAAAATTTACCTCCATATTCCGGATAATTAAAATTGAACCGTTCTTCTATAAATACAGCATGTGCATGATTCTTGGCAAAAACAATCGTCTTTCCTAATGTATCACCTCCACTTACTTTAATACCGTCATTCATAAGATGGGCTAGCACCTTATCTACGGTATCTGTATTAAATAACCACTTATTTAGAGCAGCACTGCCAATAGCATCAGGAGTTTCCTCATTTGTCGGGTCTCCAAACTTCTCTTCATATTCTACTTTTTCCCGATCTGAAAGTGCTGCATACTTAATGCCTTCTCTTTGGAATTTAAGTGGCACACTCACTGCCTTTGGAGGTACTAAATATCCTTGAGCAACGGCTACATTTAGCTCATAGGCAAACGTAGGATTATCGTCTTCAATACCAAATAAACCATAGGTATTGTGGTCTATATCTGTTTTAGGTGTGGCTGTTAAACCAATTAACATAGCATCAAAATAATCAAAAATAGCGCTGTATTTTTGATACACAGAACGGTGTGCTTCATCAATTATAATGAGGTCGAAATGACCTACACCATAAAATCTTTTATCGACTGTTTTTACCTTGTCAATTTTATTAATGATCGTTGGGTAGGTAGAAAACACCAAGCGAGCATTACTATCCTCTTTTTCTTTGGTTAAATCGATTGCAGAAAGCTCTGGTAAGTGTTCTTTAAAAGCATTTTTAGCTTGGGTAACTAAAGCATTTCTATCTGCTAGAAATAGTACTCGTTTTGCCCAATTACATTTGGTTAACATTTCTACAATAGCCGCAGCGGTTCTTGTTTTTCCACTTCCTGTTGCCATTACTAAAAGGCTTTCTCTTTTAGCGCCCCTTAAATCTCCTTTTTTTGAGGTAACTACCAAATTTTCAGCAACCCTTTTTATGGCTTCTAACTGGTAATCTCTTCCTGCAATTGCCATATTTACCTTAACGGTTCTAAGATCTTTTCTGGAGGTTCTTCTATCTACAAGTAATTGGAGTTCGTCTTGGGTATAAAACCCTTGAATTTCTCTATCTATATAAAAGGTATCGTCCCAAATAAAGGTTTCAAATCCGTTGGTGTAGAAAATGACAGGACGCTGCCCGTGCATTTGCGCTAAGCAATCTGCATAGAGTTCTGCTTGGTGTCTTCCTTTTCTAGGGTCTGCCATGGTTCTTTTAGCCTTTACAGCCGCTAAAGGCTTGCCAGCTTTACCCCAAAGCACATAATCTACATAGCCAATACCAGAAGGATTGGTGCTTTTAGGCATTCCTTTAACCTCATATTCTAATTCTCTTCCTTCTGTTAGGTTTTCCCAACCTGTATCTTTTAGTAAAACATCTATATAGAGTTTTCTAGTAACTGCTTCTGGTATTAAAACCGGAATTACTTTCTCTGGATCTTTTACCTTTTCTCTTTCTACTCTTCTTTGTGTAGTTACTTTTTGCTGATTTTCTAACTGCTTTTGTAGTAATTCTATTTGCGCTGCTTGTGCTTCAATTTGCGCACGTTCTTCTTTGTCTTTTTCTCTTCGATTGTCTAATTGGTCTTCTAATTGCTGAAGGTCTTTTAGCGTTTCTTTTAGCTCATTTCCATCTGGAATTAATCCCATTGTAAATGTTGGCACTTCTACATCTTCTGCACTATAATAAATCCCTAGAAAACTTAAAAAACGAAACAGGTTTTTAATGCTGGCAATCGATTGATCATGAGAAATTGATTTTCCGTGCGCCGCAGCATTTCCATTTAGCCTAATTAGGTTTACCTCTCTAAACATAGAGGGTTTTATAATTTCTCTAAAGCACTGCTCATGCAATAAACTGGCAAGCTTGGTGTCATAAGGCCATTCTAGCTCTTCATCATTTTGATAGAGCCACTGCACTGTTTTTTCAAGTGCGCTTCTAGCAATCATCGCACTAGTCTTAGGAGAAGTAAGCGTTAGCTGCTCTGCTTCTTTTGCTTCTTTAAAAATGGCTGGCCACTCTTGTTGGAGGAATTGAAAGTTGCTCATAATGAATTATTAATATTATTTTTTGACTATGAATGGTTTACCTGACCTATTGCTTAGTAACTTGATTATATCATCTTTTGAAAGATAAATGGTTGTAGGCATTATGTTTTGTCCCGATATTGTGATGTAGACCTTTCTGTTTTCTCCCATTTTAGAAACTCTTAAATAGTGTTCGAATGTGATATTATTATCTCCAGTTTGATTACCAAGAAAACGTACTTTATCTGATGTAATAATTAGAGATTCTTTAAACCAAAAATATTGATATCCATTTTTTTCGTCATCAGATTTCAGATAGAAATTACTTGGTAAACGGAAGCTTACCAATAATTCATCAATTTCATTTTTTGCTTTATTAATTACCTTTATTGAAAGTTCTGTATACTCATAATGAATACTTTCTTCAACTTTTGAAAATTTAGAATTTCCAGCAACTACCCAAAAATGAATTTCACCTTTAAAAAAGTGTTTCTTTCTATCTGCAATTGCCAATGAAATTATTGAAACTAACATGGCAATACCACCCATTATAAGATTAGTTGTATCACTTGAAACCCAATTGCATTTTTCATTAATTACAATAAATGTTGTAAAAACTAAAGACCAAGTTATAATCAGTATAATATAGAGATTTTTCATAGCTTGTTATATGTAATTTTTTACACTAATTGATAGACCTCTCATACCAACTCTCCTTTAAATGCCCTTTGTAAAAGGCTGTTAAACAAATTTTCAGCTTGCGCTAAACTGGCTTGTGCTTGTGTTTTTTGTACTTCTATAGCTTTTACGCTGTCTGCGAATTGATTTTGAATATCAATATCAGGACAAATCATTTTAATCTTCTGAAAATCACCTTTACTAAGCATTCTTTTCATTCCATTAGAAGCATGAGATTGTATGTAACCAGAACTAGATTTAAATAGGTAATAAAGAAAAGTTGAGCTGATATTTCTAAATGGCTCTATTGCATTTATCTGCTGATTAAAAGCAACTTTTCTATCAGTTAATGCTGCTCTTCCTATAGAATTTATACTACCTGCTATACAAGCAACTAGTAAGCTCCCTTCGTTAACTGATCTTGAATTGAGTAACCCCTCTTCGGATAAATATTCTTTAGCAGTAGTTACATTCGTAAAGGCAGAAGTTATATTATTG
>Ga0115568_10003885_pt1 | contig 10085 bp, 8 predicted proteins | sample COGITO_mtgs_1204_FD_87296 | JGI IMG/M metagenome (GOLD analysis project Ga0115568, IMG submission 87296) | Pelagic marine microbial communities from North Sea - COGITO_mtgs_120426 | ecosystem: Environmental > Aquatic > Marine > Epipelagic | place: Germany:Helgoland, sampling site Kabeltonne...
ATCTCGCCTCCTCTACTAGCGGAAGCGTCGCCGGTCCAGAGTGAGGAAAATTGTTGTTGTTGTTATTCGTGTTGTTGTTATTGAGCGCGTTCAACTCTCTTCTCAAAACGTACTGATGGCCGTTCCCGACGATGCCAAAGTTTTGCGACGCAGATACCGCTATGCGATCGGCAAAGAACGGCGAGAATTTAACGCTGTAGCCATTGAAAGGCGTGCGAAAATGCGACGTTGCCGCCATGTATTTGCTGTTAGGTTAGAATAGCGTTTGGTTCCGGTGGTAAGGTGTTGGTGGTGGTGAAGGTGACGGTGGTGGTGGGAGACAACAAACAAACAAAACAAACAAACACACTTTCTTCCTCTTTCTTTCTTCTGCTCTTTTACTTTTTTTTGACGAGAGACTGAACGAAGAAGAGTTCTTGGTCTCTTTCTGTTGTTGAGATGAAGAGACGGAAAAATTTTGGGAGGGAAAAGGAGTTTGGGTCGGAGCTTTTTGAGTTGAGTGACGTGGAACTTTCCTCCACCTCACCCATCTCAAGCTTCACTTTTTAACGCATACAAACACACACACACACACACACACACACAATGTTCGCTTTACAATCCCAAATCGCCGGCGCCAAGGTCGTCTCCAAAGTTGTCGCCAACAAGCAACAACGATCCACCGTCGTCTCGGCGAAGATTGCCCACGGCAAAGGTACGCTTTAGAGGAGAGAACAATTTTTCAAGGAAGAAGAGAACTAATCCACAAATTTTGTCTCTCGATGGATAAAGAAGAAGAGAGAGATGGATTTTATCTGTTTTTTTCCCGCGCGTGAAGAAAAGGAGAGATCGTCTGCTTCCTTCGATTGAAGAAGGATTCGAAAGCGTGTTGGATCTTCTCCTTCTTTGTCTTCTTCTTCTTCTTTGACTTCTTCTTTGGTTCTGCCCTGTCTTTGATATCCAAAGAGAGCGCACAACCTTTAAGAAGGAGGGAAGAAGAGAGAGAGCTCTCGGGATCGTCCTCTTTCTCCTCTCCGAAAAAAGATATCAATATTTAAGGTGTCAAAAATCCACTGACCACAAAAATCTCTTTACAAAACTATAACAACAGGTGGTGAAGAAGGGGGCCGATCCTTCAACAACGATGCCTTCGGTACGGACTTTATTATAATAATCGTAAAAATTAGTACTAATTGTTACTCTCTTATCTAGGTATGATCTGCAAGGCCGCGTCTTACTCCATGATGGGTTCCGCCATCTCCGCCGCCGGCGAGGAAGACGTCTTCACGCAAGAAGGCCCGATCACGGTCTTCGCCGCCGATGACGATGCCTTCGGGGACTTCATCAAGTCCAAGGGTGTTACCAGAATGGAATTTGTGAAGATGGATGGCTTGGGTGACATCTGCAAGAACCACGTCGTTAAGGGCACGGTTACCAAGGCGGACATGGCTGCGGGCAAGGAATTCGAAACCATCACTGGCAAGAAGATCGTCCCGGCTGACTTCCCGTTCAAGAAGAACGACATCAAGGTCGACAACGCCACGATCCACGCCATCAAGATGGTCATCGCCTAAGCGGAATGATGCATTAAATGTAAATTTCTTGTTCATTCTTTAATTAAAGCATTTTGACGTAAACATTCGAAAGAAACAAAAAATAGAGAGGATCGCGAAGCTAATAGTAGAGTGTAAATTTTATCTTTTGGTATTTGCTTGAATGTCGCGATGCTCAAACTCCTCGCCTTCCATTATTTCCCTTATTTTCCTCTCGTTCTTTCCCTCGCATCCGAACACACTTTTTCTCCTTCTTCTTCGTCCTCGTCTTCGTGTTCTTTTTCTTCTTCTTTTTCTAAATTTTCTTCCTTTTTGCCAAAAAGTTTCTCAAACCGACCTGCACAATTATTGCACGCGCAAAGTGTGTTCTTCGTCCGAGAAAGTGCATACATGCAAAATCAGCATTTTCGAGGAATCGGAGGAGAGAAAGAAAAAGAAGCAAAAGAACAACAACAACAGCAGCAACAACAACATTTGTATCGCGACGGACAGATGAAAGTTCCTTCGACGGCGTGGGAAGAGTTGAGAAAAGAGGCGAGGAAATTGGAGAATGAAATTGATGCGAACCTCGCTTCGCTTTCAAAACTTGCCGGGGTTGGTACCAACAACGCGACAACGTCGACGTCTAGCGGTGGCGGTATGAGTGGTAGTGGTGGGTATAATCAGTACCCCAACACGGCGACGAACAAAATTGAGGGAAACTTTGATGTCATCGCATCGAAAGAAGGAGAGATCGAGGCGTTGTTAACGCGTTTGTCAGACGTGACCAGAGCTTTGGCATCATCCATTCATAGCGGAGCGAACGCTTCTTCGGATACTCGAACGCACACGTTAGCGAGACATAGAGACGTTGCGAAAGAGTTCAATCACGAGTTCAGACGAATGAAAGATTACATAGAGCAAGAGCGAGAACACGCTTCGTTGTTACAGGGAAGACACCGGGGAAGTAACGGCGCTTTAGGAGGAGGGGATGAGAGTAACTCTTCCGCAGCAATGCGAGAGAGAAACTCAATCTTGAGCTCATCAATCGCAGTAGACGATGCGATTGGCGTTGCACAAAATACGGCGAGCGCGTTGTACGAGCAGAGGGGAATTTTCAATAACACGATTAGCGCGCTCGCCACGGCGGGGAGTAAATTCCCGGTGGTGAACAATTTACTTGTAGCTATCAAGAGAAAAAAGAACAAGGATGCGATTGTTCTCAGCGCCGTGTGTGCCATATGCTCGGCATTAGTCTTAATTTATTGGATGGCGAAGTAGTAGCTTGTGTTTTTATTGAATTCTTTTTACAAATGAGTACAGTACTTTTCTACTTCGTCTTCCTCTTCTTTAGTGCGTGAGACGAGAAATTTCTTCAATCTTCTTTACCAAGTCCTCGGAATTCGAAACTCCAGACAGTTCAGACACCGCGACTTGATCTTCTTTGGATAGATCTAAGAAGATTTCGACCAAATCACCGTCGATGAAGTTTCGCATCTCTACGCTTCGCTGCACGTTGTGAAAACTTCTGAAGTCAGAGTGACTAAAGTTTCCCACTCCGGTAACTACCTTTTGCATGGCTTCTTGAACTTTGTTAAGTAACATGAAATCGCGTTTCGGTAAAGTCGCAACGACGCCTAAACCACCAGAGATCGTGCCAAATAGCCAAGTGGAGATTTCAGACAAGGAGCTCGTATCGTCGCTTAGATCTGGCATGCGCATGACCAGACTACCGCGTCTGAATCTATTCACGGAATCTCCCAAGTGGAAGGCGCCGCAAAGCTCTAGCGTCCCGCGTTTATCTTCTGTGTCTGCGTCCGCGTTCCGCTGAACGGTAAACAAGTTGTAACTAGATTCAGCTCCGAGATATGTGTTATCGTCTAAAATCTCGACCGCCGTCATCCAATTCGAGCTAAAATCGTGTGCGACTTCTTCAATCCTGCCGGATTCTCGCTGATACTGCAGCAGCGTTATCGACTTCATCAAATCACCAACGACGATCAAATTATCTTTCGTTTCAACCTTGAGTGCGATGATGTGTCCCATGTGAGAACACTCGTGCACTAACTCGCGTTTATTTTCTTTGGAAACGCCCCAGTTGAATAATTTCACCAGAGAATTGATACCGGCGAGTAGCTTACCGCAAAAGGCATTCAAATTGTACACCGCACCCCGGGTTTCTTTTTCACAGACGAGCGTGAGACTCTTTTGAAGCACAGACGAGGACGCGGAAGCGCGGCCGTCGCCGTGGTCATTCCCGTTGACAACAGCGTTTCCACCGCCACTCGACGATGTGTTCGAAACTTTGAAAACTAGTATGCGTCCTCGAGAAGATTCAGGCTCCGAATGAGGGTCCGCAAAAGCCGTTCCGACAACGAAATATATATCGTCGTCCCCGTCGAAAGAACACGAAATAATACTTGCATCGTTCTCGTTCGGTTCGAGGGGATATTTTGCCAAAGTTTCAAAAGTTTTATCGTCGAATAATCGCACGAAAAACTCTTCTTCTTGCCCAGGAACATCGCTCTCTTTCATGGTAAGCACCGCTAAAGTTTTTGTTTCCGGTTGATGCGCAATTCTACGAGGTTGTTCGCGCAGCGGAACCGTACGAATGTGCAATTTCTGAATATCATCGACGGCACCAATCGTCAAATGTTCGCCGCTGGCTAAAGCTAGCGCATCCGGAAAAGCGTCACAATTAAACGGTGCCACGTGCAAAACCTCGTTCAAGTTCACGTTTGAGTAGACGAGCTTCTTACTGTTGGAATATATAATCGTCGGCCGATCCGATCCCGCGAAGACATGCATTGAATGCTGAGACTTGAATAATTTCAGAGTGACCGGTTGCGTGCCAAGGGAAACAGATTTTCGATCACTCAACGCAAATCCTCCGGCTGAGCTCGAAGAATCGACGACGTTTGTTATTAAGTGCCCGTCACCGAGACCGGTGAGTAAATAGATTGTATCTTCGAAGAAGCAAAATAACGTCGACCTTGGAACGACATCGAGAGATAAATTTTCTGTGTGACAGACTTTCATCCCCGATCCTAATTCGACCAGCAAAACCTTCGTGCTCCACAATCCAACCGCACAGACGTTACGATCGCCGCACTGCGTTTTATCGATGCAAGATATTTCAGCATCGAAAGTCATTTTTCCAGTCTCTGAAATCTTCCCACCTTGAAAAGAAAGGTAATGAAGATTACCACCGACAGTGGCGACGGCTATGGTATTCTCTGACGCTGAACTGGCAGTTATAGGACTCTCGTCAGACGGCACCCATGAAGCGACAAGTTCTCCCGACGAAGCATCGCAAACGTAAACGCCTTTACTTGTGACTTGACAGATCACATTTCCAGAAATATTTGCACATTCAATCGTTTGGGAAGATGCGTCAAATCCTGGGAACACTGCCTCTTCCAACTCGTCGTTATCGTTTATTGCTAATATCCGCGTTTCCGCGATGAACGACACAATCAAATAGGAATTCAAAGGCATCGTTTCGTCCCGCTTGCACGAGTAGAGACCTTTAATCCCTGAGAGTGAAATCTGAGCCTGTTCTCGGATTCCGATTCCATTCCGAATAACGCGTAAAGATCCGCTCGTGCCTACCCCCGAACACGTGACGAGTTGACCTTGACCGTGACGCTCTAAATCCATGACGCAAAAGTCTACGATAGGACCAAGATTGGTAAACTCCTCCAAAACTTCGACGTAGCTTGGTAGTTCGTTCGAAGCTGACATCATGGTATTGACTTGTTCCGTGTGCAGTTTAATTATTTGGGAATCTCCATACGCGCTTCCAATGAAAACCACACTGTTGTCGAGATAACTCATTGCAGATGCCGAGGACGTTTTACCTAACCTTTCTATCGTCAACTTCGAAACAATGGAAGTGCTCATCGTCGATGTCGTGCCTTTGCTCAGCATCAACAGGTACAAATCGCCGTCTTCGTCCGCGATTAGAAATCTATCGACGAGCTGGTTCGAAACATTCTCGTCCGAAGGAATCAGACACGCTGAAGAAAACATGAGCAAATCTGGAGTAGTAATAGCTCGTACTAAAGCCGACGTAGACGACTTGTTCTCGCCGCGAAACATGACATTACTGTTTGCATTATTGCTCAACGTACTTGTAGCATTCTTCGTTGCGGTGTTGTTATTCTTGTTGTTGTTGTTTTCGTGGTCATCCATCGTTCCCGCGGGTTCATTTAAATACGCAATCGTTTCTTCGCCAACGACCACGCAACCTCCAATGGGAGAGGATAAAGCAAGCAGTTTCTTTGAGCCTGTTTCAACTTCGCGCTGTTCAAATGGACCTGGTTCTAAATCTCTATCACGTAAGTTTACGCGATAAGTCGAGACGTGCCGTTCGTCCTTCACGTCTTTATGTAAAACCGCTATGACTGGCATTGAACTCAAACCGCCGCCCCCAGCGTTTTCCCGATTGATACTCCTCGTCAAGCTCGAAACGTTCGACGATGTTATATTCATGTCCGATGCGTTGTTGTTATTATTATTATTATTATTATTACCGTATTCACTCGCGTCTATTGCGATCCCAGATGTCGACGATGACGTCGACGGAAGAAAAACGAAATCCAAAACTTTGAGTTCGTTCAGGTTGGCGTTGAACGCTTGTAACAAGTTTCCGTTCTCATCGAACGGAATAAATTTTATTAAACCATCGTAAATGTGTAAAGCGATAACCCTGGCATTTCGATCGATATCGCCGAGCATGCCGTGTTCGACTGGTCGTCCAGTCAAATCGGAAACATCGCCACTCGAAACCGTTCGAAGCGTGTTGGTTGCCGCATCGTACGACAAAACGGCGAGCGAGTATCGGTCTTCCGTAACGACGACGAGACGACCTGGTATGTTTTCTCTGTCACCATTTTTTCTTCCTTCGCACAGCTTAAGCATAGCGATGCGTCCATAAACCGTCGTCTCCAGAACTGGTTCTAATCCTTCTTCGGTCAAGAGGTAAATCTCAATCCGATTGGATCGTGCAACTATCAAATTTTGTCTCTCCAAATGCGTGAAATGTCCCACGCATGAATAGGATACAGCCGTCGGTTTATGCGCGGTGACGACGTAATTAAAGACTTCAGTCGAGGGTAGGGATGAGGAAGAAGGCGATGAATGATGTTGAAGTCCTTCTTTCTCCGACGCATCCATCATCGTCGCATCGTCTGTGACTGACATCGTGTGTGACTTTTTGTGTGCGGGAAGTACGACAAAAAGACAGACAGAGGAGGAAGAAGGAAAAAAAACAAACAACAAGCAAGCATGATGAGGAGAAATTTTACTTCTCGTCCTTCGTCTTCATAAAAGATGATGATGAAAGTGGTGTTGTTAATATTAGCGGTGGAGAACACACGAAAAAAATGATGACGATGACGATGACGATGATGTCGCCGTTGAAAGCGTTGCAAAGTCAGACCTGTCGCTACTGTTCTTCTTCTTCTTCTTCTTCTTTTTCTTCTTCTTTTCGCGCTGCGAGAAAGCTAAAGAAAATGAAAACGTGTGCGACGAGACAGTTACTCAGGTGCAGCGGTAATAATGAAGAGAACGACGAACGAACGAAAACAACAACAAACAAAAACAGCAAAAACAAAAACACCATCACCAACAACGACGACATTAGATTGGATATACGCGTGACTGATGTTCAGTTGATTCTTGGCGAGATGAGTCTTTTATGGATTCTGGAGCTGATATCACGAGCTGTTCAAGTATCCATCTCTCCCGACTTTCCTGGCTGGCTGGCACCTATCGAATCACCCACACCAAATAGCATTGCTTCTATGATTTCAGCCACGGCGTGGAATTTTACCTGGATTGGATTTTCTGCAATGCTAGGTGCGTACGAACTGTCAGAGGATGACTATCCAGTCGTCGAGAAGGGACCAAAGACGCCGACGATGAAAGCTCTAGAAAAAGTCTGCTTGACGATGCTATTATACGCGCCAGCGCAGGCCTTTGGTGATGCGTTTAGTTTGCACGCCAATTTGCTCAATTTAGCTGCAACTCCACCTTTACTGATTCGCTTACCAACAACATTCGCATTTATATTTGCTTTTAGATTTTATGTTTTGTGTCATAGAGGAGAAGTGAACCGAGAAATCGAGGAGTCTGAATTCCAGTTGCTTTACGCGACTCTTTCAGTATCTCTATTGGCAACGTTGTGCGGCGCTATAACGCAAACGTCAAACCCGCAATTTCATATAGAGCTAGCACGGGAGATTTTTCAAATAGTTGAGTAAAATTAATTGTATTTATATTAGTATATTAAGAGTCGAAAGAGGCGCGGCCGGTGTTTTCGTTTACTATTATTTTTTCGATTTTGATTTCAGCGCAGAAGAAGGGGAAGAAGAAGAATCGCCATGAGACTTTGATACAGTCGACGGTAAAGCTCTGGCAAGAACATCGTCTACGCCTTCGCGTTTCGTCATTTTTGTAACCAAATGCCGATCTGGCCCACTACTCTCGCGTTTCCTTTCAACTTCTTTGTAATCGATGTACTCTCTATATTCCAACCGCATGTGAGGTGGTTCTGTGTTGGTTTTTGCCTCTTGAACGTTCCAATCGCGAGAGACACCCGGTAATCCCCTCTCTGACCAAACGCCTCTCAAGCGTTCGAGTTCTCTCGTTTCCAACCGCATTTTTTCCAGCATATCAACGTGTTCTTTATTGTTTTTGTCTATTCGCTTCTCAAACTCCAAAATCTTATTCTTTAACTGATCTCGTTCGTCATCTATTTCCGTTGCTCCAAACACTTCCGGACCTCTAGGGAGCCCCACTCGACGATCGTTTGTATCATCATAACCAATCATTTTTTTGATTTGAAAATAAAAAGTGCCGTATCAGAGGAGCAATATAAAGAGGACGATGATGATAACGACGATGCTGTGTGAAGACTTTAAACGCGCGCGAACTTTTGAAGTGTGTTTTTGTTTTGAGAAAGAGATTTTTGATCTCATCAGCGAAGGGAAAAAACACAAAGCAAGCGTTTTTTTTCTATTCTTCAGAATTATTATTATTACACAAATAATCGATACATCAAAATCCAATTCGCCATGACGTCCGACTCAGAAAGCGAAAGCGACGACGAAGAATACAACCAAGGACCCGACATTTTTGAAGCCGCGGCTGACGAAGAAATCAAGGAAGACCACTGGTGCGCGCGCTTTTCTTTTTCCTTTTTTCCCTGCTGTCAAATGCAAAAGGGCAATTCCATATTTTCTTCACTCATTCTCAAATTCTCTTCTCCTTTTTCATCGCGTAGGGAGTATCACATGCGCAAAAATATGAACGATGGCGCCGGAGACGCCGTTTATCGCAATCTGGCGTATAAAGCCGTGTGTAACTGCATGCCCGTGTGCAAAGAAGGGTGCATGAATCCGTATTGGATGTGGACCAAGAAATAAAAATCAAAACGAAAAAAAAACGTTTCGATGAAACGAGGATGGATTGCTGAAACCACTCACATAATAAAAGAGTACCAGAGAGGGATTTTTAAGAAAAACAAACTTGTATTCGAATTATTATGTACATGAAACGCTAGAACATTCTCCGGATATCATCAGTCCCTGTGACGGATATTCACTCGTTCATGTCGTAGTAGGCGTACCTTCAACCGGATCGCCTCTGGAGTTTCGTCGCATGATTTCTCTGGCCAACTTTAATTGTCTCCCTATTACGAGTGCCGTCACTGTCCCAGTTCCCAACGCGCCGCGAGCAGTTCTTCCAACGCGCCTGACGTACTCTGATGGATCGCGCGGGAAATCAAACAATACCACGTGCTTAATTTTTTTACCGTCTAATCCTCGAGAAGCTCTGTCTGTACAAATTAATAATTGCGGCGTTGAGTCGTCGTCGTCGACGGTAAACTCGCCTCGCTGTTTTTCGCTCGAACTTCTTCGCCCGAGAAATTTGCGTAGATTCTCGTCCCTTTTCTCGCGGCTCAACGCGGCGTGATAGGGTAGCACTTTGTAACTGGCACCGTCTGGGTCGCTTCGGATGAGTAGATTTTCCAACTTACGGCAGGTTTCAATCTTATTGCAAAACAGTAACGTTCGCGACGCCGATTTCTTCTTGCTCGTTTTAGCAGTAGTTCCAGCGGTAGACGGGAGTATGTCGTCCCTCAAAATTTTCATGAGCGCGGCATATTTACGATAAAACCCGCTTTGTTCGTCCGAGACGTCACCACCAGAGCAGTCGACGAGCCGCTCTAGCGTACCCGCAGACGGGCGATGTAATCCTGGTCCCTGAATAACGCGAATATCTTGCGGGTAAAAGAACTGCTTAAGTTCGCGCAAGACTTGATCGGGAATCGTTGCCGTTACCAACACGAATCGCGTACTTGTTGGATTGGCAAGATCTTTAATCGGTTTGATTTGAGACGCGAATTCAAACGCATCTCCCAGTAGTACATCGCATTCATCCAAAATAATGCTATCTAAATCATCCAACTCCATTCTACCCGTTTCACACAAGTACCGAATGCGTCCTGGAGTTCCAATTACGATGTCAACGCCACTCTTTAAAGTTTTTGTTTGCGTCAACGTAAAC
>Ga0115568_10003902_pt1 | contig 10060 bp, 9 predicted proteins | sample COGITO_mtgs_1204_FD_87296 | JGI IMG/M metagenome (GOLD analysis project Ga0115568, IMG submission 87296) | Pelagic marine microbial communities from North Sea - COGITO_mtgs_120426 | ecosystem: Environmental > Aquatic > Marine > Epipelagic | place: Germany:Helgoland, sampling site Kabeltonne...
ATTTTTTGAATCTATTTTTGCTAATTCCAAAGCACTGGTCATTGAGAAATCAATGTCGTGTCTCCACAGCACAAAATTTTCCGATTTATTGAAATTATCGAATCCCCTAAAGACATAATTTTTTTTTGCTAAATCAATCAAATTTTCATATTCAGAAAATGTAAAATCCGAAAAATTATATTTGTCTTCGTTGTTCATTTATTCAATTAATTTAGCTGGATTTCCGGCAATTTTGCTTCCTTCTGGAAAGGATTGGTTAACAAAGCTATTTGCGCCCACAATTGTTCCATTACCAAGACTAACGCCTTTCGAAATAATTGTATTGGGGCCAATAAAACAATTGTCCCCTATTTTTGTAGCTTGATACTCATATGGTTTTAGTCCGCCAGAAATGGCCCATTTAACTGTGTCATGAGAGTAGAGGTGAACACCAGCGGAAATAGAGCAATTGTCACCAATAGATAGGTCTCCTGAACCATCTAGAATTACAAATGGACCGATCCAAGTATTTTCTCCAACACAAACATTTCCATACACACAGCATGAATCATAAATACTTGTTTTTTTACCGAAACCTAAAAACGTTGCTTTTTCCCATCGATTCGATAATAGCTCATTGGAGGGAAGAGATCGATTGTAGTCCGATTTTAATTTTTTGCTAGCACTAGAGAAGAAATCGAACAGTTGATCTTTAAATTTCACTAGTCAAATTTTTGGTTTTCAATAAATATTTTACACCACCATTCGAAATTCATGAAGGACCAAATCAACAATCGATGATTTATGCCTCCATTAATGTGTTCATCCACAATTTTAGCCACATATTCTTGATTAATGTATTTAGAACAAGATAGTTTATCTCCTAACAAAAGTTCTTTCACATATTCCGCATTTTCACCTCTGTACCAACTTTCGTCAGGCGCGGAAAAACCTTGTTTTTTTCGGTCAATAATTTCTTTTGGAATAAAATCTTCCATTGCTTTTCTTAATACATTTTTTCCATCATCAAAATGCCGATATACATTTTTCTTCCGTTCTGTATTTTCGTCAATGTTCTTGATTTCTTTCTCCAGATTTCCAAGTTTATGTTTAACAGGTACTTTTTGAGCAAAATCTACTAAGTCGTTATCCAGGAATGGGAAACGCTCTTCCAAACCATTGGACATTGAGAGCTTGTCTCCAACGAGAAGGATGCCAGGTAAGAACGTTTTTATTTCAAAATACAATGAATTATTAATGTGGTCTTCAGGGGTGTCGTACTTTAACTTACTGTTAAACGTGAATACCTTTTCGAATATTTCTCTTGGACTATCAATATCAATATTTTTTTTGACATTTTCCGTGAAAAGATCTCCTTTTTGCGTGTCGGGCACCAAGCGTTGCCAGAATTCATAATATTGGTCAAAAAATTGTTCTTGATTAATGGAATCGAATATACGGTAATACCTCCAAGGATAGCCTCCATACAATTCATCACCTCCAGTTCCTTGCAAGCAAACCTTAACAAACTTTGAAGCTAATCTAGAAATATAGTAATTAGGATAACTCATCCCAACCCTCAAGTCTTCGAGATGATTGACTATACGAGGAAGAGACCACCTTAGGTCACCTGCATTGATTACTTGCTCATATTGGGATGTGTTAAAGTGACTAGACATTAATTCTGCATCGCGCCTTTCGTCATAGTTCGATTCAACCCCCGTCACCTTACTCATATCAAATCCACATGTAAATGTGGATAGTCGATCCACATGATTTGATGCTATTGCGGTTATTGAACCCGAATCCATTCCTCCCGATAGGTAAGACCCAACCGGCACATCGGCAATCATTTGTCTCCCAACGGCTTGTTTAAAAAGCCGTTCCGTTTCGGACTTGGCCTCTTTGAATGTCATACTTTCATCTGGAGATGAGAAGTCGAAATCCCACCACGCATTATGAGTTATGTTAGTTGTCGTTTTATCAATTTTTAAGGTATTAGCAGGAGGAAGCATTGCGATTCCTTTAAATAATGTCTTATATGAAAATTGATTCTGAAATGTAAAGTATTCGTTTAACGATTCAAGATCGACATCAACTTCGTAATCTGGGTGCTGCAAAATAGCTTTAATCTCGGATGCAAATACAATTGATTTTTCGTTATACCAATAATACAATGGTTTGATTCCAAACCTATCCCTGCTTAAAGTTAAGTATTCTTCTTTCGTATTCCATGCTGCAATCGCAAACATACCATTAAGTCTCTCTAAAAATTCAACACCGTATTCGGCCAAACCTTCTACGATAACTTCAGTGTCTGTTGTTGAAACGAACTCATGTCCTTTTGCTTTTAGCTCTTGCTTTAACTCTAAATAGTTATAGATACATCCATTAAAAACAAGTACCCAATTGCCATCTTTTGATGTCATTGGTTGAGTCCCTCTAGCCGAAGTGTCAATAATCGCAAGACGTTTATGGGCTAAAGCAATATTCTCTTTTACGTAATAGCCCTCTCCATCGGGACCTCTGTGTTCAATAACCTTTGCCATCTTTTTAAGATGATATAAGGAAAATGCATCACCAGTAAGATTATATACCCCAGCTATTCCGCACATATTATTTGGAGACGATCATAGTATGACAGGCTTCCTCAGTTCTGAAAAAATCCACAGTTAATTCTAACGAAGTTGCCCAATCTTTGTATTCCTTTGGTGAGTATCGCTCAGCATTACTCGGGGAATACCAATCAAAGTTACATGAGTCATTTTCTTCTTTCGTCCAATCCTTATGATAAAAGCATTTAATGAAATTCCAGTAGATGAATCGCTGAATGTCGTATTCGCCACCCTTAATCCCAAGAGCGGGTATATCTGGCGCAGTAAATTTAACATCTAATTCGGACAATGTCTTACCTAGCTCAGTAAGTTGATCTGAGAATTGCCACATTTCTTGATGAGACAAATTGTGCGTTTCATGTCGGAAAAAATCATCGACAAGTTCTCTAGGTAGAGCTTTTTTCGCATAGACATAACACGCGAATCTTCCTGTTTCGGTTAATAATTCAGATAAGTGAGCAAAGGTCTGTTTTGGGTTTTCAGTGTGATGTATAACTTGATCGCAGAGAATAAAGTCCAGCGTGTTTTTCTTGAAAGGGAGGTTTGCAATGTCTCCGCGTAAAAAATAAAGGTTTGGTAAGTGCTTATATCTCTTTGCCGCAACATAAGCTGCTTCAGAAAAATCTATGCCGAAGATGATTGATTCAGGCGCTAACTCTGCGAACCAAGCGCTTTTGTACCCAAGTCCACACCCAGCATCAATAATCAGTTTTTTGGAACGTAAAAATGTTTTCAATTCATTTTCTGACTTAAACCCATACAGGTCTAGGAGCCATTTTTTCTGAAAATCTTCTAATGCAGATGTACTCGTTTCTTGATCTAACTTAACCCATTTTTCTGAAAACGAATCGTTAGTTTGTTGCTGATTATCGAAGGCTGAATCACCTTCGATAATCGCAAGATTTTCAATGAAGGTGACATTGTGAGCAAATAAATCGTTAAGTTTGGCTGTGCTAGTCATTATAGTGATTTAAGCATTTTAACAATGTACTCATAATCTTCCTCAACCATTCTATTGTGTAATGGAATAGCCATAGAACAGTTGTTCGCTAATTTAGCTTGAGAGAAATCGTCATCATTTAGTTCCATTAATTCTTTGTAATAGTTAAGCATGTGAACAGCGTGCGTACCAGGTCTAGTAGATATTCCTTTTTCTTGGAGAAGCTCCATTATTTCATTCCGGCTTTTGGGGGATTTGGACTCGTCAACGAGTACAACGTATGATTGCCACCCCCGTTTGTAGTTAGTATTAATGGAAGGTAGCTCAAGCCAATCAATACTTTTAAGTTGATCATTATAGTAAGCCGCCCAATTAGCCCTTTCATCTATGAATGTATCTAGTTTACCCATTTGCACGACCCCAACAGCTCCTTGCAAGTCAGTCATGCGATAGTTAAACCCTAACATATTGAAGTCAGGAAGCGAGTAAGGTCTAGGTCCGTGATGACGTTGCTCTTCGGAAATTTCAGCACCATGATTTCTTAGTTTCGATATTTTATCAGCAAGTTCATCATTGTTGGTTGTCACCATTCCACCTTCTCCAGTTGTGATAGATTTACGTGGATGAAAAGAGAAACACCCAACATCGCCAAGCCCTCCAGCATAATTGCCCATGTACATTGCACCAGCAGCGCAAGCTGCATCTTCGATAAGCGGAATGTTTGGCGCGACATTTTTAATCGCGTCCATATCCGCACATAAGCCAAATAAATGGACTGGAATAATTGCTTTGGTGTTGACAGTAATCTTTTTTGCAACGTCAGATGGATCTATATTGAATGTAGTTGTGTTTATGTCAACAAACACAACGGTGGCACCACAATAGCGAACAACGTTAGCGGTAGCTACCCATGTAAATGCTGGCACGATCACTTCATCTCCAGGGCCAACATCTAAAGCGACTAACGCCAGATGAAGCGCAGTTGTAGCACTTGTTACTGCGAATGCATGTTTGACTTGGTGCTTATCAGCAAACATCTTCTCAAACGCACGCACCTTAGGTCCCGAGGTAATCCAGCCAGTCATCAAGGGTTCTCTAATCGCTTGCCATTCATCTTCACCGGTTACCGGCAAAGAAATTGGAATGTTACGTTGTTTGATGTTGGGCATAATTTGGTAATTAAGCGTTATCGATTCCTTGAGAAATTCTCCAATCAATTAATTTTTGCAATCCCTGTTCAAGGGAGAATTCATATTTAAAATTAAGTTCCTGCTCAGCCTTCTGTCTTGAGCCAATTCTGTTTTGTACCAACTGACGAGCATCGTCTGCAGAGTAGGGTATGTAGTCTACCTGAAGTTCGGACTTTTTAAGTTGTAGTATAGTATCACAAAGTTGTTTAATTGATGTTTGTACTTCGGTTCCAACATTGTAAAACCCAAGTGTGGTATTACTCAATAAAGCGTCAACATTTGCTTTAGCCACATCTTCTACATAGATAAAATCATACGCCTGAGCTCCGTCCCCATTTATTTGAGGTGCCTCGTTGGCTTCAATTTTGTTAAGCATAATAGGCACAACTCCACTATATACGGCATGTTGATCTTGACCGGGTCCATATACGTTCATATAGCGTAATCCAATTACCTCTAATCCATAACGGTCGTTAAAGGCCGTACACATTGCTTCACCAGCAATTTTTGTTGAGCCATAGAAGTTTTTATTATTAAAAGGGTGGTCTTCTGTCATAGGAACTTCCACAGCATCTCCATATACCGATGCAGAAGAAGAGGAGATAAGTTTTTTGACCTTATGTTTTACACATGCTTCAAGTACATTAAATGTTCCTGCGATATTTACATCAAAGGGCGTTCTAGGGAAGTCTTTACAATGCAAAAGCCACATTGCTGCGAGGTGAAAAACATAATCCATACCTTCAACTGCCTTATCAAGAATATCAACCTCTCTTACATCTCCACCAAATGGATATATAGAGCAGCGGTCATCTTTGAGACTGGTATCGATGTTTTCCATCTTCCCTCTTGTGAAATTGTCGTAGATAGTGACTTCCTTTACTGGATGTTTCAAGAGCTCAGCAACAACGAACCCGCCTATGAAGCCAGCACCTCCAATTACTAATGTTTTTTTTCCGTTTAAATCCATGGGACTATATTATCTTTTTCTTGAGTTGTTCATAGGTTGAAATGTTGTCAACTTCTCCGTTTTTCAATTCCACTATTTTATTGCAATGTTTTAGAGTAGAGTAACGATGTGCAATAATAATGATTGTCAGATTGTGATTCGATAAATTGTTAATGGCTTCTGTTACTTCCTGTTCCGTTTCATTATCCAAGGCAGAAGTAGCTTCGTCGAAAAATAATAGCTCAGCTCCTGAATACAGGGCTCTTGCAATTGCAAGTCGTTGTTTTTGTCCTCCGGAGAGCTTCGATCCATTTTCTCCTATATGTGTTTTAACTCCAAGCGGTAGGTTTTTTACAACTTCACTTAAGCTAGATTTACTAATCACTTCGTTAACTAAAGAAGAGTCTATTTCATTAGAACTAATACCAAATGCTATGTTTTCTTCTAAAGTGCCCTCAATTATAAAGAGCTCCTGCGGTACGTAACCAATTTTGTCTCTCCATGATTTAATATGATTTGGTTCTATTGTCGTGCCATCGATTATAATTTCACCACTGTTTTGAACTAGAAATCGAAGGAGAATATTCATTAGAGTTGTTTTTCCAGAGCCAGACCCTCCAATAATGCCTATGGTCTCTCCTTTAAGGACAGTAAATGAAATCCCATTTAAAATTGTAGAACCTTCTTCGAAATAAGAAAAATGAATATCCTTAATCTCAATGGAATGATTGAAATCTATATTCTGTTCTTCTAGTTCACTTGGAAGAGTTATGCCGTAGGATTTTTCAATAATTTCAATACTTATTTGCTGGCTTTTGATTGATAATAATGCCATCATGATTCGATTAATTGAAGGCATTATCCGATAGGCAGAAATAGCAAATATTCCAATTAAAGTGATTATTTGATCTCTGGAGTCAAAGAAATATACACCATAAATCAATACGCTAAGAATTCCCAAAAACATCGAAATTTCAATAATTTTACTAGGGGCAAGCTTATAAATAGTGTCTTTAACTCTAAGCTGGATTTGCTCATCTAAAATGGTTGAATATCGTTTAAAAAATGTCTTTTCAGTATTGGTTATTTTGGTGTCTGCGTAACCGAAAATTGATTGGTATAATATGCGTGATACTTTGGGAGCAAGGTCAATAAGTTCTTCAGTAATTTTGGTGATACGTTCTTTCGCACTACTGTAAAAAATGAGGAAAAATGGGATGACCACTGTCGCCAACAAGAACACAATTTTTATGTCGTAGATGATAAGCCCAACTATAATAAGCGCAAGAACTAAAACTTCATTAAATAAATTGAGAAGGGGAAGCACGACTCCTGAACTGAAATAGGTAGGAATCGAAGAAATGTCTTTAATCATTTCATGAGAGTTGATGGATTTGAAATAACTATATCCTAACGAATATAATTTTTCATAAATACTAACAGCGAGATATTTGTTTATACTGAAAATATATTGAGTATTATATTTTGAGATTAGAAGACCAGCGATGTTTTTTAAAATGATTACTCCCAATAGTGCAAATGCTATAAAGACAATCAAAGGCTTATCTGATTTGAATCCAAAAAAATTATATAGCCACGTTAGCAGCTCGCTGTTTTGTATGGCATTTTCTTCTAACATGATTGAAATTACAGGAACAATTGCAGCTAGTCCAGCTAATTCTAGAAATGAATTAAGTATGATGGCAGTAATCACTAGTATCGCTTTAATTCGAAACGGTTTCGGTAAAATTGAGTAAACTTTACGATATGATTGGAATACTAAAAGCGACATTTAAACCAGTAATTCGTATTTCTAGACAAGAACAAAGTTAACTTTTATAATCGCTAAGGCAAACAGATAATTGACCGAATAGGAGAATATTTATGTGTCTCTAAATAAAGAAGATACCTGCGCGAACATAAGTCTTATAAGCGAGTATTTTACACCCTTGATTGTCGCCTAGCTTATATTGTCAGTATAGATAGGAAGAACTAACAGCTATAAAAAACCAAAAAAATTACCGATGTTTTTAATAGTGAAGCTGATAATGCAATAGCTTCTCGCATTCTAATGAAAAATTTATGAAGCCTAATAAAAAGATTGAACTACGACATTTTAATGTATTCCCATTGTCCCCGATTAAAGCGGCCCCAAGCAGATTCGAACCGTAATCAATTTTTCAGAAAAACTATTTTAAATATGGAACTATTTGGCCATAAAGACGAGTAAGAGTATAATTTTTGCTCTCCATGAATAGCTAATTATACCACGCAGTTGGTTCAAAATATAAATAAAGCTTTATTATGATTGTCAATGTCATACTCTTTATATTTACATGATGTTCATTTAATCTTTGCGAAGACCGGAGATAAAAGAAAAAGGGAAACTACTAATAATAGCCTAATTCTGCTAGGACAACAATTTTCCTATTCTATAATTCCACTTATACTGAGCCAACTTTCGTCTTATTTTAGCATGCCTAAATACTTTTATTGGAGATCCATGTGTATATGGTCTGCATGCCTTTAAGTATTCAATGGCTTGATCGTAATCTTTAGCTTTTTCCATCTTTTTACCGTAAGCATTAACAATAGATTGGACTGAGTTTTTGCTTCCACGATCATTGCGATAGAAATCTTTAGCTTTTTCTAGTTCTTTATCTTCTGCAGGAAGCCAGAAATACTTTTGGATGGTATCGTTAAAATTGTAATTAGGAGTTCTTTTATCCATATTTTGAATTGCCCGCCTTCCAATCCTGTACTGGCCAATTGTAACTACTGAATTGAGTAATTGCCACTTTGGGTACCAAGGATAATGGTCCAAAATCATAATTTCAGGAGAAGGGAGCCACCATTTTTCGTTAAAATTGCTTTTTAGTATTTTTTTTCCATTCACATCACGATTAAGTTTCGAGCCACCATCGGCCCAAGTAGGATCTACTAGATACCACTTTTTATCAATTCTTACTGCGTTCCATGCATGAAGACCTTTTTTTTTTCTAGCTTTCCGAAATGGAATAAATCCAGAATACCCTCTAGAATATCCAGTAACTACAATGCATTTTAGTCCAGCAGCGCGGCAAAGGTCAGAATATAAATTGGCATAATTCCAACAAACCCCAACTCCATTTTTTATTGACCAACTTGCGGAAGCATTTTTACCACTTCGTCTAATATCATATCTTAACACATGGGTGCTGTAAACAAATAAAATTCTTGCCTTTTCTTCATCATTTTTTGCAAAAGAAATAAGATAAGATGCAATTTTTCCAGGAGTGGAATTATGTTCTATAGGAATTTTTGTTCGGGCAATTTTATCAAGTTTGGCATATTTATTTTGCGCAGATACTGTTAAAGAAAAAAATATTACTAACAACATTATGCTATAGTTATGTTTGATAAGCATTTTTTAGATTTTACTTTTAGAGTAATGAATTGTGTTTTTATCAAATTAGTAGCCCCACGCAGACTCGAACTGCGATCAATTGTTTAGGAAACAACTATTCTATCCCTTGAACTATGGGGCCAAAAGGAAAGGCCAAAAGTAAACTTTTGCCCTTTTCAGAAGCTGCAATTTATGGAATTATTTAGCCTTAAATGTTTAGCAGTCGGCAGTATTAAAGTCTTTTATATAGTTTGAACTAGTGAGTCAACTTTAGTCCAGCTTCCGCCATTAATCACTTCGATTCCGTGTTGTTTTAAAATGTTAGAAGCACTAGCACTTCTTATTCCTGAAGCACAGCAGGTAATAACTGGTTTATTGAGCTTTTTAATTTTTTCAATCTTTTGTTCGACTTTATTCAAAGGAATATTTTGCGCACCATTTACATGACCAGAATTAAATTCTTGAGAAGATCGTACATCTAGAACAACTGCTTTTCGTACTAAGAAATCTTTAATTTTTTCAGTTTTTTTTCCAAAACCTAGTAAGTCTAATAGTCCCATTAGACTTTGTTTACTTTTCCACTCCAGCCCATCATACCTCCTTCCATGTTGGTAAGTGTTGTAAATCCAGCATTAGCCATTTTAATGCAAGCAGAAGCGCTTCTTGCGCCACTTCTGCAGATTAAATAGTAGTTGTTGGTTTTTTTGAGGGAAGCAATTGTTACTTCGAAATCAGCAGACATTGCATCAATATTGATTGCTCCATCTATATGTCCTTCTGCGAACTCTGTTTGGGTTCTTACATCTAAAAAAACATTAGTTTCGTTTTGCTCGATGTTTTCTAAAGAATTGATATTTTTATTGTTGTACATATTGGTTATATATTAATTATTGCGACTACAAATATATGTTGGCCATAAAGACCAAAAGGTGATTAATGTTACAGAAGTATATTTCACCTTACTTCACAGCCATTTTCAGTTTCTTTGGTTGGGGAAACAAA
>Ga0115568_10003903_pt1 | contig 10058 bp, 1 predicted proteins | sample COGITO_mtgs_1204_FD_87296 | JGI IMG/M metagenome (GOLD analysis project Ga0115568, IMG submission 87296) | Pelagic marine microbial communities from North Sea - COGITO_mtgs_120426 | ecosystem: Environmental > Aquatic > Marine > Epipelagic | place: Germany:Helgoland, sampling site Kabeltonne...
ACGAGGGACGCTACGCTGGTTCTCCGGAACTCCGAGTCAGTCAGGAAACACAGCCAGCAACTAGTTTGCAGGTTAGTGGGCCCGCACTGCCGTGAGTGGAGGGTACGACCTTGTACTGCCGTTCTGGCTGTTCGAGCTCGTACCGCGTGTTCTACTTGTTTCACACTTTCAACTTCTTCGCTTCATCATGCCCCCACGACGTGGCGGCGGCACCGCTGCTGGCGGCGACGTCGACGACTTTACCTTCCGCGGCGGGAATGTCAATCGTTTTCACGCGCGGCTCGTGTTTGAACATCTTGGTCGCAACCAGGCACAATGGTTCATGCGCTGCCTTTACAGGGCCTTGGATCATTGGTACCGTACATGTCACGAGCGCTCGCTCGAGGTTCGTCAAGGTGTTCGAGACGCTCTCGGCGAGCTCGGCGAACCCTCATCCGGTGCTTCTGGCGCGGGGGAGAGGAAGGAGAAATCCTCCGTGTCAACCACCACAAGCACCTTCGATGGATCGCCCCAAGAGAAATCGCTCTCTGAGTTTTTGTCCGACGGTAATCGCTTCAAACGAGACCTAGGACACAAGAATAACCTCGAGCTGTTTACCTCGAAACTGCGATCATCGTATGCTCGACTGGTGACACAACACCAGACATGGCCTCAATATGTGATTTCAAGCATTCCTCGCAGTGCCATCACTGTTGGACGAGACACACGTCCACACGACAGCCTGTCCGACGAGTTCGACAAAGCACTGTTGATGCTGCGCTCGTTTGCCGACACGCTCACCGAAGCGGAGATCGCTGACAACTCGAACTTGGGCTACTTGAATCATCGACTGCCCATGCGCACTGAGTTCGATGGAGATCTTGACATGGGTCCCTGCATGGCCCAAATCCGTCTCTATCGCCAGCAACCACTTCAGTGGCCGCCTCACTGGAACGTCGGCAGAGTATCTCGTCGAAGCGCCGGTATCGTCGACACTGCCCTCGTCGACGCTCTCCACAACTTTCTTGTTCTTGTCTGCACCGGCTACTACCGACAACTTTGTGCTCAACCACTCGAAGATCATCATTTCATGCCATCACGATTTCGAAAGGGTGACCCGTTCTATGGCATAACGATGTCATTCCAGGCGTACCTGAAATGGGACGACTTCCTTGCGAATGCATGGCTTCAGCTGTGTGATGTTGGTTCAATCGGTCAGAGTGAACTTCCATGGTTTCATCAGTTACGCCAAATCATGGACATGCCGATGAATCCTCATAAGTTTCACGACATGCTGTGCGTTAGCAACCACTTCTGCAGCACGCTTGCGACGGTCGACATATCAGACATCGCTTCACGACTCATGGTCGCTATGTATGATCCGAACATTGTCGCTGAGCACTACCTCGACTACTTGATCCAGCTTAAAGTCGAGAGCGAGAAGCAGTTCAAAAAGCTTACGCACCGTGACGCAATCGACTCGTTTTCGCACATCTCTGAGAAGACCGTGATTCACCGTTTCGCTAATTCCATGGACATGTATTTCAAATCGGAGCCAGCGGAACCATACATGAAAGGTCTTTGGCGGATCGCTGATGCTTGGCGCTCCAGAACTCGTCCCGAAATGATGACTGAGTCACAGCGCAAGTACTACGACATCCTGTCGTCAACAGACAAGCTGATGGCAGAACTTCGACAACTCACTTCTGACTGTGGTCGCTCTGGAACGGCTCCTCCTGCGAAGTACCAGCTGCGGCGCTCTTCGACGACGCTCGCCTCTGGCTCACGTGCCTTGATCGTTCATGATTCTAGTGACGTAGAGGAAGCGTACCGGGCATCGCAGTACTCGCATGACGACACCAGCTCTTCAACTGAATTGCAACCGTTCTCGCAATCGCTTTCGCCGTACGATTCGGCGTACTACGGCGGTCAACCTCACTCGCCGCCATCGGCGCCTCCAACTCCATCACCGTTCTTCCGACCGTCGTTCCCTCCGTTCGCTCGTCCACCGCTGCCGTCTCCGAACTCGTACGCCCCGTCATCTCACCACCGTGGGCGTGGACCGCCTCGCGGTCGTGGACGTGGCCGTGGCAACTTCTCCGGGCGCGGGCCTGGGCGTGGGTCTCACTTCGGACCTCCCTCAGGAACTCCTCGTCCGCGTTTCGCCATGGCAGACCAGGGCTACTACGGCTTGCGTATCCCTCGGCCTCCTCGTGTGTCGTTTCACTCGCCTCTTCATGCTCTTGCTCGTGGACCTCCTCCTCATGGACCTCCTCCTCGTGGACCTCCCTTCGCGCGTGGACCGCCCGGTTCCATGCACAGTTTTCATGGAACTCCCCGTGGGCCGGCTCGTCCTCCGTTCGCCTCCCGATTCCCGATGCGTGGGCGCGGCCGTGGCCAAGGCTCCCATGATCGTTCGCCAAACCCTGACTCCGCCAACGCTGCGCTATCCGCTCTTCTTGCCGACCCTTCCCTCCCACCCGAAGCGGCGGCGCATATTGCGGCTGCGCAAGCGGCGTCATCGCAGGCTCGAGTCGCGGGGGAGAATGCACATGCTGACGACTCTTTTCCAGGCGCTGACGCTATTCATCCTGATGTTTTCGGCAGCTACGAGATCTCCGACCCCAACACGCTCTACAACGCATACGAACACGGTTCCGAGGAAACAGATCAAACGTCTTTCGACCAAGCTCACATGGCGCAGGTCGCTACTGGCCACGAAATGCAGTCTTTCGCTTGGAACGACAACGAGCTCAACTACCTCGCCGACCAGATGCAATTCAACGACGACAGCAACGCTTACTACGGTGTAACCGACGACTACAACAACGAATGGCAACCCGACGACTACGGATACTTAACGCTCGAGACCGACACGCTCAACGACATCATCGACTCACCTCGTATCTTCAACGGCGACAACATGGAGTGCTTGCTTCGTGCTGCCGTCAACATCGACAACGACAACGTCCTCACCGTCGCTGACTCAGGCGCCTCTCGGTTTTACTGGCTTCGTCGACTCGCTCACCGCTGCTTAGTCACTCTCAAGCTCCCGTTCATGATTCCCATCGGCACCGCCAACGGCATCATCCGTACCGACACGATCGGTTTTCGCTGCTTGTTCTTCAAACGCAACACTGCTTCCGCATTCGTGCTCCTTCAACACGGTCTCCTCGCCGAGTTCCCCGAGTCGAAGAACAATCCGGCAATCGAGCTCGGTTCTATCACTGCGCTCAATCAACTCGGATTCGACGTATTGATGTGGAACACTTTGTTCAACAACGAGCCGAAAACGATCCAGAGTGCTCATAACCCGTCCTGCTGCACTGCTCTCATCTCGGGCATGGGCAAACTACCTCTACTTGATCTACTCGATCCAGACCAAGCCGCTGGCCTTGAGCTGTTCTCATTCATCGACGACACGCCTTGGTGCCCCGATCGTGACGCACGTGCTGCACACGAGTGCGCTAAACTGCACGACGATCGACTCGCTCCGTTCATTGGCACAATGGCAAAACAGATCGGCGCAACGTTTGGTTCAGGCAATTTTGCATCGTTTCCCGCATCTCAACGCAACGTCATCACTTCATCAACTCCTGCTGCCACTATCAAGATCGACACGCACGTTCCGATGCCAACCAACAGCGACGACTCAGAAGCCGCCCGACTCATCAACGACGACAATATCGACGATGCTGACCAACCGACTTGCCCGACAAGACCCAATACTTCAAATTCTACTACTTCGTCATCAGATTTTGGGTCACAGGACACTACTGCCTCATCACGTTTTACACCAACTCGCTTCTCACCAGTTGGAGTGCTGCGAGTCTTCTTGATATGCTTCGGTATTGCAACAACTGCTGCTCTATCTGCGTTCGGCCTCCCCATCAAGTTTGTTGGAGGGCTCGAAATCAACGACACCTTGCATGCTGAGGCGGCGCGCAGACATCCTCATGCCGTTCTCGGGCGTGATCTGCGCAAGTACGAAAAAGACCTTCGAAAAGGCAAGCGTCGACCCGTCGACTGCGATCTCATAGAAGGCACCGTCACCTGCCAATCTCGATGCACACTTCGTTGGACCACTCGACCTTCGGCGAAACACATTAACGCACACGATTTATTCTTCGTACAACTTCGTGTCATTGGCTACACAATGCCGAAATACGTGGTGCTCGAGTTGACGCCGCCCGACAACGAAAATGCTATCGACTACGAACGCTGCGAGACGATGATTTCACAACTCGGTTATAATGTCAACGTTACTCGCCGTACTCCGTCTGCTCTCTGCGGCGATGCTACTTGCCGCTTCCGTTGGATTCTAATCGGTGTTCGCACTGACTGTGCCGTCGGCGACATCGACCTCCGACGCTATCTTGCTGATGAACCATCACCGATGCGACCTCTTCTTGACCCACCCGACCTCATCCCTGACCATCTTTGGCTCGACCCCGACGGCGTTATCCCACGTACGACTTGCGACGCGGGGGAGAAGCCAGGAATCGACGATATCATCGACAAGTCGACATGGGGTGCGTCCACCTTCGCCAACTTGATTGGCTGGCACACGCACTACGGCAAAGGATTTCGCATCTACGACATCGATCACACGTCTCCAACGATTACTTCATTTGCAAACATCATCATCTACGACGACCGATTCGAACCTGGCGTTCGCCAACTGACCGTACCCGAGATGTGCCGTTTCAGCTCATTCGACGACAAGACGACTCAATTTCTACTTACTCTTCCTGAACACGACGCTCTTCAATGTATCGCTAACGCTGTTCCGATGGGCTTGCTCTCTACCGTTTACACTGCTATTCTTGATCATGCTAAAGCAACTCGCCACCTCGAGACGGCGTTTGTCACTCTTCGATCAGGAAAGGAATACGGTCATCCCATTTCACCTCCAATTCCAACCGTCGTTTCTGCAGTAACAAGTACGACTCCATCTACCAATCGCCCACCGGCAGCACCATCAACTCGCTCAACCAGCTCACTGCCAACTACAACCACTACTATTCCGAACACTCCAGCTCCCGCTCCAGTTCACCGTTCCGATTACCGTCCTATTCCTTCCGGTTACTCTCGGCCTGCTCCACGGCTTGCCAGTTCCGTGAAAACCCGACTCTTTTCCAACACTCCTTCACCAAATCCGGTGCGTAATCAAACGCCCGGCACCATCGCCGACCATTGGTCCCCAACCAACATTCCTACCACCGAAAGTCAATCAAGCGTCCCTCACACTAATCCTGTTCATCCATCCAACCAACAACGTACCCCAGCACATCCAACAACGGCACGTATCGATCTCGACGTGCCGCCTACCTCGACTCCATCTCCAGCGCATGTTCACACAAGTTCGTGTGGCCATCATCCCAACACTTCGCTGCCGAGCGCCGATCCTGCCACGGACAGCCAAGGCGCTTACCATGATCTTGAACGAGAGTCTACGCCGCTGAACGTTGTTGACGGTAGTGAACCGATTGTCGACGATGAAGGTAACCACATCAACCCGCACTTGACTCGTGACGCAAGTAACCACAGCTCTCGTGGTACCGGCGCGCGCAACAACAACAACATGCCGCTCGATGTCAATCCTCGTTTCGGTCGACTTCTTAGCGAACCGAAATCAACTTGGCCGACAATGGAACCGCCTGGCTCTCCTGCTTACCGAAAGGCCGTCGATCGAATCTTGAAGCTTCATCAGACGACCGCCCATGCAACTGGAGAAATGCTCGAACATGCCATTGAGCATTGCATTAACCACAACTGTTTGCCCGGCGATTCAAGGTACCTACCTGTATGCAACGAATGCCTACTTGGCGGATACGATTCGACTCGGCGAAACCATTCCTCGCTTTCTACATCTAAAATTGAGTTGATCCGGAAATATCTCCCGGGGGAGTATTGGATATTCGACGTGAACGAGCTCCCTGTCTACAGTTCCTTTGGACACTTTCGTTACGCCTTCACTTGCGTTTGTCCCGTCAGTCAATATCTCTTCGTATACTACGCTACTGACGTCGGAACAGCCACTTATCTTGACTTCTGCAACGCCATTGTGACGGAAGTTCGGATGCGCCTACGACGCTCACCCACGGTGTTCTACTCGGACGATTTCTCTACATTTTCACAGCAATTTGAGGTTGCTCTTGCTTATTCCGAGTTTGGGATTGAACATCTCGAAACGCCGCCCGAGATGCATTGGCTCAATGGTATTGCGGAGAACGCTATTCGTGTTCTTACTCGTAAAACACGAATCAACTTATCACAGCTAATTGGCGTCGTCGTCAACGGCGTCAAGATTCGTGATCCGCAGCCGTTCTGGCCGTTTGCCATGGAAAATGCGAAACAGCTTTACAACGTCATTCCTAACCGCGTGCTCCATCGTACGTTCGGTGTGCCTTTCGCCCCGATCCAGATCTACACGAACAACACCGAGTTTAAAGTCGACCTCAACATGTTCCATCGCTTTGGCGATTTGTGCTACGTCGTCGACTACGTGCGAGACCGCGCAGGAAAACTCGCACCTGTCGCTTACCGTGCTTACTACTTGTTTAACCCATCGTGGAGCACCATCACGAAGAAATATTGCGACATGTCTAAAGCCGACGTTGTACTCTCGGCGAAGGACAACAAGCTCATCTGTACTGGAATGGCTAAGTATCCCAACGAATCGCTCATGCATCCCCGAGCGTACGCTGAACCGTCTGTTGCAATGAACTCTCCCACAACAACCGTTCGTGCTCATGACGGCCAACCTCGCAGCGCATCATCGGCGCCGACCAGCGACGTCCACCAGACTGATCCCAGCTCTGTCATCCACCGCGACGGATCCATCTCCAACCAATCCCGTCCCACTACCGCCGACGCCGCTCCCGACGCCGCTCCCAACGCCGCTACCGACATCGACGTCCTCATGCCAAACACACAGATGCCCGACTGGTTGCGCCGTGACCTCGCACCCGAGCCTCCCGCTCCATCCCACACCACCCCTACCGAACCTATCGTCCCTCAGATTTCCCACTTGCCACCACCCGCTGTTCTTCGACACCGAGATTATCCGATATCGTTTGCTCCAGGCGCCAAAAAGTCCGGCGCTGCCGCTTCTCGATTTGGCTCTTACAAAAACGCTCGCACCACTCGTGAGTATTTTCAACTCGGTGGCCGCAATGCCGATTGGAATTGGGACGTTGCCCGTAAACTTGTCATTTTTCGCGACTCTGACCTCCAAACTCTCGCCGACGACATGTTCCACAAGCACGTCGCACGATCGTCTGCGCGTCGAGTCGCTGACGCGCGCAAGCGACAGCAGTCACGGGGCCCTACACAGGGCTCTGTTGCCGCAAATGCTGCGAGACGCAACGCCTCGCGGGGGAGATTTGCCGCTCTCGCCGCTTTCTTCGCCAACATCGGCCATTATTCTCGAGGCTCTCTTGGCAATCATTTGCAAAACATCGCTGATGCATCGTCTGCTCTCGCCCTTCGAGCTACCTCTCACCTCTCCGACTGTTCTCTCGACGTATCGCAGATGGCGAATGCGTATCGCACGATGGTGAATCACACACCACATGAGTACAAGTTGCACGCCATCGACGTCGACGACGATCTACTCGATCATCTTCTACTATTCTCAACAACCGTCGACGAAATTGCGTTTATCATCCATGACCAATACAACGTCGTTCTTGACGAAAGCGTTATTGCATCACTCAAGGACTACAACGACGAGATGCGCAGTCGAATGGCTCGTGCTATTCACAAGGAGATTTCGGACTTGATCAAGGTCGGCACGTTCGAGCTCATGCCACTACCGAACGGCCGTCAAGCGATCGGTTCTAAATTAGTATTGAAGGTGAAGTTCCGAGCCGACGGTACACCAGATAAGGACAAGGCGAGACTTGTCGCTTTGGGATTTCTCGAGCGAATTGGTGTTGACTTCTTCTCCACTTTTGCACCAATGGCCAGTCTGACATCAGTACGCACTGTCATCGCAATCGCTGTACATCATGGATTACCGATTTATCATGCAGATGTTCCACAGGCGTTTCTGCGATCGAAAATGGACACTGAGGTTTTCCTTCGGCTCCCTAAAGGCGTCAACATCGTCGACGTCAACGATCCAAAACTGTCTACTGCAAACGGAATGGTACTTCGATTGTGGAAAAGTCTCTATGGTTTGAAGCAGAGCGGACAACTTTGGAATCAAGAATTGGACCGTTTCTTTACATCTATTGGATTCAAACGGTGCGATGCCGAGACATGCCTATACGCTCGATTCGACAAGACCACTGGCAAGTTTGTGCTTGTTCTCTCGGAGGTGGATGATTTAGTCGTCACTGGCAACGACGATGCTTACATCAATCACTTTCGTGACAGCCTCATCAAATCATTTGCGTCGAAGAACGACGACGGCACCGCCAACAAGAAGTCTATCGCTTGGGAAGTTCTCAGCTCATTCCTGGGTATCGATATTAAGTATGACATTGACAATGGCGTATTATCGATGAACATTAAATCGAAAATTGATAACTTGCTGAACGACGAAACTCACAAGGCTGCTCTGCACAAATTGAAGACTTCGAACTTGCCGATGCCCGCAGGTTTCAACGACGCAGATTATCCGGAAGAAGGAGTTTGGTCTCACCTCGAGATGCACTTGAAGAAACATTACGCTTCGATCGTTGGCAGCGTTATCTATCTTCACGTCACCTGTCGCCCTGATATCGCTTATTCGGTTGGGTGTCTTGCTCGAGGAATGCACAAGCCAACGCGCGTGCACGTGAACAAACTTAAGTACTTGCTGCAATATCTGAACTCACACCGTGACACTCCTCTCGTGTACTTGCGTGATAAGCCTCAGTCATACGAACACTTTGGCAATATGTCAGTTGAAGATCCAACCTTGTTTGCCGCTGTTAGCAGTAATGAAAACAGCGACAATGGTTTCGACATCTTGACCGGCTTCAGCGACGCCGACTTCGCAAAAAGCTTTGCAGAGCAACGCAAGTCGACTTCAGGATATGCCTTCTTCGTGTTTGGTAATCTCGTTTGCTGGAAGTCAAAGTTACAGCCAATCACTGCAGGATCGACACACGAGGCGGAGCTTATTGCGTTATCGTTCGCTGCCGACGAAGGTATCTGGCTTCGGCGTCTACTCAAGGAAATTCGGTTTGCCGTGAACTCTGCCACGCCCCGTTATTACGTGACCGTGAAGCGTGGTACTGACACGACTGCTCCTCGTGACATGACTGAGTTCGTTGATTCGTTGCCACCAACTCCCATCTTCGTTGACAATAAGGGAACGACTCAAACGGTGAATAATCCGATATCGAGTGCTCAGGCATCAAAATCGTTAGAGACCCGCTACTTCCGTGTTCGTGACCACATCCGTGACCGCAAGTTGCGTGTGAACTTCCTTCGGACGCATTTGAATGTTGCAGACTTCTTCACGAAGAACCTTCCGGATCCGGCGTTCCGAAACTTTCGTCGGACCCTGATGGGATTTCATGCTTAGCATGCAGTTGTCGTCTCTCGACGACCCTAGATGGTTTTGTGTGCGTTTCCCTTAAAACGTCTTGATAATGTAGCGCCAACATCCCTTTGTTGTATGTTGTATGATGACAACCGCGTGATACTTATGTTGTCACGGGGGAGTGCAAACATACGTGATGTTGTGCTTTGTATACTCAGCACCGGAAGGTTACTATATATGATTATGACCACCTTCAAGTGGCGCCAATCAAGTATCAATTGATACCACAATGATACCACAATATAGAATGACACCGTCGCCTACGTAAGTGGGCGGCATCATCCTATGCCAGAACACTTTTGTGTCAATTATTGTGTGTCATTGGAATAGTTTAGTTTGTTGTCTTTTATCCTGGAGAATATGGCGGTAGCTTTTCTCCTTTAAGCAAAGAGAACACATCAGCCCAGCAGCCTCGGCTCCACCGTCGCTTGGCGACCGGCAGTGGCCTTTCCTCGAATACGAGGGACGCTACGCTGGTTCTCCGGAACTCCGAGTCAGTCAGGAAACACAGCCAGCAACTAGTTTGCAGGTTAGTGGG
>Ga0115568_10003904_pt1 | contig 10057 bp, 7 predicted proteins | sample COGITO_mtgs_1204_FD_87296 | JGI IMG/M metagenome (GOLD analysis project Ga0115568, IMG submission 87296) | Pelagic marine microbial communities from North Sea - COGITO_mtgs_120426 | ecosystem: Environmental > Aquatic > Marine > Epipelagic | place: Germany:Helgoland, sampling site Kabeltonne...
CGGGCAAGATCCTTCCTCGTAAAGACACAGGCCTTTCCGCAAAGCACCAGCGTCGCATTACGAAACTCATCAAGCAGGGTCGTAACATGCTGACTATGCAGTAAGCTGCGGCCCGAATCTAGGACTTTCCAATCCTTCCTCATCCGGGGAAGGATTTTTTATATCCACAATTCCAATCAACCATGGACCACAGCAGTAAAGTCCTCGAAGCCACCGCAGCGAACCTAGCTCACTGTGCTGAATTGCTGCGCGGCGACGAAGTCGTCGGCATGCCCACCGAGACTGTCTATGGCCTCGCGGGTAATGCGCTCAATGAGGTCAGCGTGCGCAAGATCTTCGCGGTCAAAGGCCGCCCGCTGCTGGACCCATTGATTGTCCACTTCAGCGACCTAGCAGCGGCTGAGGCACATATCGAAATGAACGACAGTGTACGCCAACTCGCAGCAGCCTTCTGGCCTGGGCCTCTGACTATGATCGTGCCCAAGCGAGCAAGTATTCCAGACCTAGTAACCGCTGGCCTGCCCAGCGTGGCAATCCGCGTGCCACAACACCCGGTCTTTCGCACTATTCTAGAGCGCCTCGACTTTCCACTGGCCGCACCCAGCGCCAACCCCTTCGGCTACGTCAGCCCAACTCGCGCCAGTCATGTGGCGCACACCCTCGGCAGCCGCATTCAAGCGGTGCTCGATGGTGGCGCCTGCGACTTTGGGCTCGAATCAACCATCATTGATCTGCGCAATCCACAAGTACCGGTCATTCTTAGGCACGGCCCCATTACCCAAGCGCAGATTAACCAAATTCTGCAGGTCGAAGTGACCGCACACAGTGGTGCCAGTAATGACACTGCCCCGCAAAGCGCGCCTGGCCTAATGACCAAGCACTACAGCCCCACAACCCCAGTCACTCTACTTGCGCACGGCGAGACATTAACCGCCGACGCTGCACTTGATCCAGGGATTGCGCTCGTCTGCAATCAACAGCCCACCTGGCATACTGATCAGGCCAATATCTTCTGGCTCTCCGAAACAGGCGAGCTCAACGAAATCGCCCACAACCTGTTTGAGTTAATCCAACGACTCGACCAGCAAGGCTACCAACAGCTATGCATCGAGCAGGCGGCCGAAGAGGGTCTTGGCCAAGCAATCAACGATCGGCTCCGCCGCGCTGCTGCAAAGCTCGAAGCTGAGTAGCTGATCCGAATCAAAAGTAAAGACAGGCGGGAGGAACCACCGTCGCAAGGTCCAGATGCCGCTGAACTTCGACCACGGCGGTCCGCATCGAAGCCCCTCCTCGATTGTTATGCGTAAGTGTTCTAACGGCACTCGAACAGGAACCACAAAAAAGACCCGCCGAAATCGGCGGGTCTTTTGTGAATTTACACGAAGGGACGTCTAAGCCCGAGGCTCCATTTCAGGTTCCACCGAACCAGCAAGCTCATCTTCTAATTCCACATCCTGACTGATATAGTAATCCTGATAGGCCTTATCGGAGTAGCTGGAATAGTAGTAACTCGCGAGTGTACTCGTGATATTATTCAGAATCGCGCCAAAAATAGGCGTGTTCGACTCCCAGAGCCGGCGAACATTCACCACTGCGGTCTTACGCTTCACGGTATTAAACTTGATCACGTAAAGCACACCATCAGCCAGCGGAAGCAGGTTGAGCACATCGCTTACCGCCGCAAGCGGCGGGGAGTCGATCACGATCCGATCGTAACGATCACGCAAGTCAGCGAGCATCGCCTCAAACTTGGCGCTATTGAGCACCTGCGTTGGATTCTTCGACTTCCCCCCCGAAGGCAACACATCCAGATTCGGATACACTTCCTTCATAATCACTTCATCCAGCGCCACATCTTTTTCAATGTGGTCCAACAGCCCGTACTCATTCTCTAACTGCAGTGAACGGGCCACATTCGGTAGGCGAAGGTCACCATCCAATAGCAGAGTCTTTTCGCCATGATTCGCAAAAGTTAGCCCAAGATTCGAGCTAATGAAAGACTTACCCTCTCCCGGAACCGTACTGGTCGTCACGATCACTTTGGCACTTTTACTCTCATCACTGAGTTTCAGCGCTGAATGAATCGAACGAAACGCCTCGGTCACGTGACGATCGATATTCGAAGCCACTGCCTGTGCCTTTGAATTCGAATCCAACTTCTTGATCCGCGGCACGACGCCCAGCATCGATAGCCCGATTGTGCCTTCGATATCGAACGCGCTCTTCACACGGTCATCTAAAAAGGCGACCACGAAAATCAAGCCCGCGCCGACTGCCAAGCCACCAAAAAAGCCGGCAGCGAGGTTCATCACAATATTCGGCGAGGAGTGCCGCAGCGGCGGCAAGGCCTCATCAATCACACGGGAATTGGGATTCTTCAAATTGACCGCTGCCCGTTCTTGCGTCATCCGTTGAACTAGCGCCTGCAAAAAGCCTTGTTGCACATCCATCTCACGCTGCAAGGAACTATACTCGACACGGGTTTTACTCAATTGAATGAGTTCAGTTTCTTTCTCGGCAAGTCGCTGACTGGCAAGTTCGAAATTGCTCTTCGCCTCGGCAAGTGCCGACGATAACTTATCAACTGAATCTTTCACTGCCGCCACCAATTCCACCTCTGATTCCTGTAAGGTTTGCAGCTGTTGAATCATGACTGGGTGTTTCTCGCGATAGCGCTTCGACGAAGTTGAGATGCCAATCTTAACCGCTGAAATTTGACTCAACAACGAAGAAACCTGAGGCTGCTCAGCAATAAAGGATAGCTCCGAGAGGTTTCTCCCTGCTCGACGAAAGCTCTCGATTAGATTCACGCGAGTCTCGAGATTATCATACAGGTTTTTATTCTCTATCTTAATCCCATTCAAAGAGCTCAACTGAGTCGATGCAATATTCTCTTGGCTCTCCAACGATACCGCATTGTTGTCCTCACGGTATTCCGCCATCTTCAACTCCAACTCTTCCACTCGCTCTTTCTGCTGGTCTGCACGAATCCGCAAATCCTCAACCGCCTTCATCGAACCATCGATATTTAAGGTCAGATTATAATTAATAAACTCGTCAGCAAACAGGTTGGCGACACGTGCCGCTATCACCGGATCTGGATGATTATAACCGACGCCAATCATCAAAGTGCCGCGCTGCGGCATAATCTTACGATTTTCAGCCAACATCTGCGTGGGAGTGAGCGGCGCTGTAAAGCTCAGTGCATCTGCATAAGGCGCCATAAAACGCTCGCGCTCATCATCCTGCAAGCGACGCTCAACTCCTAGAACAATCGCTCCGCTGTTCAAAACGCTGATCTGAGTGTTTAAATCCTCGGATGAGCGGATCTGATTCATCTCCATCTCAGCACTCGCCATCGCCGAAGGATCATCGCGCAACAGTTGCACCATCGCGACCGCAGTATATACCTTAGTCTTATTAAACGTATAAAGAATAGACCCGGAAAAGATAATAAAAAACGCAACAATCAAGTACCAGACCCGCTCGCGAAACATAAGGAAATAATCCTTAAAAGAGCGTTGAGGCGCACCGCCAGCACCATACCCATAACCGCCCCCATAACCGCCATCAGAATAGCTATTGCCGCCATAACCACCATAACCACCATAACCACCCGCATTCGGGTCAGGAGCGCCTTTTACATAATCATTTTTCATAGGTATTCGTAATGCAAATTAGATAATTCGTTCAGGCACCCAAATCGTATCGCCCTCGTTTAAGACGAGATCTTTGACGTCGGGGTCTTGTACGATCTTAGAGAAGTTAACTTCCATTTGCCTAGAACGCCCATCCTGATCCACCCGCTTAATCTTAATTGCTTTGGGATTGCCCATACGCGTGACGCCACCAACCATCGATAGCGCCTCGGTGAGTGTTAAATCGCGATCTGGCGGGATCTCGACCACGCCTGGAGACCCCACTGAGCCGAGAATATGCAGTACCTTGGGTGAGAAAGACACCACCAACAATGAAATTTGCGGATCCACCAAGTAATCACGATTATATAGCTGAGTAATTAAAGCTTTAGCCTCTGCGACCGTCATCCCAGCGAGCTTGACCTTGCCCACCAAAGCCAAGGCCACGGTGCCATCGCCTTCAATTCGAACAGATTTGTTCAAATCACCTTCTTGGTACACATCGATTTCAATTACGTCCGACACTTTAAGCACGTAGTTACTGCCCACAACCATGCCTATCCCAGCGCCTCGACTACTAGACTGGGAAGAATCGGCGCCACCAGCGCCACCAGCGCCTCCATCTTGGCCAAACAGGACAGCGATGCAGAACAAAAAATTAAATACTAATAAGGATGGTAAATGTCTCATAAATTAAAAAATGCCCCTGAATAGAGGCATTTTGACCGTTAATACGGGGAGAAGTTCAAAGATTAATAGCGTAACGATGCCGATACATTGATTACGTGCGCCTCGTAACTCTGGCCCGCATCGGACGAACTGTTTTCAGTATAATTGTAGCCGGTACTAAAGCGCCAATATTGATTTGGCACATAGGACAAACTCACACCTGTGCGATAGTTATCATCTTCCCGCCCCGTATCCACATATTCACGCAAAGTATAACCTAAATTCGCGGTCGCAGTATATTGCGTATTGATCGAATAGTTGGCACTCAAATCAACTTTAGTCGCCTCCGTGCTTTCACCCTGACCTGCGACATCAAAGTTCCGATTTAAGCGCAACTGCGTGTTGACCTTAGCAGTCGCCAGATATGTAAAGCTCGCATCGAGACCAAGACTACTGTCGGAGTCGCGGTCGGATCTCCCCAATACATTGTTCTCCAAGGTGAGTGGCTCATCCGAATCCATGGTATTAAAACCGATTTTGAAGCTGCCAGTCAGTTTCGGCAGCAAATCGCCACGCGCACCGACATTCACGAAGTGCTGTTCTTTATCGTAGCCATCCACTCCATTGATGAGACCTTGCGGCGAGACGGTGCCCGCACGAGAGACCTCCGTCGAAGTATATGTATAACCAATACTCAAATCGACCTTAGGGGTCAACTCGTAGAAAATGTCGAGCGGAATCGTATAGCTCTCACGATCCGCCGAGCTACTCTCCTTATATTCTCGATTATTGTAATTAACTCCCGCGCCGAAACTAAACTTGGGCGATAAAGTATACTCGCCATTCAGATTCGCAGCGGTCGTTTCTGAAGCGCTTAATTTCCCTTTTTGATTGTCATTCCCATCCTGCCCATTCGACTGACTTTCATCATAGCTCACTAGCCCATTCACAGACAGACGACTGCCCGCATACGAACCAACTGCCTTTATGTGAAACAGTTCGTTGTCGAGGTCAGTCACCTCATCGAAACGAACAACATCGTACCGCGTGATAATGCTCAGGTCTAGATTAGACAGGCCGCGACCGACGTTGACTTCGAAGCCAGGAGACACGGTATACTTGAAGTCATCCACCTCGTTGGTCTCATCACTAAAAACATTGGACTGCCACTCCAAAGAAGACGAGCCATTGAAGAACACATCCACGCTGTCGCCAATCGAAACCAAAGGTGCGGCTTGCATTGCAATCGGCAAGCCGACGAACGTTATGAATACTGGGGAAAGTAAAAATTGTTTTAATTTCATTTGGAGGGCAACTTAGGTGCAATTCCTTGGACTTGCACCATGAGGGATGATTAAATTGAATTATCAAACTTAGATGATCGTTTAATTTATGAAGCTCATTTACAGACTGCAATCCCTAATACTTTTTTTTTTGGCTTGGAAAAATGTAAAAAACTTGTTACATAACACTTAGCTATTTCATACCCCGAAAAATGACGAGTAAACATAAAGGCCGCACCCAAAACCCTATTTACCGCGAAAAACCGATCCTACTGGGGTTCGCGGTGCTAAGCAAAGGATCCGACGGACGCGCACACATCGCCGTGCGATGGGGGCGAATGATTTCGACTTTATTGGTAGTATTCATTGTGGGCTGGATCGCGACCGCGGGAGCCCTCTTCGGCTATTTTAAATACAAAAAAGATTTTGATGAGGTCACCTTTACAGGTATGCTCAGTCTCCCTTTTCGCATCGAGGAACACCGTAAAGAGATGGGCGACTACCACATTAAGCAGGGCCTCGAAGAGGTCAAGGAGGGGAACTACCGCGAAGCACTTCGCCTGCTACGCCTCGGCGTCACTCGCTCTCCCTCAAACTTAGAAGGCCGCAGGGTCTTGGCGGAATTCTATGAACTGGCAATCAAGCGCCCAGATATCGCTGCGGACTTGATGGTCAAAGGCCTCGCCCGCGGAGGAATCGAAGACCTCGACTATCTCAAGCAAACCCTACGAATATTGCTACGCAACCAGATGGACGAGCAAATCCAAGAGCTTGCCAATAAATACCTCCCAGCGGAGCCTGACCTAACCGACATTAACCGCACCTTGGCTTTCGGCGCAGCCAATGCCAACTACCAACGCGGCAACTACGACCAAGCCGAGGATTATCTCATCTCTTATAGTTTGATCGAGTCTTTAGAAGGCCTCCTGCTTTCATCTCAAATCAGCTGGGATCGCGGCAATCAAATCGCCGCGATCACAAAGATGGAGTATTCACTGCGTCGATTCCCCAATTCGGAGCCGCTGCTCATGCAGCTCAGCCGCTACCACCGCGAGATAGGCGAGATCGATAAAGCACGCCGCTATGCCATCCTGCGCAACGTCAAAGATCCATTGAGCGCAGCCCCACGCCTAGAATTGCTCTACATTTACAACAAATCCAAAGATTTCGATCGCGAACAACGCGAAACGCAACGTATGCTGAAGCAATTCCGCGACGATGAAAACGCGCTCCAATCGCTCGCAAACTTTGCCGCAGACACGGGCAATATCGATCTCGCCCGCCGCACTTACGAAGAAGCACTTGAGAACGAATTTGCTGTGGATGCATTTGCCCTACTACTGGTCGAATCGCATCTGGTTAGCAAAGACTACCAAGGCGCAATCAGCTTCTCTGAAGAGTTGCTCAAAGAGCGCCCAGACTGGCTAACACAACGATGGGCTATCTTCAATAGCCTGCGAGCCGTTGCATCTTATGCCATCAACCGCCCAGACTTGGGCGAAATTTACCTTCAGCATTTTATCGACGAGGCAAACAACCCTCCACAGACTTACCTAGCAGTCGCACGTCGCTTCTCGGACACGGACAGAAGCCCGCAAGCACAAAAAATCTTAAGCACTGCCTATCAGCGGACACCAGCAAATCAAAAGATCCTGTCCGAACTCATCAGAGTCGAGCTGGAGCTAGGCAATACGGAAAACCTCAATCGCCTGCTGACACGCCTGCTTCAGATGCGTCGCCCACAGATGGAACTCATCGTCGAGGCCTATAATAAACTAGGCAGCGACCGATTCCTCTTCACGCCAAGCCGCGAGACCTTGTTGCTCCAGCTCAGCGCAATCCTTCGCGAGAATGCACAAGACCTACAGGTGTTCAACGCTTCTTAGAAGCGGCTCCTAACAGAGCACGGCCAGCATTGTCAAATACTCGCCAGTCCGCAGATAACTCCTGCCGCACGAGACTAATTCGGACCTCGACAGGCGTGGTTCGCAATTAGCTTTGCGCCCCGACACTACGACTGCACACCACCACCCGAACTGCAATCACGCGGCGCTCGTCGACTTCATCAATTGTAATGCGCATTCCGGCAAGCGACAGGGTATCCCCACGCGCAGGAATGCGCCCCAACTCGCCAGTAATCAACCCGCCGAAAGTCGACACATCGTCATTCTCCACCTCAACACCGAGCGCCTCCTCAAGGTCATGAATCGGCGTCAGCCCAGAAACGCGATATGTATGCGGCGCTCGTAGTGCTCGGATCTGATCTTCCTCACTATCGAATTCGTCCTGAATCTCACCCACAAGTTCTTCGAGTATACTCTCGAATGTGACAACGCCGACGATGCCGCCGAATTCATCCACAGCCAACGCCATGTGAAACTTCGCCCGCAACATGCGCTCCAGGGCCGCTTCTAAGGGTGTCTCCAACTCAAAAGTCGCAACATTGCGCTTCACTTTCACTAAATCGACCGCGGCCAATGGTCCACTCAGACGAAACATGTCTTTGATGTGAAGAATTCCAATACAGTCATCGAGGCTGCTGTGGCACAAGGGGAAACGCGTATGCCCCGCCTCTTTCATCACTTTCAGGTTCACCTTAAAGTCTTCTTCTAGGTCACAAATGACTACCTGACTACGCGGCAGCAGGACGTCTTGAACAACCAACTCCTGCATCTGCAAAGCCCGATTCACAATCTTGCGCACCACTGGCGACAGCGCGTGACTATCCTCACCCATCGCCCGAATTTGCACATCCAAATCCAGCGGATTCAATTCATCCTCCACGTCGACGCCAAGTCGGCGAAACAGCATCCGTTTCAAACCACGAAAAAAGAGCATTCCAGGTAACGTTAAAATCTGAAAGACCCACAGCACCCGATAAGAGCGCTGAATCCCTTTCACTGGATCGCGCATCGCCAAGCCGCGCGGAAAAATCTCAGCAAACAGAAAATGCACCGATGTCGCACACACAAAGGACAGCAACACAACCAACCAGCGCTCCGGCGCCTGCGTCGACTCGAACAGGCGGAAAAAATCGCTTACCAACGGCATGAGTAATAAGCCAACCGCGACCGTGCAAAGCGTCTTACTAAAACGAACCGCACGCCCCGTCTTATCGCTATTTTCAATCAGGCGAGCAATGCCACGGCGGCGCTTCAATTGCTCCAGCGCCTGAGCGCTCACACCCCCATAGCGGAACTTCACCAAACTGATTTCGCACATCACCAGAAACGCATGCAGCACCAACATCAGCGCTACCGCGCTCAATGAGACGAAAAAGTTGATCCACGCCCCACTCATCGGACACTTGTGATCTCACCACTTTTAAGTAACTCACGCAACGCGCTCAGTAACCGTTCATTCTCCGCCGAACGCCCAATCGTGATGCGCACATACTCAGCCATTCCATAAGGCGCCAAAGGCCGCACGATCAAACCGCGCCGCTGCAGCGCTTCAAACACCACCGCGCTGCTGCCGACCCGACTCAGCACAAAATTCGCCGCGCCGCCAACCGTCTCAAAGCCAAGCGCAGTGAGCCCCTCGCAGAGCACCTGACGCCCCAATTCATTCTCGGTTCGGCACATTGTAACAAATTCCAAATCATCTAGTGCCGCGGCCGCCGCAGCCTGCGCCACCGCATTGACGTTAAACGGCTGGCGCACCCGATGCAGCAGCGCGATCAACTCAGGAGCACCATACGCATAGCCAACACGCAGCCCACCGAGTCCATAGATCTTGGAAAAGGTCCGCAAGCACACCACTTTTCGGCCCGCGTGAATCGCAGCCGACAAATCTGGCGCCTGCTCCAAATACTCCGCATATGCCTCGTCCAAACAAAGAATTACATGCTCTGGTAATCCTTGCAGCAACTTCAACAAATCCGCCTCCGTATTCGCCACTCCTGTCGGATTATTCGGGCTCGCCACAAACAACAAGCGCGTGCGCTCCGTCACTGCGGCCAACATTGCGTCTAGGTCATGGCCAAAGTCAGCCATCGGCACTTCAACGGGCGTCGCGCCAAACAACTTTGCCACCAACTTATAGACGATAAAAGCCTGCGCTCCCATCACGACTTCCAGCCCTGGGCGCAGAAATGCATGCCCGAGTAACTCGATAAGTTCATTTGAGCCATTGCCGACTAAAATCGACTCAGCCGAAACGCCACGCTGTGCGGCGATCTTTTGCCTCAACACCTGGCATCCTCCATCCGGATACAGTTGCGCGCTGTTCAACGCCTCTGCTCCAGCGGCGATTGCCTTCGGCGAAGGACCAAACGGATTCTCATTCGAGGCCAGCTTAGCAATATTTGCAGGATCGAGCCCGTATTCACGAGCGACCGTTTCAATTGGTTTTCCGGGCTCATAGACCGGTTGTTGATGCACACCGGCATTCGCGAGTTCAGCGTATTTCATTGATATAATTAGGCTTTAAACTTGCCTTGCCAAAGACCGATTGCAACAAAAACCA
>Ga0115568_10003910_pt1 | contig 10051 bp, 10 predicted proteins | sample COGITO_mtgs_1204_FD_87296 | JGI IMG/M metagenome (GOLD analysis project Ga0115568, IMG submission 87296) | Pelagic marine microbial communities from North Sea - COGITO_mtgs_120426 | ecosystem: Environmental > Aquatic > Marine > Epipelagic | place: Germany:Helgoland, sampling site Kabeltonne...
GTGGGCACATCGCTGTTTCAGATCATTTTCGTGACGGCGTTTACCACTATGCTGCACGCCACCACCAATTACACGGTGGATATGGTGCTGGCGGTATTGCTCTTGATCGGAGGGGTGATCGGCGCGCAATTCGGAACGATGATTGGCGCCAAGCTCAAAGCAGAGCAGCTGCGCATCCTTCTTGCGCTCATGGTGCTACTTGTTTGCGCCAAGCTGGCGTTTGACCTGATTGTGGAACCCGCCGAGCTGTTCAGCCTCGGTGTTGCGGGAGGCCATTGATGCAAGGTTTTTTCGCAAGAGTTTTTCTCGTGATGCTGACCTTGGCTGGCCCGGTTTCGGCACAAGACATCGTTCTCGGCATGTCGAAAAACGAAATCGGCATCACGGCGTTTTTTAATGGATCGGAGATCTTAATCTTCGGTGCCCTAAAACATGAAACAGCGGCCAGTTCGGCCGGTGATCTCGATGTTGTTGTCACCATTGCCAGTCCACGCGACCCGGTTACGGTGCGCCGTAAGGACAAACGCTTGGGGATTTGGGTAAATGTTGAGGCTTTTGATGTCGATTTGGCGCCCAGCTTTTACGCGGTCGCCACCACCGGGCCCTTTGATCGCATTGTCAGTGAGGCATCTGATCTGTGGCATCAAATCTCGGTGCGCCAGTTGATCCGTGCAGTTACAGTCCCCGCCAGCACCAACAATAAAGATCAATTTACCGAAGCGTTGGTGCGCGTGCGTGAAGAGCAGGGTCTTTATCAAATGCTGCCCGGTTCGGTGCAGCTGCAAGAGCAAACTTTATTTTCGACCTCCGTTTCCCTGCCATCAAATTTGGTGGAGGGCGCCTATTCGGCGCGTATTTTCCTCATGCGCGACGGCCAGGTTGTGTCGCAGTATCAGACGTCAATTGATGTGCAGAAGGTTGGCATCGAGCGTTGGCTGTATAATTTGGCCCACGAGCGCCCCGTTGCTTATGGGCTGCTTTCATTGGCCATTGCCATTTTTTCTGGCTGGGCTGCGGCGGCGGCTTTTCGACTTTTGCGCGGCTGAGACGGCCCGCGCCCCACAGGCAGCCGGAAGCTGGCGGCTTTGGCAATATGTGCCCGTTCAACCACCTCACTGGCTGCCAGTTCTGCAATGGTGCGCGCCACCCGCATGACCCTGTGATAGCCCCGCGCTGTTAGCCCAAACCGTTCAGAAATTTCGATCAAAAGCGCTTGGCCATCTGCGTTGGGTGTTGCGAATGCCTGCAACACGGCCCCTTCCGCATCTGCATTGACCATACAGTTTGGAATTTTGGCATATCGCTCGGATTGCCGTGTGTGGGCCGCAGTGATGCGCAGCGCCACTTCGGCACTTGGCGCGCTGTCGCAGGGCAGTTCAAGATCGCTGTAGGCGACAGGTGGTACATCGACACGCAAATCAAACCGATCCGGCAGTGGACCAGATATGCGGCCCAAATAATCGGCGCCGCAGTCTGGGGCGCGGGCGCAGGCCTTTGCGGGGTCTGCCAGATAGCCACAACGACAGGGGTTGGCAGCGACGATCAGCATAAAGCGACTGGGATATTTCACATGAGCATTGGCACGCGCAACCATCATCTTACCCGTCTCAATCGGTTGGCGCAGGGTTTATAAAACGTGGTGGGAAAATTCAGGAAACTCGTCCATAAACATGACCGCATTGTGCGCCAAGGAAATCTCTCCCGGTTTTGCGTTGCGACCTCCGCCGATAATCGCAGCCGTGGAGGCGGTGCTGTGGGGTTCGCGAAACGGCCGCTCGCGAGAGATCCCCCCTCATCGAGCAACCCGGCCAGGGAGTGGATCACGGAGGTTTCGAGCGCTTCGGCTGGGCTGAGTGGCGGCAGCAGGCCGGGCAGGCGCGCGGCCATCATGGATTTTCCAGATCCCGGTGGGCCTACCATGAGTAGATCCCGCGCACTGGACTCTATAAAATTTGCCACCAGGACACATCCAACATCACAAAATGCGAAACAAATACCTGATTGTCGCAACGCCCAAAACAAGCGTACCTATCGCGGAGCGATTTAGTGCTTGAGCCCAAACTGCCGGATGCTGCGTTGCACACATTTCCACTTGAATGGCAAAAGGTGGACATTCGCTACGAAGCGTATTACTTCAAACACTTGGACGAATTTGTTGTTCGGTTTCTTTGCATCGATGGCGGCTAAGAACAGAAGAGCTCGACTAAAAATCGATCAAGGGCCGGCCATCGCATCCAGATACGTCGCGGTTCATTGGGTGGTCAACGCAGCTCGGATCTAAGCCCGCGCAGTTTGGGCATCAAAATATATTTCCAGGGCGATGGAAATTCGCCGACGGGCACCTCAATCAAGTTGGGTCCTTGGTTAGCAATCGCCTTTGACAATTCATAGCGTAATTCGTCGGGCGTCGTGGCACGCATACCATGAACACCGCAGCTTTCGGCGAGTTTTACAAAATCTGGACTGCTCAAATCTGAAGCTACGAAGCGGGCATCGTAATTGTCTCGTTGGATGCTACGTACGTTTCCGAACGCGTTATCGTTCATCACAATGATATTGATCGGAATATTGTGATGCGCGGCCGATGCCAATTCTGAGATCGTAAACATGGCACCACCGTCGCCAGCAATAGAAACGACCGGCACGTCGCGGCGCGCGTGCGCGGCCCCAATGGCTGACGCGATGCCCCAACCCAATGTTCCCTGATATCCAGTTGAGAGGAACGTGCGCGGGGAGTAACAAGGAAAGGCAAAGCGAGAGACATAGCCGATTTGTGTCAGTTCGTCCACGAATATACCCTCCTCTGGCATGGCATCGCGAATTGCATCCAGCCAGTCTAATTGAGGTGCTAGCTCATCCGCAATCGCTTGTGCAAAAATGGATTTTTTCTCGGCTATGCGGCTGCTCCATTGGCTGCGATCGGGTTGTTCGTTCAAGGCTGATTGGATTTGCGGCAAGGCATCACCAAGATTGGCGTTGATCCCAACCATCGGTGCACAAATTCGCGCCAGAACATCCGCATCGAGATCAATATGCAATATTTTTAAATTTTCGTCGACACCCCACTCAAGTTTCTGGGTTGTCAGCCGAGTGCCCAGACCAATTACCAGATCGCACTCGGCCCACAATGCATGACCAACAGGCATCGTAATCGCTAAGGGATCTCTGGAATCCATGACGCCGTGGCCAGTGCGAAAAGCCATCACCCCAGCGTCGATAGATTTAGCGAGAAAACGGACATCATCGCTGTGGTCTTGTGCACCACTGCCCACGGCAATCAATGGACGCTCAGCGTTGGAAATCAAATCTGCGGCCTCAGAGATCAGGTCGGGTGCGATTGCGCTGGGTTTGAGCGGCGTGACTTTCAGGTTTTCTTTATCAACACCCGTTTCCGAGCGCCAGATATTCACCGGAACCTCCACCGCAACTGGACGTGGGCGGCCATTATGCAGCGCCAGCCATGCATCGCGAAACTGTGCATTAGCTTTGGTTCCAGAGACGACACGGTCTGCGTGTTTGGTTAAAGATTTCAATGTTTCAAGCTGCCCTTCGATTTCGTGCAGCAAGCCAAACTCTTTGCCGATTGCGTCAGACTGAATCTGCCCGATCACCCCAAAGAGTGGGGCATTCAGGGCATATGCCGTGCAAAGTGCGGCGCATCCGTTTAAGAATCCGGGCCCGGGTACAAGGGAAAATGCCTGAGGTTTCCCAGTCGCCAATGCGGCACCCAAAGCCATATAAACTGCTCCCTGTTCGTGGCGCGCCTGGATGGGTTTCAATATGCCAGTTCGGTCGAATATGGCATTAAAAAAAGGATCATTCTGTACGCCTGGGACGCAATAAAGATTTCGAATGCCATTGGCGATCAGAAATTCTACGGTCAGTTGGGCAACGGTTTGGCTCATGTTTTGGTAATCTTCCTAGTTGGTGATCACTTGGGCAACAGCAGTCGCGAATTGTTCGATCTGGCGCTTCGTCAATCCGGCGATGTTCGCGCGGCCACCTTTGACCAAGTAAATGCCGTGCTCATTCTGTAGCGTGTCGATCTGTGTGTCGGTCAATGGCAACAGCGAAAACATGCCTTTATGGCGTTCCAGAAAATCAAATCGATCGCTATTGGTGGCACCGCGCAGCGCTTTCGCCAGCGAATTGCGCACAGAATGGATCCGCTCTCGCATCGTCGTTAGTTCGGTTTCCCATGCCCACTTCAACCCTTCGTCCGTCAGGATCGTTTTGACGACGGCGGCGGCATGGTCTGCAGGCATCGCGTAGGTCACATTGGCTAAACGGGTTAGTCTTGACAGGGTTCGTGCTGCGTTTTCTGGCGACTTGGTTTGTACGGCGGCAATCGCGACCCGGTCACGGTAGACCCCAAAGTTTTTTGAACAGGTCGTGGTTAACACCGCTTCGTGCAATTCCTGAAACGCCCGGCGCGGCCCGTAGACGTCTGCTTCAAGTCCCTGACCAAAGCCTTGGTAGGCAATATCGATCATCGGCATCAGGCGTTGCATTTTGCAAACGTCGATAATCGCATCCCATTGACCTGGTGCAAGGTCCACGCCTGTTGGATTGTGACAAGAGGCTTGCAACAGGACCGTGTCGCCTGCGGCAGCGGTGGACAGGCATGCCATCATCCCATCAAAGTCCAAACCGACCATTGCCACGTCGAAATATGGATATTTACGAATTGAAAGTCCGGTGTGTTCAATCACTGGGGCATGGTTTGCCCACGTTGGATCGGAGATCCAAACCTGCCCTTCCGGCCTTACCGACTGGATAAGTTGAAAGGCTATACTGAGCGCGGCAACACCGCCGGGAGTTTGTAAAACTGCAATTTTTGACGTATCCGAATTCTTTCCCAGAACCAATTCCAACATCAGCTGAGCATATTCTGGGTCGCCCAGCAGCCCTTGGTAGGATTTGGAAGTCTGGTTCTGTACTAGATGCGCTTCAGCCAATTTCACAACATCAAGCACTGGCGTTGCGCCGTTTTCATCACGGTAAACGCCAAGGCCCAGATCGATCTTGTCCCCACGAAAATCTGCTTTGAAATTTGCAGCTACAAGGTTTGCCCCAAATAGAGGGGTGTTTTCTATACCTTCAAACATTCTCTTGGGCATCCTTTTCCACACGTTGGATAGCCTGGTTGCGCCGCAGAAGGTAGACCACTGAAATTACCGACATGATGAGCAGTGCAAGCGCCACAGGGTAGCGCAGGATTTGCGTTAGATCGCCGTTCGTCAGCGCCAACGACTGGGCAACCGAAATCTCTAAGCGCGGTCCAAGAAAGAAAGCGATGATAAAAATAACGAGTGAATAGCCAAAGCTGGCCATCAGATAACCAAGAACGGCAAAGATCAACATTATCGCAACGCCGAAGAGGCCGCTGGTGGCCATTGACACACCAACGATGCACATTAGAATTGCTGCCGAAAAAATGACGGATACTGGAGCTGAAACGACTTTGACCCAAAACCGCAACCCAAGTTGGCCCACACAAAGGTTCATAAAATTGGCCATGATCATAGCGCCAAACAGGCCGTAGACCAACCGACCCTGATTTTCGAACAACAACGGACCGGGTTGCAATCCGTGGATCATGAACGCGCTGATTATCAAGGCGGCGCCCACGCTGCCCGGAATTCCAAGGGTCAGCAAGGGGATCAAATTCGCGCCAACAACCGCAGAATTCGCGGATTCGGCGGCTGCAATGCCTTTTATGTTTCCTTTGCCAAAGCTTTGCGGGTCTTTCGATGCCGACTTGGTGAAAGCATATGACATGAACGCGGCAGCAGTGGATCCTATGCCGGGCAACGCACCAAGCGCCGTCCCAGTCAAGGCGCCGCGCAGCATCACGTATCTACACGACCAGTATTCGTCCCAGGTTACCCGCTGGTCATCGGGGTTACCAGTATTGATCAAATTAATTGCCGCCGAAACCCGTCCACCGGTCTCAGACAATCGCCGCAGAATTTCAGAAATTGCGAGCATCCCGATTGCAACAGAAGCAAGAGGTAATCCATCGTACAGATCCCACATTCCAAATATCAAGCGGGGTGTATAATTTTCCGGATCGCTGCCGATAGACGCGAACAAAAGACCCAAAGCTGCAGCGATGATCCCCTTCACCAAAGAATTTCCAACAAGACCGGCAAGGACTGAGAAAGCGAAAATCATAAGGGCGAGAACTTCTACCGGTCCCATTTTTAGAGCGAGGACTGCCAAAGGCGCGGAAACAGTGATCAAGACGATATCGCTGAAAGTGTCTCCCGTGACAGACGAAAACAGCGCCATTTTTGTTGCCTTCAACGGCTTGCCACTTTTGGCTAGTGGGTACCCGTCTAATGCAGTTGCCGCCGCGTCCGGTGTACCCGGTGTATTCATCAATACAGCTGGGACCGCGCCGCCAACAAGACCGCCTTTGTTCACGCCGATCAAAAAGGCAATCGCTGGCAACGGGTCTAAAGCGAAGGTAAATGGAACCGCGATCGCCATCGCCATAACCGGACCGATTCCAGGAACCGCACCTACAAATTGACCAATGATAACGCCCAGCAATACATACGCCAGGTTGACCAGCGAAAAAGCGTCACAAAATCCCGCAAGGATCGTTGAAAATTCAATCATTCAGGGGCTCGCTCATGGAAGGGACCGATCTAGGACTTGTGTGATAAGAAACCAAATGAAAGCGGGCATGACAATTACACCCAGGGCCAACCAATATGGGCGGCGTTCCCCGATCACAATCATAATTATCAGGGTCAAAAATGGTGCAACATAAAGAAAGCCAATCCAAGACATGGCATAGATACCAGCGCAGAGAATTGCCGCGTGCATCAACGCACCTGCGAAAAACCGCAGATCCTGGATTTGGTGAGGTGTTGGTTTTAAAACCAGCCATCCGCCGCTAATCGCGACCATCCATGATAGAATGTTTGGCAACGTATTGGGCGCAATGCTTCCATCCTCGGCCTGTTCTACGAAGACTGGAATGATTGCGAAATACATCGCAAGCCCGAAAAGTAAAAAGAAGGCGCCTGAAAGGCGATCTGGGGTCATAGTCATAAGATCTTTAGGATATGTGCCCCACCATACAATGTCGCACGGTGGAGCATTTTGTTATTTGGCAAACAAGATTCCAACGTTGACTAAACCATCAACCATCATAGCTTTTGTGCCGTCTGGGCCCAGGTTCAGCGGGTCATTCTTCACTGCGTTGTTGACGATCTTGATCATCTCTGGCGATTCAAGAGCAGCTCCAATTGCGTCGCTGATCGCAGCCAAGGCTTCGGCGTCGGTCCCTTTGGTCGTGGCAAGGTAAAAATATGGGTCAACATAGGCGTTCACCCCGGCCTCAACAAACGTGCCAGTGTCAGGGGCATAGCCAAGGCGCTGTGCATTGCCGCCAGCGATGACCTTTATCGTACCTGCCTCCGCGTGTGGGAAATGCTCTCCTGAGCTAAAGCCTGCAAGCACCTGACCACCAAGAATCAATTTCATGGTTTCCGCACCACCGTCAGTCGTAACCATGTTGAACTCAGCCCCTGTTGTGCGTGCAGCAACATCCATTAACAGCTTTTGCGGCGGCGCACCAAAGGCAACCGGCATGTTAGCGTTTTCTTTGGCGTAGGAAATCAGACCTGGAAGGTCATCAAAGGGTGCATCAGCCGCAGCAACAAGAGCAAGTTCTGCTTTTGAAATCGTCCCGAGGTAGTCAAAGCTGTTCAGATCGAACGGTAGTTCGTCCCCGCGGCGTACCAGATTAACAAGTATGGGCATATTGACGCCGAGGCCGATTACGGCACCGCGCGGCGGCATCTTTGCAATACCGGTAAACATGGCAACGCCACCGCCACCGGTCTTGTTTTCTGCAATGACATTCCAGCCGGTTTGGTCTTCTATGACCTTTGCCAAGACGCGGCCCATCGTGTCGGTCGAACCGCCTGCGCCAAATCCAATCTGTATCGTCAATGATCCATTGGGTTTCCAGTCAGCGGCCGCCGATGGCGCTGCCATAGCTATCATGGCGCCAGCCGCTAGACCAATTAGTGTTGTTCTACGTTTCAAAATATTTCCTCCATTTGTACTGTTGATTGTGACCCATTATCTGGGCTCGTTTGATTGGTTTTCGTGTCGATCGATGCCTGACTGATCCGTTCGCACATCGATAAGAATTGCATTTTCTCATCTGGGTTTAGCACGTCGTCTAAAGCATTTGAAAGATCGGCGACGTGCGGCGAAAGTCTGTGATATTTCGCGGCACCTTTGGTGGTAATTGAGAATACGCGTGAGCGTCGGTCTTCCACGTCGGGTCGCGATGTGATTAATCCACGCTGCGACATCTGTCCTAAGACACGGCTTAGTTGGGCCTGTTCGGTTTTGGTGAATTCGACCAATTCGATCTGGTTGGCGGAAGAAACCAATGACAAACCTACCAGTACACGCCAAGAGACGAGGTTGACGTCTTTGTCTTGTGAAACAACGCGCGTGACTTCAGATTTTAGTTGGCGAGAGAGACGAAATGCGGCAACAGCCAACAGGCTGATTCCGTTTGGAAGGTCATCAAGTGACATCCCCCTTAGGCGCTTTTCATCATTTGCCAAGCACATTATCTCCGTCGGAAACTGGTCCCATTTCATGATACATCATGCTTTTTCATGATATGTCATGCTTTTTCATGATATGTCATAATGAAATTGTAGCAAGTAGATTTTGGACATACTTCCTGGGTTCAATCATCAAGAACTTAACGTTTTGGCAGAATTTTACTATTTTTACAAAACCAACCGTATACATGAGAGCCGCGCCTGGATTAATTTGCAGTAATTTGCATGCTAGGCTCAAAGCGTCTGTTTGCTGGGTTATCCATTAATTTCTACTTTCTATCGAACTAGTGACTTCCCAATGATCGGTGAACGGCAGCTCTGTACGCAGAACTGTCGTTCAAACTGGTCAAAGCATATGGTAGCTTTGGATTGTGAGATGCCGATCATCCAGGCGTATTTACACGTAAGAAACAAATTGGCACTATTTTAAGCATATGATGCCGCTGGGCCGCTACAATTTCCAAAGCGCGTCCGGCCTTTTCTTGGCATTTGACGTCCGAAAGATCGTTGGTCTTTTGATCGGTCGGCACCTCGCCGGGTTGGGCCGGTTCGAGGAGCTTCTGCCCGGTGAAGTGGTGCAGGACAGCTTTAAGGGTGGGCGCAGAGAAGACTGCCGCGGCCGTCACTGGCGGTGGTGAATCCCGCGGACAGGCAGCCGGCGACCTTTACCAGATCGCCCCCCAAAGCCAGCTCACCCATGAGAACGCAGGTGCCAATCTCCTCCTGCGGGATCATGCCCAGGGCCGAGAGGAGGGCCACCACAATGGGAAGGTCGAAATGTGAACCTCCCTTGGGCATATCGGCCGGTGACAGGTTCACCGTGATCCGCTTGGAGGGGAGGGCAATCGAGAGGGCGTCAAGCGCGGCCCTGACCCGCTCGTGTGCCTCACTGACAGCTTTATTGGCCAGTCCGATGATTTGAAAACTGGCCAGGCCAGGCGCTACGGCGCATTGCACCTCAACCGGCCGGGCCTCCGCCGCATGAAATGCAACTGTATAGTTAACGGCCACCATCGGCTTGGCCTTGTGTGGTTACGGGTCAAGCGAGCATAGGTCATCATCGTTTACGGAAGGTGAATCTGTGGATCCGGGGTAAAGATCCCTATGGCAAGTGGTTGATGCAAATCACCTGCCACTCGCCCTGGTCTTCGCGCAAATGGGTGACGCTGAAATTGTCGATTTTATGGGCCAGGCAGGCGTAGGCGCTGCTGTCCAGGGCGCGCTGCACTTGGGTGAGGATGATGCCGAAATGCGCAACGGCGATGATGCTGTTATGGGCCGCAGTCAACCGGTCGACCACCGGGCGGGCGCGGGCGGCGGCTATGTTCCAGCTTTCGCCATTTGGGGCCATAATATCACCGGGTTTTTCCCAAAAATCGCGGCTCAATTGGGGATCGGTCTGTGCAACATCTGACCAATGCCGCCCATCCCAATCGCCAAAATGA
>Ga0115568_10003911_pt1 | contig 10048 bp, 9 predicted proteins | sample COGITO_mtgs_1204_FD_87296 | JGI IMG/M metagenome (GOLD analysis project Ga0115568, IMG submission 87296) | Pelagic marine microbial communities from North Sea - COGITO_mtgs_120426 | ecosystem: Environmental > Aquatic > Marine > Epipelagic | place: Germany:Helgoland, sampling site Kabeltonne...
ATCTGTAAACGGAAAAAGATTTCATTATGTGCCTTATGACTATCATCCACGTCGGTTTTTTAAAATTCTTTGGAATCTCCAAACTTGGTATAAACGACCTAAAAAGAAAAATATAAAGGATATTATAATTAACTCAACTACGTCAAAATGGTTAGGTAAATTATTATTCGGACTATTTATAACAGTTGTCGGAGGATTAATATTGCTAATTATTTGGGCTTTATTTGAAACCGAATTGACCGAATATTTCAGAACATTTAAAAAATAAAAAACGTGTGCCAACAACGTATATAAAAAATTGCTAATTATGTTCAAAAAGTTAAATACCATCTTATTAAATTTATTTAGTTATTAATCGAAAAGTAAACGCATATTTAAACGAAACTTTTCATATACAATTGTTGGCAACAATATCTAAACTGAACGCAAAACGAATGGAAAAGAAATTAAAACAAAGTATTCTGACTTCTTATCTGATTGGAGCACCGATCGGAATTTTGACTATAATCGCTACGATTTGGATTCCATTATTGCTAACTGGAGAAGGACTTTTGACAATTGTTATTCTTGAAACATATGGAAGTTCAACAATTGGACTTGTAGTCGCGTTTCTGATTGCTTTATGGCTTGGCGTAAAAATAGCATATCAGAATATTAAAAGTGGAAAATCATTACTTCTGACTTCCTTTAAATACTCAACTGTTGTGAATTTAATAATCTGGACGACTTTTTGTCTGATTATCGGACTGACTGTTGCGGAAGAAAGATTTCTAATGATGATTCCACCGATTATCGCTTTTGTTGTGTGTACAATTCTGACAACATTCTCAATCGGCCTTTTGATTTCATATATGATTAAACGAATTAATAATAAACAGACTGAATTAAGAAATACTGTTGCCAACAATTAGAAAAAACCGAATAATTGCGAGAAAATAGACCATATAAAAATATTGTTGATTTAAAATTGGAAATGAAAAACGTGCTGAAAGATTTCCAATCAATAGACAATAATATGATTGCAATTGGAATGGATTACAAGCATTATTTAGATTCTAGTTTTAACGACAAAAAAATCTATGAATTTAGAGATAACATACTTTATCGCTTAAGAGCAACTAGACTACATATAAATATTCTTGTCAACCTTCTAAATTCTCTCGACCAAGAATTAACCGATGTTTATTCCAAAGAAAATGGACAAATTAGTATGCAAATCTATTTTGAGAATAGAAAATCAGATATTTCATCTCTATTTGATAGTGTAATATTTCATATTATTTCTGCATTTGACTACGTAAGTAATTTAGTAGGTTTCTTATGTATAAAAAATCAGAAGAAAATTAAATGGACTCAATTCGCTAAATCTGTGAGAGATCAAAAGAATGAATTATCTCAAACTAACTTTAGTGAACTAATTGACAATTTAGATAGAACATTTATTGGAAGACTTTATGACCATAGGTCTTATCTAATTCACATCGGAAATGATAACGGAAAATCATCACTTTCGATAGAATTAATGAAGGGAAAAGTTGAAACGAAAATTATAGCCTCTTCTACATTTAATAAAAATTTTAGTGAATTAAGAGAACTTGGAAAAGATAACGATTTATCAATCTCTTTTATTTTGTTCTGGCTTTTAAACAAAACAACAGAATCAATAATTGACATTCAGTTCGGATTGAAAGAATATATGGAGAAAAATAAAAAGAACGAAATTCCATTTATGTTTATGAAAGGTCCTAACAATGAAGTTATGCCAGTTTCAACAAACTATTGGAGTCGAAAAAAATAACTGTTGCCAACACCGTGTAAAATTAATTGCTGGTTTAAGCCAATTTACGAAAGCCCTCGCTGACTTTCTATTTGTGATTTATTTATTAACTTTAGTGCTTAAAACACGCAACAAATCTTACACAAACACGTTGTGTTTCATTAGAGAAAAACCAATCACACAAATGGCACATTTGGTTTTTGCCGAGACAGAAGCAAACGCTGAAAAACCAAAAGAGCTATTTTTTAGCCAACGCTTGAAAAAATTGAAAAACTAAAAAATGACGATAGAACAATATATTTCTAACCTAAACCAAAGATATAATTTAGGTAATGCAACAGAACACACTTTTAGAGGTGATTTACAACAATTAATAGAAAGCCTTGTTCCAGGTGTACAAGCAACAAACGAACCTAAAAGACAAGCGTGTGGTGCTCCTGACTATATACTTACAAAAAACAATATTCCTGTTGGTTTTATAGAGGCTAAAGATATTGGTGATAAAGATTTAGAAGGTAAAAAAAAGACAGGTAATAAAGAGCAATTTGATAGATACAAAGCATCATTAACTAATCTTATTTTTACTGATTATATTGATTTTCATATTTATAACGATGGTGTTTTAATCACTAAAATAGATATTGGTAAAGTAACTGAAAATGGTATAGTACCAGTAAAAGAGAACTTTACAACTTTTGAAAACCTCTTAAAAGACTTCTGTACAAACATCAGTCAAACAATAAAAAGCTCTAAGAAATTAGCTGAAATGATGGCTGGTAAGGCTCGTTTATTATCTGATGTAATTGAAAAATCTTTAACTAGCGATAATGAATTAGACGAGGATAGTACATTAAAAGAGCAAATGAATGCTTTTAAAAGCATTTTAATACACGACATTACACCCAAAGGTTTTGCAGATGTTTATGCACAAACTATTGCTTATGGTTTGTTTGCTGCTAGGTTACACGACCCAACATTAGATTCTTTTAGTCGTCAAGAAGCAGCCGAGTTAATTCCTAAATCAAACCCTTTTTTAAGAAAGCTTTTTAATTATATAGCTGGTCCAGACATTGATGAACGTATTAAATGGATAGTGGATAACTTAGTAGATATATTCTTAGCTTGTAATGTTCAAGAGTTACTAAAAAACTATGGTAAATCTACCAAAATGGAAGACCCTATTATCCATTTTTATGAAGATTTCCTTGCTGAATACGACCCAAAACTTAGAAAAGCAAGAGGTGTTTGGTACACTCCAGCTCCTGTAGTAAATTTTATAGTTCGTGCTGTTGACGATATTTTAAAGTCAGAATTTGATTTACCTAAAGGTTTATCCGATACTTCTAAAACCAAAATAAAAGTTGATACGCAGAATTACGATAAACGTACTCAAAAATATAAACAAGAAGAAAAAGAAGTTCACAAAGTTCAGGTATTAGACCCTGCAACAGGTACAGGTACTTTTTTAGCTGAAGTAATAAAGCACATTAATAAAAAATTCAAAGGGCAAGAAGGTATTTGGAGTAGTTATGTTGAAAACGACTTACTACCTCGTTTAAATGGTTTTGAGTTGTTAATGGCTAGTTATGCAATGGCTCATTTGCAATTAGACTTACTTTTAAAAGATACTGGCTTTAAACCTACAAAAACACAACGTACAAAAGTTTTTCTTACCAATAGTTTAGAACAAGCGCATCCAGATACCGATACCTTATTTGCAAACTGGTTAAGTAGTGAATCTAATGAAGCAAATAGAATAAAACGTGACAGCCCAGTAATGTGCATAATTGGTAACCCTCCATACAGTGGCGAAAGTGCTAATAAAGGAGATTGGATTATGAGACTAATGAATGATTACAAAAAAGAACCTGGTGGAAAAGTAAAGTTAAAAGAACGTAACCCAAAAATGATAAATGATGATTATGTAAAGTTTTTGAGATACGGTCAACATTTTATAGAGAAAAACGGTAGTGGTGTTTTGGCTTTTATAAATCCACACGGTTTTTTAGACAACCCAACATTTAGAGGTATGCGTTGGAATTTATTGAAAACCTATGATAAAATTTACACCATAGACTTACACGGTAATTCAAGAAAGAAGGAAGTTTGTCCTGATGGTTCACCAGACCAAAATGTGTTTTATATTATGCAAGGGGTTGCAATCACCTTTTTTGTTAAAACAGGTGATAAGCGAGCTAATGAAATAGGAAAAGTTTTTCATTATGATTTATATGGAAAGCGCAATGTAAAATATGATTTTTTAAATGAAAACAATCTAAAAACAATACCTTTTGTTGAATTGCCAAATAAAGAGCCTAATTACTTTATGGTAAAAAAAGACTATGAGCTTTCGGAATCTTATGAAAAAGGCATTGAAATATTCAGTTTATTTAATCTATATTCTTCTGGTGTAAAAACATCAAATGATAATATACTTGTTGATTTTGAAAAAAATAAATTAATAGAAAACGTTTCAAGCCATTATAATACAGAGGTTAATACAGAAAAGATAAACAAATACAGTTATAAGCCCTTTATTGATAAATATATCTACTTTGATAATAATTTAATTGGTAGAAGTAGATTGGAGTTTATGTCCAATTTCTTAAATAAAGAAAACTATTCCTTATGTCTAATGAGGAATCTGGTCAACACAGAAAATTATAATACTGTATTTGTTACTAAAAGTATTACAGATATAAATTTTTATGGTTTTCAAACTTACAGTTTAATTCTTTATTTATACCCAGAGCCAGGCAATCAGCAGTCCTTTGAACAAAAGGAAGGTAGAAAACCAAATCTAAATGCAGAAATTATAAATCAAATTGCGAAGAAATTAGGTTTAACATTTACCAACGAAAAAGAAATAACAGAAGGTACTTTTGCACCAATTGATATTTTAGATTATATCTACGCTGTGTTGCACTCTCCTGGTTATCGTGAAAAATACAAAGAGTTTTTAAAAATAGACTTCCCCAGGGTACCATATCCAAAAGATGCAGATACTTTTTGGCAATTAGTTAAACTAGGTGGTGAAATACGTCAAATTCATTTATTAGAATCTGATAAAGTTGAAGATTACATTACCAGTTATCCAATAAATGGGAATAATAAAATCACTCGTAAAATAACCAAAAATGATATTGGCTATGAAGCAATAGACGATACAAAAGGTAAAGTTTGGATAAATGATGAACAGTACTTTGATAATGTTCCTTTAGTTGCTTGGGAGTTTTTCATAGGTGGCTATCAACCAGCACAAAAATGGCTAAAAGATAGAAAAGATAGAAAAGATAGAACTTTAGATATTGAAGATATTTTACATTATCAAAAAATCATAGTTGCCCTATCCGAAACAGACAGAATAATGAAAGAAATTAATAAAATAGAAATAGAATAATGCCAACGCTAAAGCCATACACATTTGCAATTCGCACCAGCCAACGCGCAATCCAAAAATTGCAAAAGAGTATGTCTTTGCCAACGCTGAAAAATAAAGAACGAAAACACAACAATGTGTATAGTGCATAGCACCCTTCGGGATGCTACGACACCATACACGGAACGTTAGCCACAAGCTCTGAAAAGCCAACGCGCAGTCAAGCACATTTTATTTTTTTCGTGCCTCAAAAAATAAAAAGAGCTTGCCTTTTCCATCCACCACCCGAAAAAAAACAGAACAACTTGACATAAAAATCGCAATTTATTATTACATTTGCTAAAAATAGGTCAAATGACAAGTTTCGGACATTATATTAAAATAGAAAGAGAAAAACGAGAATGGACACAAACCGAACTCGGAATAAAAATCGGAAATAATACAAGTGCCATATGTCGAATTGAAAACGAAAGTCAAAAATTTAGTAAAACGAAACTAAAAAAATTGGCTGAACTCTTTCAAACTAATATACAAACTATAACTGATTTATTTTTTGCCGATAAATTCGTTAAAGAAGCAATGAAATACAAATGCTCTGATTCTGTTTTTTCAGTTGCAGAAGACACTGCTAATTATTATCGTAATGTAAATGTAAAACAAGGAAAATTAGAACTATGAAAAAACCATTAACATATATTAGCCTTTTTAGTAGTGCAGGTGTTGGTTGCTATGGTTTCAAATTAAATGGTTTTGAATGTATTGCAACGAATGAACTTTTAACTAAAAGACTTAAAATACAAGCTTACAATAACAAATGTAAATACAAAACTGGATATATTGGTGGAGATATTTCTAACCCTAATGTTAAAGCAAAACTTCTGACAGAACTAAAATTCTGGCAAGATAAACACAAAATAAAAGAACCTGATGTTTTAATTTCAACTCCTCCTTGCCAAGGAATGTCAGTTGCAAATCATAAGAAAAATGATGAAAAATCAAGAAATTCATTAGTAATTGAATCTATAAAAGTAACACAAGAATTACTTCCTAAATTTTTTATTTACGAAAACGTAAGAGCGTTTCTAAATACTATTTGTACAGATATTGATGGTATTGACAAACCGATTAAAGAAGCTATAAAATATAATCTTGGTGGACAATATAATATTCTTTCAAAAATAGTAAACTTTAAAGAATATGGTTCAAATTCTAGCAGAACTAGAACATTGGTAATTGGAATTAGAAAAGATATTCAAGACGTTTCTCCTTTTGATATTTTTCCTAAAAAACAAAAAGCAAAATCTTTACGAAAACTTATTGGAGATTTACCAGCATTAGAAGAAATGGGTGAAATTTCCGAAGATATTTTTCACGGTTATCGTGAATTTGACCAAAGAATGCTACCTTGGATTGAAAATTTAGAAGAAGGTCAATCAGCTTTTGAACAAACTGAAGAGTTAAGAATTCCTCATAGAATAATTGATGGTAAATTAGTTCCAAACAAAAGTAAAAACGGAGATAAATACGCTAGATGGTATTGGGACAAAGAAGGTCCTTGCGTTCATACAAGAAATGATATTTTGTCAAGCCAAAATACAGTTCATCCAAAAGATAACCGAGTCTTCTCGATAAGAGAACTTATGCGAATGATGTCAATTCCCGAAAGTTTTGAATGGTCAAATGTAAAAACGAAAGATTTAAACGAGAGAACTCATTTAGAAAAAAAACTTTTTCTAAAAAAAGAAGAATTAAATATCAGACATTGTTTAGGTGAAGCAGTTCAAACAGGTGTTTTTAAAAGTATAGCTTCTAATATTAAAAATTTCTACAAAAAGGAAAAAATATCAAGTTCTGAAATAAGCAGTCTTGTTACAGAAAATAAGTTAAACATTACAGATAATTTAATAAATTTTATCAAAGATAATTTCACTAAAATATCTTTAGAAAACATCTTTTTAATATCAGAATTCTCAAATTCTGAAAGACAAAAAACATCTGCATATTTTACAAGGAAAGACATTGCTTTTACAGTAATTAAGGATTTACCAGAACTTAAAAAGAAAAAGAAAATTAGGATTTTAGAACCTTCTGTTGGTGTTGGTAATTTTATACCACAATTAATTGAAAAATACAGAGAAAAAGAAGAAGTAATAATTGATGTTTGCGATATTGACAATAATTCTTTAAGAGTACTAAAAACCATTTTAGAAAACATTAAAGTTCCAAAAAACTTTAAAATCAATCTAAAAAATATAGATTTTTTACTTTGGAATACTAGATTAAAATATGATTTAGTAGTGGGAAATCCTCCTTACAAAAAGCTAACGAAAAACAAAGAACTACTAGAAAGGTATAAGTTTGGATTACAAAACACAGATACAAATAACTTATTTTCCTTTTTTATTGAAAAATCAATAAGGTTAGGTAATTATATTTCGTTAATCGTTCCTAAAAGCCTTTTAAATTCTCCAGAGTTTAATAAAACTAGAGAACTAATAAACAGTCATAACCTAGAAAAAATTTGTGATTATGGAGAAAAAGCTTTTAAAGGTGTGAAAATTGAAACTATTAGCTTTCTAATAAATACAATAGAAAAGGAAAAAAGCGATATTATTAAATTAGAAAGTTTTATAGATAAGAAATACTCTCTAAAAGTAAAAAATATATTTTATCTAATGACTTTCCATATTGGTTAATTTATAGAAGCGATAAGTTTGATGAAATTGCTTCAAAAATGAAACTTGATACATTCCAAAGTTTTAGAGACAGACAAATAACAAAATCGTTAACTAAAAACAATGGTGAAATAAGAGTTTTAAAAGCTAGAAATATTGGGAATAATGAAATTAAAGACCTTGTTAATTATGATCGTTATGTCGATAATATGGAAAACTTAGCAGTTTCAAAATACATCAACGAAAATGATGTTGTAATGGTACCTAATTTAACTTATTATCCAAGAGCTACATTTTTACCAAAAAACACAATTGTTGATGGTTCGGTAGCTTTATTGACACTAAAAAACGGAAGTAGATTACCAACTGAAAAGGATTTAGAATTTTATAGTACAAAAGAATTTGAAAATTATTATCGTGTAGCAAGAAATCACGGAACACGTTCTTTGAATATTGATAATAATTCTGTATTTTTCTTCGGACTTTTAAAAGAATTAACTGAATGATTGAAAACATTACCAACCACTTGCAAAGATTTGACTTTGACGTGAGAAAAAGTAAAGATGCAAGATTTATGGACCAAAAAGTAACACCTGACGTTTTAAGTATAATTGCAGATTGTGTTTTAAATTTTGATGCTGATAGAAATATTGAATTTACTAAAGATGATATTTGGAACGACAATTATTTCAATACAAATGTAAAAGGCATTTTTAATAAACCTGATGCTCAAAATGAAACAACTCGTCAAGAATATGATAAATTTACTTCTCAACCATTGAGAACTCTAGCATATTCAGGAGTTTTAGAAATGCGAAAATCTGAAAATAAAAACCTTTACAAAATAGCAAATAAATCCATCCTTGAATTTATTGGAATGAAAGAGAGAAATGCTTACGTTTTTCTTTATTATTATTTAGAAAAAGTTTTGTCCGATAGTAATCTATTGAGGTTTTTTGAGGATTTTAAAGACAAATGTATAGACAAAACAATTGACAATGCAGAATTCCAAGATTTAAAAACTCGTTTCCAAAGATTTATAATTGGTAACACGCCAATAAACGGAACAACTGAAGTAAATAGAATTTTTCCAAAAATTTTAAATGTTTATTCGTGTGAGAATAATATTGAAGGAACAATAAAAGGTCGATTGTCTAAAAGGCAAATCTATTATACTGATTTAATGTATAATCGCCCAAATTGGAGAGATATTGATAAAAATAAAGGGATTTCAAGAACAGAAGCAATTTCTGAACACGAAAACTTAATGATTGAACAAAACGAAGCTTATTCAGATTATCAAGTACAAAAAGCTATGAATATGGTTCGCAAAATGTACACACAAAGTGAAATTACAGACCAATGGACAAATGGAGAAGCAACTCAAATTCATCATATTTTCCCAAAAGCCGATTTCCCTCAATTAGCTCATTATTTAGAGAATTTGATAAAATTAACACCAACCCAACATTACACAAAAGCACATCCAAGTAATAAAACACAGCAGATAAATAAAGACTATCAACTTGTTTGTTTATTAGCCAAAACTGATAGTATAGAGCAATCTTTGAATAAAGGTGAGATTGTTTATCGAAAAGAATCTTTAATTTATGTTGTCAATATAGGTCTAACTGAAAATTTGGAAATAGACCTTGATTTCAGAACAATAAAAAGAGAATTAAGTAGAATTTATAATGCAGCTTAAAAATAAAAAATATGTATCAACCATCATTTGGAGCAATTAATCCAATCTTATTTGAAACTCCCGAGATTTACTATGAAACTTTAGGTTTTTTATCAAAACCTGACGGAAATACAGCTATTACTTGGGAAAACAATCAAAATCAAGGAGCAAGAGCTCACGAAGGTAGAATTCAATGTTATAACAATATCGCTAATTTCCCTCTTCCTTTAACACGGAAATTCACTATTGGAACAGGCAGAAGTCTACACAGAATAAATGCAACTGATTTTTTAGAAGATTTGTTAGACAATCATAATTTTGAACTAGGAGAAATCCAAGATATAAACGCAATCCGAAATACAGTTCCTCAACAAAACATTGTGGATTTCAATAGAGGATTAGCATTGTAAAAAGCCAACGCAAGTTCAAGCACATTTAAAGTTTGCTCGTGCCTCACAAATTTAAAAGAGCTTAAACGCCAACGCTAGCAAGTTTGCGGAATAAAGCCAGTGGCTAACAACGTGTATAAAACA
>Ga0115568_10003916_pt1 | contig 10042 bp, 8 predicted proteins | sample COGITO_mtgs_1204_FD_87296 | JGI IMG/M metagenome (GOLD analysis project Ga0115568, IMG submission 87296) | Pelagic marine microbial communities from North Sea - COGITO_mtgs_120426 | ecosystem: Environmental > Aquatic > Marine > Epipelagic | place: Germany:Helgoland, sampling site Kabeltonne...
GCGCGTGCGATCAAAATCTACCGCCCTCTCTCACATCGATGCATCCGTGACTCAGCTCGGGGGTTTGCACAAAAAGCATACATCAATCCCTTAGGCTCTGATGAAAGAGCAAGCCTCGATCAGTGTGCCTGCCCTCATCGCCATACCCGCTTGCTGATGCGTATCGCGCCGACCCCAAAACGCCGACAGTGGACATCTGCCAAAAATTTCCTTTGCCTCCAAGACAACACACGCTTAGCTGGTAGGCCTTACAAATCACCGAAAATGCTCGAAAATCTTACAGACAAACTGGGGTCCGCTCTGCGCAACTTGCGCGGCGTCGGAAAACTCACCGAAGACAACATGGCCGAAGCGCTTAAAGAAGTGCGCAAGGCCCTGCTCTCGGCGGACGTTCATTTCAAAGTGGCGCGCGAGTTTGTGACCGAAGTCCAGGCGCAATGCGTCGGCCAGGAAGTACTCAAATCCGTCACGCCCGGCCAGCAGGTCATCAAAATCATTCACGACGAGCTGGTTAAACTACTCGGCGAGGGTGCCACCGAACTGGAAGACAAGAAGCCGCTGCGCATCATGATGGTCGGCCTACACGGCTCAGGCAAGACCACCAGTAGCGGCAAGCTCGCCCGTCATCTCGCCAAAAAGCGCGGCTACCGCCCTTCGCTGGTCGCTTGTGATGTCTATCGCCCCGCTGCGATCGATCAACTCGAGCTCCTGGCCAAGAATGAGGGCTGCACCTTTTACGGTGACCGCGAAGAGAAGGATGTGGTCAAGATCGGCAAGCGCGGCCTCGAAGCGGCGAAATCAGCCGACGCCAACCTCGTTATCTTCGACACCGCCGGCCGCCTCCAAATCGACACCGATTTGATCCAAGAAATCAAAGACCTTAAAAAGGCGGTTCAGCCCGACGAGATCCTGCTCGTCGCCGACTCGGCGCTCGGTCAAGAAGCGGTCAACGTAGCCAAACATTTCCACGAAGCAGTTGGTTGCACGGGAATCATCCTGACCAAACTCGACGGTGACGCCCGCGGCGGCGCGGCCCTGTCGATGAAGTCGATCACCGATGTGCCGATCAAATTCATGGGCTTGGGCGAAAAGGCCGACGAATTTGAAGTCTTCCACCCCGACCGCATGGCTTCGCGCATCCTCGGCATGGGTGACGTGGTCTCTCTGGTTGAGAGAGCCCAGGAAACCATCGACGAAAAAGAAGCCGAGCGTCTGGCCGAAAAGATGCGCAAGGCAGACTTCAATCTGGAAGATTTCCTCTCGCAAATGCAGCAAGTCAAAAAGATGGGCTCACTCGGCTCCATCGTCAGCATGCTGCCCGGCGCCAGTGGCATCGAGATCGGCGATGAAGAAGAAAAGAAAATGGCCCGCACCGAAGCCATTATTCTGTCCATGACTTTAAAGGAACGCCGCACCCCGCGCCTGCTCCGCGGCAGCCGTCTGAAACGCATCGCCAACGGCGCCGGCGTGCAAGTGCGCGATGTCAACGCCCTGCTCAAACAATTCAATCAGATGCAAAAGATGATGAAGATGATGAACGGAGGCAAAGGCCGTAAAATGATGAAAGCGATGCAAGCGCAAATGGGCGAAGGCGGTGGCATGCCCCGACTTCCAGGAATGTAAACCCAAAGATCAGCTCCTTCAGCTCGAAACGAACGCCAATGACTCTGACAATGCCTAGCGACGACCGCACCTACTCCCCGATCAACGATCTCGAAAAAGTCATCCTTGACGAGGCGACCATTCAAGCACGGCTCAAAGAACTCGGCGCAGAAATCAATGCCGCGTACCAGGGCCGCGAATTGGCGGTCATTGCGATCATCAACGGGGCCGTGATTTTTGTCGCAGACATGATCCGCGAGCTCAACCTCGCGTTGCAGCTCGATTGCATTCGCGTTTCCAGCTATCGCAACAGCACCGCGCCGGTGCAAACTCCGGAAATCATCGACCGCATTCGCCTCGACATTGAGGGCATGGACGTCCTGTTGATCGACGACATTCTCGACACAGGGAACACCCTTTCGAAAGTCTCCAAAGTTCTGCAAAGCATGAACCCGGCATCGCTCAAGACCTGCGTGCTGCTGGACAAGCAAGTACGCCGCAGCGTCGACTGCGAGGCCGACTTTGTAGGCTTTAAAATCCCTGACGAATTCGTGGTCGGCTACGGTCTCGATTTTGCCGGCCGCTATCGCCAAATCCCCTGCATCGGCGTCCTCAAAGCCGAACATCAAATCAGCTGAATCACATTCCCAGTTCTATCATGGCAACCAAACACGACAATACTCGCATCGCTGGTAAACGCCCACTGCTCGCCCCGGCAATTCTGATCGAAGAAATCCCGCTCACCGACAAAGCGACCGCAGTGGTGGATCAAGGACGCGCCGAAAGCGAAGCCATCCTGAATGGCACGGATGACCGGCTGATCGTCGTCGTCGGCCCCTGCTCGATTCACGACCCCAAGGCGGCAATCGAATATGCCCAACAACTCGCACCGCTGGCTGAGAAATACAAAGCCGACCTGCAAATTATCATGCGCGTGTATTTCGAAAAACCGCGCACCGTGGTCGGATGGAAAGGGCTGATCAACGATCCCGGGATAGACGGTAGCTTCGAAATCAACACCGGACTGCGCGTTGGTCGCAAACTGCTGGTCGACATCTGCGAGCTCGGCCTGCCCACCGGCGCTGAGTTCCTCGACACTATCATCCCTCAATTCATTGCGGACGCCATTGCATGGTCCGCGATCGGCGCACGCACGACCGAGAGCCAGGTACACCGCGAGCTCGCCTCCGGCCTCTCGATGCCGGTTGGCTTCAAAAACGGTACCAGCGGCAACGTACAAATCGCGATCGACGCCGTGCGCTCGGCGGGTCAACCCCACTGGTTCCCCTCGGTCACGAAACAGGGCGTCACTGCTATTTTCGAAACCACTGGCAATCCATCCGCCCATCTGATTCTGCGCGGCGGCAACCGCACCGGTCCGAATTACGAGGCTAAGGATGTTGCACCGATCTTGGAACAACTCAAAGCCGTCGACCTGCCGCAAAAGCTGGTGATCGACTGCAGTCACGGCAACAGCAACAAAGACTACACCCGTCAGAGCGCGGTCGCCCACAATCTCGCGCAGCAAATTGCTGCCGGCCAACAAGGTATCGCCGGCGTCATGCTGGAGAGTCACCTGGTGGCCGGACGCCAGAACTACGACGCTACAGGCGGCAATGTGTATGGACAAAGCATCACTGACGAGTGCATCGACATGCCGGCTACCGAAGCAATCCTCGAGGACTTGGCCGAAGCGGTGCAAGCTCGGCGCAAGGCGTAGGGTTAAGCTATTTTCGCTTGGCTTTTAACTGCCCACAACCGGCAGCAACATCAATGCCGCGACGCTGGCGTATGGTACTGGGAATGCCCGCGTCTTGAATGATCTGCTGAAACGCACGCGTGCGCGCTTCGGTTGGCATCGTTCCGTCGAATCCCTCGGTCGGGTTCAGCGGGATCAAATTCACATGCGCATCCATTCCTTCTAAAAGCGCAGCGAGTCGGCGGGCATGATCGTCGCTATCGTTTACGCCACCAATCAAGGTCCATGCAAAGAACACGCGTGCACGCTTGATCGCTGAATACTCCCGGCAAGCTTCGAGCAAGTCGTCGAGCGGCCACTTTTTATTAATCGGGATCAACTTGCCCCGCTCTGCATCACTTGCCCCGTGCAAACTCACTGCCAGCGAGTAGCGCTTTGGGTGGCGCGCCAATTTCTGAATACCAGGAATGTAACCGACCGTGCTGATCGCCACCCGCGCGGGGCCGATATTTAAACCGCGGTTGTCGGTAATGATATCCAGCGCCTCCATCGTTGGCTCGAAATTGTGCAGCGGCTCGCCCATGCCCATCATCACGATATTACGCAAACTATCGCCTTGTGTGCGCCGCAGCTCGCGTTCGACGTGGTGCGCCTGCGCGACGATTTCGCCCGCAGTTAGATTTCTGGAAAAGCCCATCTGGCCAGTCGCGCAAAACACACAACCCATCGCACAACCGACCTGACTGCTCAGACAGGCGGTATAGCGCCCTGGGAAGCCCATCTGCACCGACTCCACTTCGGTACCATCTCCAAACTTCAACAAATACTTGCGGGTAAACCCGTCGGTACTCGCCGTATCATCGACCTGCTCCATTGCGCACGGCGCGATCGCTCGCTCACTTGCCAACCAACGCTGCACCGGTGGCAGAATCCCCTTGGCTGACTGCAGCTCACCTCGAACCAGACGTCGTTGTACCGCCCTAAACAGCGGCCTCGCATGCACCGGGTTGACCCCCGACTCTGCAAGTTGCGCCTCCAGCGCCTCGTAGCGCAAACCTTCCAGCGAAATACTCATACCTTCATTGCGTGTGTGCAGATCGACCCCACGTCAACGCTGTATCCATCGGCAATCGGCGAAACACCCTAAGCGCAGCCAATACATACCCTGTCTCGCATACGCGGACCGCCCCAGATAATAAGAGTGCCAATTGACAGCAGGACCCTACTTGGATATTTTATTAAGTCTAACCTCTCTTTTTAACACAGAAAGAGAGGTGTCAAAAACGAATATCAAATAACATGCAGTTCAAAAAATACATACACCTGATCCTCTCTTTCACAATGCTTGCTGGCGCATGCTTATTCACCACAGGTTGTGGCGAAAAAAGTGATACCGACAAAGCAGCCGACGCCGTCGAAGACGCTACAAAGGGTGCTTCGGATGCGCTTAAAGGCGCGACTAAATAACGAATCACACTTGGTTCTATGCGGGCGCTCCAAATGGAGCGCCTTTTTTTTGGCTTATCGTCACTCAAGAGGAATGCGACTGGGCACAACAGCGCGCGGGCGAGTCGCCCACGCTCCGTACGCAATAAAATTAATTTGCCTCAATGGCATGCGACTGCGGACGCCTGACGGCAGGTGCTTCTACTCGAAACCAGCCCTGACCGGTCTCAACCATTGATGAATCAGTCAGCAAAGTCCTAATTGATCCAGAGCGGGCACGGAGGATCGGTGCCGACAAAAAACCCGTAGTTCCACGCGGGGCACTACGGGTTATGCGAACGCTGTCATCCGCTTAAAATTGTCCTAAAAAATGCGCTCAGCCACCATTCTCCATCCGTTCCAATTCAGCCAACTCTTCCTGCGCCTTGGCGATACGGGCCTGTGCCTCCTGAATCCGTCTTGCACGTGCTTGTGATGCCTCGTAAGCCTGCTTCTTTGCAGTAAGTTCCGCTTCGACACGCGCCGCTTCACGTTCAGCGGCACTGACATCCGAAGTTGTCGCAGTGCGGGCGATCTGATCGCGCACCTTTTTTTGCTCTAGCGCCTCGATCTGTCCCTCCAACTTCTCCTGCTGTTCAGCTTCCTGCTCGTATTCATACTGACGCTGCGCCTCTGCGGCTTCGAGTGACTCCTTGCGCTTATCGACTTGATTGCCGGCCAGACCACCCAACACACCGCCGAGCACTGCACCGGCTACGACGTTACCATCGCCACCACCACCAATCTGATTGCCGGCAATACCGCCGAGAATCGCCCCCGTCAAAATGCCGATATCACGACCGCTCGGCTGGTTCGTCGAAGAACAACCACTGAAAAGAAGCGCGACACACAAGAGAGCAGAAGTAAGAGAAACTTTAATCATGGGTGAAAAATTAGACTTTAGGTCAGAAATTGCAATGCAGAGAATACAAAGGGTATACATTTGCTTTTGAATCGAACGGCCAACCCTATCTGAGCGCAAAATCTCAAATTTGTTTTATTATTTCCTTCACTTGCGATTTAGTTAACGCCACCGATTCCCTGTCATTACTATGAGTTTACGAAATCCCGAGCGCGGCCTCCTCTCTGTCAAAGGCCTGATTTTCTCACTCGGCCTGCTGGCCTCCTTTGTATTTGTCGCCGTACTCTATGGCGGCATCATCCGCCCCAGTGCCAACAAAGCAGCCCTCGCTCAAAGCTATGGCGTCGAGACCGGAAGCTCATCGTCCGGCATTTTCATTATCCTCAAGGATTACGAACAACAGATCTGTCTTTCCCTGTTCCTCTGGGGGGTGATGATTTTGGCCTACAAATTTATCCTCCTCAACGCCGAAGTCAAAGCACTCGCTCGCTTCGCCCCCGAAAGCGAAGGCATCCAAGCCGAGCCCGAAGTCGAGCTGCTGAGTGGTGCGCGCAGTATTACCCGCGAACGCGCCGCCTCCCTGTCGGAACAAATCGACAGTAAAAGCCAAACTCCGGACCTTAAAAACAAAATCCTGCCCTACATCATGGCACGCGGCCTAGAGCGCTACCACATGACCGGAAGTGTACCTGAAGCCACCGAAACCATCATGGGCCGCCTCGAAGTCGCTGCGGAACAACAGGAAAGCGAGCTCTCCATGCTGCGCTATCTGGTCTGGGCGATTCCCTCCATCGGCTTCATCGGCACCGTGCGCGGCATCGGCGTCGCCCTACAGCGCGCCGACGAAGCCTTACAAGGCGACATCACCGGCGTCACCAGTGCCCTCGGCGTGGCGTTCAACTCCACCTTAGTCGCCCTAGTGATCAGCATTATCCTGATGCTACTCATCCATTTACTGCAAGGCGGGCAGGAAGGACTTATCTTACGCCTGCAAACGTTTTGCCGCGAACAACTACTCGACAAACTCTTCGACCGCTCCGCAAAAGAGATTGAAAAAATCCCCGAGCAGTCTGCATCTGACAACAGTGGAGCACACAACTAATCGGCGACCGTCGTTGCAAAGCCATCCAACATGAAAAAGCGCCGGGAAACACAAAGCTCCGCACTGTCCTTTATGGACTGCATCTGCTGTGGCTTCGGCGCCGTCTTGTTGCTCTTCATTTTGACCGCTAAAAAGCAAATCACACTGAGCAGCGAAGAAGCCAGCCAAGCGCTGGACGCAGAACAAACACTTCACATCGCAATCGATGCCGCGCAAGCGCAGCAACGGGCACTCGACAAAGCGATCGCCGCGCTCGACCCGCAACCGGAGGCCAACGCGACCAGCCTAGCGGAACTAGCAGCCGAACAAGAGCGGCTCGCCAAGGCCATCGAAGAAAAAGCGGCAGCATTGACGGCTCTCGAGATCGAACCCGACCCCACCGATGCAGTCGCAGGACTCAATCGTCCATCCGCCGATCAAAGCTACCTTTCCGGCCTACGCCTGCGTGGCCCGCGAGCCGTGATCCTGCTCGAAACCTCCGGTAGTATGTTGGCCGCAAACGCGCAAAGTGCGCTCGAAATGATTCGTCAAGGCAGCGGCACCTCGTCCGCAAAATGGCTGCGTGCGAAGGCCGCCGTACGCGCGGTATTGGCCGCGATTCCCCAAGGCACCCAGGTCGCGATCTTTCAAATGAATGAAACGGCCGCCCCCTTTTCCGGATCCGCCGACAGCCCCTACATCGACCCCTACGATAACAGCGCGTTACTGACCACACTCGAGCGCCTCGATACACTCGAAGCGACAGGCGGCTGCGACCTCGCCAATGCCCTGCGCACCATCGGGCAGCTCAAAGAACGACCCAGCAGTCTGCTGCTGATCGGCGACGGCCTGCCCTCCGCCCCCAATCCCAGCCAACGCAGCCTTTCCGAAGCCGACCGCGTACAACTGTTCAAACGCGCGCTGGCCACCCGCCCGGGCTATCCTTTCAACGCCATCCTGTTCCCCTTCGAAGGCGATCCCTCCGCCGCTGGACTGTTCTGGCAACTCAGCGGCCGCACCAATGGCATCACACTCATCCCCGACAACGACTGGCCCGCCCTCTAGCGATGATCAAAAGAAGACCGATCGAGGTGTTCAGCCTCTCCTTTTTAGACTGCCTGTGTTGTGGGTTTGGCGCCATTCTGTTGCTTTTCATCCTATCGATCGGCTCTGGCAAGGCGGGTGTTGAAAGCGAAATTGATGTGCCGGCGTTGCAAGCGATGCGCCGACAACTAGCACAGCTGGAGGCTGACATCGCGCACAAGGCCGCACAACTCGATGCTTCCATCAACCGCGAACAAACCGAACAGGCGCAACAGCGCATTCAATCGATGGTTCAAGAGCTGGCCTCCACACTCGCCAACCTCCAGCAGGAATACGACAGCCAACAAGCCAACCTCAGCGCCAGTCAACAAGCGGCCGCCGAAGCGAACCGGCTGCTCAAAAGCTTCAAACACGAGAACCTGCCGCCGATCGGCCTGCCCGCTGAAGCCACGCATGTTGCCTTCATCATCGACACCTCAGGCAGTATGCGCAACCACATCACCAAGCAGCTCCATTATGGAGTCATCGAACAGATCACCGAGCTGCTCGACAGCTTACCTGAGGTCAAAAGTATTCAATTTATCGATACCAGCGGCAACTACATGCTCGGTGGCCGCAAACGCTATTGGCTCCCCGACACTCCCGGCCTGCGACAACAAGCACTGCGCTCGGTGCTCAACTATCCGATCCTCAGCGTCAGCGACCCCGAACCGGGCATACGCCAAGCCTTTCGCGACCTGAAACCCGCGATTGCAGCAGGCGACAGCATGAGCCTCTACGTTATCGGCGACGACTTCCGCGGCTCAACGCAAAGCTTCCTGCTAAAGCTCGACCGTCTCAATCGCCGCGACCCGAAGAGCGGCAAACGCAGCGTATCGATCAGTGCCGTCGGCTTTCCGACACTGATCAATCCGTTTCAAATCGGAGCGCCACAAGGCAACACCCGCTTCGCCAACATCATGCGCGAAATCGCCGAAGCCCACGACGGGGTGCTGATTCTCAAGCCGCGTCTGTAAATCAGATGGTCAAAACATAGCCATCACAAGCGAGAGCGCCGTCACACTCGCTTCCAAGCGTAAGCGCGGCGGCGAGGTTGCAACCGAGCGATCGCTACCTGCTAAAAACTGAAGATACGTTTAATCAAGCCCCAAAGACCGGATGGGGGCTCAGGCGGCGGCGTGCGATCAACACTCGACGGCTCTTTGCCTTCAGGGCTAGACGACTGAAGCGACGGCTCATAGCTCAACGCCAAGCGATAATCTGTAATCGATGGTCGTTGCGCGACGGCAGTCTCGACGGTTGCAGTCAACTGAGCCAGATAATCTTCGCCAGTGGATTCGAGCAGGATCGGTCCGAAGTAATAATTCAGCCGCTGATGCTCGTAGATTACATACCAACCGCGATCGAGCTTCGCAGGTTCCGACTTAAACTCACCCGGAAAGCGTTGATCAAAAGCGGCTTTTGAAAGAAACCCAGAATAGGGAATCGCGAATTCTTCGATCACACGAATGCCAGGCGCGGGCTGAGCCGAGCCAACAGCGGTGACAGCGAGTAATCCGCAGGCCAGTAAACAGCGTTTTCCAATAAATCTCATTCCAAATGCTAGAGTCCTGAAGGTAAGTTTGAACCGTAATCGCCACTGCCACCATCCGTAGATGGAGCGGTGCCGCCGACACCGGCGCCCGATTGGGGCGTGCTGGCCCCTGCCTGACTCGATGAGCCCGCAGCCGCCGTTGCTCCGCCAGCGGTTGAAGCCTGAGGACCGGCATCTTTGGAACGATTCACTTCGACCACACCGCTGTCCTCCCCCGTCGCACCGAAGCCGAAGTCTTCAAAAGTGCGCTCACTGGATGGCGTGCCCGAGGCCGTCCCCCCAGACGAAGCGGCACCTGCAGGACGCGTCGAGCCATCAGCGCTGCCGCCGACTCCACTGCCAGCCGCGCCAGCGGTACCAGCTTGCTGCGAAGCGGTTCCCGAACCGGCAGAGGATGGAACTCCGGACTTCGAGCTCTCACTTTGAACAGATTCACCGCCGCCCACTGGCCCAATATTGCCGTAGTCGCGCCCAGTGGATGCGTCCGGTGCGCTTGCGGTTGACGCCGCGCCCTGCGAATCGCTGGACTGGGAACTGCCGCCCGCCACGGGCTGGCCACCACCGATCTCGCCGAGCTGACTATAATCGCGCTGTGGGCCTGCAGGGGCGTTGCCCGATCCGGCGGCACTGCCCGCACCCGTATCTCCGTTGACGCCGCTAGCCGCACTAGCCGCA
>Ga0115568_10003927_pt1 | contig 10020 bp, 8 predicted proteins | sample COGITO_mtgs_1204_FD_87296 | JGI IMG/M metagenome (GOLD analysis project Ga0115568, IMG submission 87296) | Pelagic marine microbial communities from North Sea - COGITO_mtgs_120426 | ecosystem: Environmental > Aquatic > Marine > Epipelagic | place: Germany:Helgoland, sampling site Kabeltonne...
ACGACCCAGCGTTTATCTTAACGGATTACTGTGAGGGAAGCGCTAATTCAGCTACGGGTATTGCTACCGCTGGAGGAGTATTCAGTTTTAATCCTGATTTAGGTGATGGTGCTACTTTGATTTCCAGTACAGGAGAAATATTAAGTGGCGTTGGATCGACAACTTATTCTATACAATACATAACAGCAGGCATATGTTTTTCAGATACTACAATTTCTGTTACCGTTTATGATTCCGTTTATGCAGGGCAAAATAGTACCGTCTCTTTTTGTGAGTCGGGTGCTATTGATTCTTTATTTGGGTACTTAGGCACTATTGAAAATAGTGGCAGCTGGTCAGGTCCATCTATTCTTAGTGATGGATTCTATGGAGCTTTTAATCCTGGCAGTAATGGCTCAGGAGATTACATGTATGTTGTTTTAAGTAGTGGTGTTTGTCCTAATGATACGGCTATTATTTCGGTGGATGTACTTAATCCAATAGCGGATTTTAGTGCCTCGGTAACTTCAGGTTCTGCCCCGTTAAATGTTGATTTTACTAATACATCTACCGATGCAGTTTCGTATTTATGGAATACTGATTTATCAACTAGTACAGATTTAAATGTTGAGGAAGTTTATACAACAGAAGGTGAGTATTCAGTGATGTTGGTGGCCAGTAATGGTATATGTACAGATACGGCTTTCTTGATCGTTTCGGTATTTGGTGATTCAGAGCTGTTGGTCCCTAATATTTTTACGCCAAATGGAGATGGTCAAAATGATTTGTTTTTACCAATATCTCAAGGTATTGATGAATATGAATTACTTATTTATAATCGTTGGGGTCAATTGGTCGTTAGTATTGAACAATCTAATCACGGTTGGGATGGGCGAAATTCAGCAGGTGAGTTGGTTCAGGATGGAACCTATTATTTTGTTATTTCTGGTTTGGGACTAGATAAACAAGTATTTTCTGAAACCGGTCATTTTTTACTTGAGAGATAGTTTGAAGGATTTTAGAACAGCCTGAAATAAATGAATCAAATGAAACTCACGGCTGTTTCCGCCAGCAATATTCAGCATGATCATTTACGATACCTGCTGCTTGTAAATAAGCATATATGGTTGTTGAGCCTATGAATTTAAATCCTCTTTTCTTTAGGTCTAAACTTACTTTATCAGATAACGGTGATGTCGCTACGTAGTCGGCTTTGTTAAGGATAATATTGCGAATCGGTTCGCCATTAACATAATTCCAGATGTAATTGTCAAAGCTCCCAAATTCATCTTGAATTTCTTTGAATGGTTTCACATTGTTTATAACGGCTTCAATTTTTTTACGATTTCGAATAATTCCTTTGAATTGGAGCAAGTTCCGTATATCTTCTTCATTGAAATTTTTTATTTCATCCAGATTCCAGTCAGCAAATGCTGTACGATATCCTTCCAAACGAATAAGTATTGTGTACCAACTTAAGCCTGCTTGAGCCGCTTCGAGTGCAAGATATTCAAAGTGTTTATTGTCATCATGAATAGGTATCCCCCAGCTTTCATCATGATATTTCATATAAATTTCATCCTTCAAACACCATTCGCATCGCTTCTTAGTCATATTAAAATTTGACATTAAAACCTATAAATTGATCCCAATCGATCTTTGATTTACCGATACCTATTTCAAGGCTGAATTGTTGTGAAAGTTCAAATGATAGCCCAGAATAAATGCTCCAGATAAAAGACGTTTGATTACCCGAGAAAACATTTCGTATCAACATGGTTTTAGCTCGCCCCTCAAAAAAAGGCCTGAACTTACTTGTCAAGGGTTGAAATCGATAATAAATGCCTCCTGTCGGATAGGATTGGGTGGCATCTCTATACATCCCAATTTCGACACCTGCTTGATGATAGTCTTGTAACCAATAACCAACTCGAATATTTTCATTGGTTAAATATTTGGGCACTCGAATACCCAGTTTATGAATATTTAGACCAGCTGTCCACTTTTTTTCCTGACAAAAAGCCGTTAAGCTGAAAAAGACGATGAATAGAAAAAAGATATTTTTCACGATTTTTTAAATTGATAGGACAACGTCCCGATTTTAATTGTTTCCTTTTGCCAGTTGTGATTTTCACAATCAATGATTTCAAATAAATCAAATCCCAAAGGATTATCTTGAATGTAATATACATGAACAACTGAGTCTTTGTTTGATAAAGAGAAAGTTGGTTTTTCTAAATCAGAATGAGACGAGTAATTGGTTACACCTTGCCAACCGATAACATTTCCATTAGCTTCTAATGTTATTTTGGTAGCCGTATTTAAGTGATGAACATGGTAATTACCAGCAAAAAAATATTCATAAATAACTCTTGCTGAATCAATGGATGCGTATTTTTTTGATTCGTAATCGCTTATACTAACTAGGCTGTCTTCTGTGATAAATTTAATGGAGTCAATCTCCGAAAAAGGGACATCCAAAAGTGTAAAATGAGAGTGCGAGTCAGAACTTTGAAGCTCAAATGTATCAGCACCCAAAGGATCATTGATTACGAGCATGGGTTTTCCTTTCTCTTGGAATGTTTTTATGGAATTCCATTCAAAATTATAATTGAGATCGCCATCCGATAAAACCTGTAAGCTCTTTTCATGTACCCAGAATCCTTGATGAAAGTTGTCTGTTGAGTTTCGATTAGTACTTAACGAATCAGTAATGATAGTAATGGTAGTAATTTCACGCTGTTGTTCAGTGCTGCATGAAATAAATACTTCTAATAAAACAGTCAATTGGACGATTCTTTTCATTTACCGTGGATAAACTCACTACAATTTATAACTTCAAAATAAGAATAACAATTGACGTGAATAACTTGCTGTTAACTCCAATAGAATATCTGAAAGGAGTCGGACCTAAGAGGGCTGACACTCTTAAGCAAGAGGCGGGAATATATACCTATTGGGACCTGCTAAACTTTTTCCCATTTCGCTATATAGATAGGTCAAAATTTATTTTAATCGAGTCAATTACAGAGACCGACAATGCAGTCCAGATTAATGGAAGAATTAAGTCGATTCAAGAAGTAGGTGCCAAACGGGCGAAGAGATTGGTAGCTATCATTGAGGATAGCATTGGCCAAATAGAACTGGTTTGGTTTAAAGGAATAAAATGGGTGAAACCTACTTTGCAAATAGGTGCGAAATACATTGTATTTGGAAAGCCAACTAAATTTGGTCGAAAATACAATATTGCCCATCCGGATCTGGAAAAAGTAGAGTCGAATAAACCGTTAATTGGAGGATTGCAACCGGTATATCATTCGGGAGACAAACTGAGTAATAAGGGGCTGAATAGTAAAGGGTTAGAAAATATCATTAAAAACCTATTGCCTCAAATTGAAGGATTAATACAGGAAAATTTATCACCTGAATTGTTATCCAAATTTAATTTGATTTCTAAGGCAAAAGCACTTTTACAAGTTCATAAACCGCTTGATTTTTATGAGGTTAGGAGTGCTCAAATGAGGCTTAAATTTGAAGAATTGTTTTTTTTACAACTCTTGCTTGTAAAGCAAAAACAAATAGCACAGCGCAAGTCGCGTGGCCATGTGTTTAAAGTGGTCGGCGATTTGTTCAATGCATTTTACAATGAGCATTTGCCTTTTGAATTAACGGGTGCCCAAAAGAAGGTATTAAAAGAGATTAGAGGTGATTTGCGTTCCGGAATTCAAATGAATCGCCTTCTTCAAGGAGATGTCGGTTCAGGAAAGACGTTGGTGGCATTTTTTACACTCTTGATGGCGATTGACAATGGTTTTCAAACGGCATTAATGGCACCTACAGAAATATTGGCTAAACAACATTTTCAAACCATTAAAGAATTTGTCGAGAAATTACCGATAGAAGTTTCATTACTTACAGGAAGCACTAAAGTAGCTGAAAGAAGAATAATTCATGAACGTCTTGAAAATGGAGCACTTCATTTGCTTATTGGAACACATGCGCTTTTGGAGGATAAAGTAAAGTTTAAGAATTTAGGTTTGTCTGTAATTGATGAACAGCATCGGTTTGGTGTTGCTCAAAGAGCGAAGCTTTGGAGAAAAAATAAAATACCTCCACATATTCTTGTGATGACCGCAACTCCTATACCAAGGACGCTAGCAATGACTTTCTATGGAGATCTTGATGTATCTGTTATTGATGAATTACCACCTGGTCGAAAACAAGTCGTAACGCAGCATCGATTTGATTCAGCACGTCTTACTGTTTTTGGATTCATAGAGCAAGAAATAAAAAAGGGAGGACAAGTTTATATTGTTTATCCATTGATTCAAGAATCTGAGAAACTAGATTACAAAGATTTGATGGACGGTTACGAAAGTATTACCAGAAGATTTCCAAAACCAGCGTATCAAGTTAGCATAGTGCATGGTAAAATGAAGCCCGCGGATAAAGAGATGGAAATGCAGCGATTTGTATCAGGAATAAGTCAAATTATGGTGGCAACTACGGTTATAGAAGTTGGCGTAAATATTCCTAACGCTTCCATAATGGTTATTGAGAGTGCAGAAAAGTTTGGATTGTCTCAGCTGCATCAATTGAGGGGCAGAGTAGGACGTGGCGCGGATCAATCTTATTGTATTTTAATGACGAGCTACAAACTTACTGAAGATGCTAAAAAACGTTTGGATACCATGGTTCGCACCAATGATGGTTTTGAAATTGCAGAAGTTGATCTCAAGCTGCGCGGCCCAGGTGATATTATGGGGACCCAACAAAGTGGGTTGCTCGATTTGAAAATTGCTGATTTAGCAAAAGACGGTCAGCTATTGCAATACGCAAGAAATGCGGCGTTTGATTTGGTCTCCGAGGATCCGGATTTAAAGAATCCAGAAAATGTGCGCATTCGGCAGGAATTGGTAAACATTGTTAGAAACAGGCCTAATTGGAGTCGTATTAGCTGATCTAAGATTAAATTTTTGAATTCATGTGGAAAATGTAACTTTAGCCGAATAAATATTCTTAAACAAAATGGCGACAACCGCAGATATTAAAAATGGCCTTTGTATTAATTACAATGGGAAATTAGTAACAATTGTAGAATTCCAACACGTAAAACCTGGTAAGGGGCCTGCATTTGTTCGGACAAAATTGAAAAACATTGAAACTGGAAAAGTAGTAGATAATACTTTTTCGTCTGGTCATAAAATTGAAGTCGTTAGAATAGAGAATCGCTCTTATCAATATCTGTATGCAGAAGCAGAAGGGTTTCATTTTATGAACCAAGAGAGTTACGACCAAGTTTTTATTGAGAAACACATGGTAGAAAAATCTGAATTTTTAAAAGAAGGCGATATCTGTACCATTATTTACCATGCAGAAGAAGAAGCTCCATTAGTCGTTGAGCTTCCTCAATTTATTGAAGTTGAGATTACTTATACAGAACCAGGACTAAAAGGAGATACTGCAACCAATGCAACCAAACCAGCAACTATTGAAACCGGTGCAGAAATAAGGGTTCCACTTTTTATTAGTGAAGGAGATCGAATAAAAGTAGATACGAAAAGTGGTACATATGTTGAACGATTGAAAAATTAATATGGAAGGTGTAGTACAAGGAATCCAGCATTTAGGAATCGGAGTAGATAACCATGAAATTGCTTGGAAGTGGTACCGCAAATTTTTTGGCATGGATGTGCCCTTCTTTAATGCAGAGGCATTGGCACCGCTTATGACCATCTACACGAAAGGGGAAGTAATCAATAAGCGAGCTGCAATGGTGATGAACCTAAAAGGTGGCTGTGCGATGGAAATAGTTCAACCGACCAGTTTTCAGGCAACTAATGCGGATATTGCTTTTGAACTAGGTGATTTGGGTATTTTCATAGGCACTTTCAAAACGCCTGATTTGAATTTGGCAAAGAAGCATTTTACAAGTAATGGCCAGGAACTGGTTTTTGAAGGAAGTACACCTGACAATAAAGAGACCTTTTACGTGAAAGATCCTAATGGCTTGCTATTACAAGTTCTAGAATCAAAAGAGTGGTTTACTTCTTATAAACACCCAATGGGTGGTAATATAGGTTGCACCATTGGGTGCTCAAACATAGTGGAGTCAAGAAAGTTATACTCAGACATATTGGGGTATGATAAGGTAATTTATGACGAGTCTGGTGTATTTGAGGACTGGACAGGTTTGCCAGGCGGATCCAAAAGATTTAGAAGAGTACTTCTAGGACGGACTAAACCTTGTAAAGGCGGGTTTAACAGGCTCAGCGGGCAAACTCAAATAGAATTAATTCAAGATTTATCAGACCGAAAGAAAAATAAAATCTATGAAAATCGAATGTGGGGTGATATTGGGTTTGTTCACCTTGGGTTTGATGTGCGAAATATGAAAGCACTTGGAGAAACGTTAGCTGAATCAGGTTTCGGGTTTACATGCGATACGAATGAAGTATTGAGTATGGGGGAATCAACTAAAGTACATTGCACCTACATTGAGGATCCAGACGGTACATTAATTGAATTAATAGAGGTTTATAAAATTCCTATTTTGGAAAAGTTGGGAATTTACTTAAATGTGGAGAAGCGCAGTCCAGAAAAACCGTTACCGGATGCAATGCTGAAAGCTTTAAAGTTTATGAGAATTAAAGATTAGGGCTCTCAGTAGTTCAGTTATGTTGGTTTTTGTTTTTTAATTACTTTATGAAAAGTTTTTGGCGCAAACCTTTTTAATTTTGCGGCATTAATTTCTCGACCTCCAGGAAATACTTCTAATTTATTTTTTCTCATTGCACTAAGGATCTTTTCAGCACATTCTTCAGGAGAAATTCCATTTGATTGATTTTGATCGTGATCCCCGTGTGCGGTTCCATCTGATTTTAATGCGTTTTGAGATATTTGCGTATTTACATAGCCAGGATAGGCTAAAAGTACTTTGATATTGTTTTTTTCTTCTTCTAATCTAAGAGATTCGAAAAACCCTTGAAGTGCATGCTTGCTTGCAGCGTAGGCAGACCTTTGAAAAAAGCCGAATTTACCCGATAGGCTACTAATTGTAATGATGTATGCTTCCTTTTGAGTATGCATAAAAGGCAAAACAGCTTTTGTTAAACCAACGTGACCAAAATAATTCACCTCCATAATGGTTCGGTCAATATCAATAGGTGTTTCTGAAGCGAGGGATCGTTGACTAATTCCGCCGTTGTTAACCAATACATCAATGTCGTTGTATCTATCAATTACCTGTTTGGTAGCCATTACGAATTGTTCAGGTTTGGTCAAGTCTAAAGGAAGTACAAAAGATTTTTCTGGATTTGATAGTGTTTTTTGTGTCTTTTCCAGCGTCTCTTTTTTTCTGGCTGAAAGAATCACTATAGCACCACGTGCGTTAAATAATTTAGCGACTGCCAATCCTATTCCGGATGAAGCGCCTGTAATCCAAACTATTTTATTCTCAAGATTCTTCATGTTCGTAGAGTCCGTTAGCTTTAATTGCTGAAGTAGTTATTCCTTTTATAAATGCAGAACTGAATCCGTGGTGTTCCATTTGGTTCAATCCTGCAATTGTACATCCTTTCGGCGAAGTTACTTTATCTATTTCATCTTCTGGGTGTGTATTATTGGCTAGTAACAAACCTGCCGCTCCTTTTGCAGTCTGAGCAGCCATTTTTAAGGCTTCTGTCGCATGAAACTCTATTTCAGTTCCTCCTTGCGAAGCAGCGCGGATTGCGCGTAAAAAAAAGGCAATACCACAAGCACATAAAGCAGTAGCCGAAGTCATTTGAGCTTCATTTATTACCATAGTGATGCCAACCGTATCAAAAAGTTCTCGTACATCGGTTATTTTATCTGAACTTCTCTGTAGTGCGGCGATGCAAGTCATTGATTCACCGATGGAGATGGCCGTATTGGGCATGGCTCTTACAATATGTACCTGCTTTCCAATAAGATCCATGAGGTTTTGAATAGAAACTCCAGAGACCGCTGAAACAAGCACATGTGATTCGGTTAAAACGTCTTTTATTTCTTCAATGACCTCATTAATTTGCTGTGGTAAAACGGCAAGAACAACAACATTCGTATTAGAAACAGCTATCTTATTGTTCGGGGTAATTAAAAAACCATCTGAACCTAATTTTTGTAATTTTTGAGGCCTTCTCCTGGTTATAACTATTTCTTTCTCCTCGTATTTACCTGATCGAGCCAGGCCAAGAGCCAGTGCCACTCCAATATTACCACCGCCAATAATGGCAATTTTTGCAGAAGTTAGATTTGGCACACCCAAATTAACGGTTTGTTGCGATGCATTCATATTGCAAAGGTATGCAGTTACCTGTTGAAATAATAAAATTTGTTTTACCGATATTAAGATTAATTATTATTCTTAATAAGCTCCAAAAAGATTGGTCCATATTTAATTAGTTTCGCATCTCCTACACCCGAAATATCTGCCATTTGGTTTAATGTTATTGGTTTGCTGGATGCCATCTGAGTTAACGTAGCGTCATTAAATACAATGTATGGTGGGACTCCTTGTTTCTTTGCAATTTCCGTACGTTTTGTTCTTAATATGTCAAAAAGTGTTGGGTCTACTTCCTTATTGAATTCAACTTTGGGTTTGTTTTTTTTTCTAGTTGACCTCAAAGCTTTTTGTGGAGGAACCGTTACGTTAATCTCGCTTTTACCAAATAGAACTTTGTTTCCAGCATGGGTAATTTTTAGACTTAAATATTCGTCGTAAGCAATTTCAATGAGACCTAAATTAATAAGTTGAGCGATGTAATGCTGCCATTCGTATTCCGAATATGCTGCACCGACACCGTGCGTCTTCAATTGATGGAAACCGCGATTCGTAACATCACTGGACTCAGCGCCTCTTAAAATTTTGATGAGCAAAGTTGTAGCAACCCGTTCTTGGGTTCTTTTAATTCCGGAAAGTGCCATTTGGGCAATCCTTGTTCCATTAACAAAGTCCGGATGATGCATGCAGATATCGCAATTACCACAATCTTGCTCCTGTTGTTCGTTAAAATAATTGAGTAATATCTTTCGTCGGCAAGAAGTAGCTTCAGCAAACTGGAGCATGCGTTGGAGCTTTTTGGTTCCAACAATAGGCTTTTCGCTGTCTTTTATGAAGTTAGCTTGCATAACGACATCCTTGAGTGTATAATACAATAGTACTTGTGCGGGCAGCCCATCTCTACCTGCACGACCAATTTCTTGGTAATAACTTTCGATGTTTTTAGGTAAATTATTATGAATAATCCAACGAACATTGGATTTGTCTATACCCATACCAAAGGCAATGGTAGCGCATATGATCTGAGTTTCGTCGTGAATGAATTGTTGTTGTGCAGTCGATCTGTCTTGCGCTTTCAAACCTGCGTGATATGCACTTGCACGATATCCTTCTTTATTTAAAATTACGGTCCACTCGTCTGCTTCCTTTCTAGAAAAGCAATAAATAATTCCAGCATTTTCATTTTGCTTTTCAATGAATCCTAGAATCTGTTTAATCTTCTCTTTTTTCTTTATGTTTCCTTTTACTATTAATTCAAGATTAGGACGATCAAAAGAGGATATGAAAAGTTGATCGGTTTGTAAATGAAGCTGTCTTACGATGTCTTTTCTAGTAACCACATCAGCAGTAGCTGTCAGCGCAATGCAAGGGACTTCAGGTAAAGCGTGTCTAGCCGCACCTAATTGAGAATATTCGGGTCTGAAATCATGTCCCCAAGTAGATACACAATGTGCCTCATCAATTGCCAATAATGAAATACGGGCATCTTTTAGCCACGAATCAATAGCAGGAAGAAAAGTTTCAGGAGCCATATAAAGCAATTTTAAATTTCCATTTAAACATTGCTGAATGAGTTTGTTTTTTTGCGCTGAAGAAAGGGTGCTATTGTAGAAGGCGGCTTCAATTCCATTCTCGTTAAGCGTTTCAACTTGGTCTTGCATCAGCGAAATAAGTGGTGAAATTACTACGGTAAGATGTGGGAGAATAAGAGCAGGCACTTGAAAACAAATGGATTTTCC
>Ga0115568_10003931_pt1 | contig 10016 bp, 9 predicted proteins | sample COGITO_mtgs_1204_FD_87296 | JGI IMG/M metagenome (GOLD analysis project Ga0115568, IMG submission 87296) | Pelagic marine microbial communities from North Sea - COGITO_mtgs_120426 | ecosystem: Environmental > Aquatic > Marine > Epipelagic | place: Germany:Helgoland, sampling site Kabeltonne...
GACTTGGGGACGATAAAAAGATTCATGGCGACCAGATACACCGAGGCCAGTGCCAGGGTGGAGAGCCATGTGTTTTGTGCGGCGGTCGATGCCGGCAGCCAGTCGGGGACGTCTTTGAGCGTCAGCAATGGTTCGTTGCCGATTTCGATAGAAACCAGTGGATTGTGGAAGACACCGATTGTGAATAGCAGTACGATGAGCCAAACTGGTGCGGACAAGGTGGCGACTCTGCGCCAGAGGCGATCGACAATAAACGGATGGTTCAGCTCGTGAGTTCTGAGGATGAACGGGCACAGCCCCGCTGCGATTGGCAGGCAACCAAGCATCCAGTGCGAGCCAGGATCGGCTGCCCAGCTTACGAGGGGCGCGGTGATCAGAATCGTCCAGAACAGTATCGCTTCCGCAGGCGTAAAGGTGTCGCGCAATAATTGTTCGCGCTGTCGTGATTGAGATAGGGGTTTGTCTTTCACTGGTGTTACGTAAGATTGTGCGGCCAACAGATGGATGCGGCGATGTCTGCCGCGGTGGCTTGGTCGACTAAATGGCGGACAAGTTGTAGGGCAAATTCGGTTGCCGTGCCGGCTCCGCGCGAGGTGATGATGGTGCCGTCTTGAACCACGGGAGCTGATATGGCGGCGGTCAGTTCGGTTTCGGCGGCGGGGTGGCAGGTATAGCGCAAGTTATTATGGAGTCCGGCATCGAGTAGTAGCAGCGGCGCTGCGCAGATGCAGCCAATCAGTTTGCCCGCGGCCTGTTGCTTTTGCAGGAGTTGGCAAATTAGCGGGTGCTGGCGAATTTGCAGTATGCCGGGGCCGCCGGGCAGGATGAGCGCGTCGAACGATTGCTCAGCGATGTCCTCGAGGCAGTGCGTTGCTTGTAGGGTCATGCCACTGCGGCCAGGCACGAGCAGGTGGTGGTCGAGCGCGGCTTGTACCACGTCGACTCCCGCTCGGCTTAGCAGGTCGATCGGTGTAACGGCTTCGACTTCTTCAAAGCCGGGATGGAGAATGATCAGGGCGCGTGCGGTCATGTGTCAATCGAGTGCTGTGCTTGGATGAAAGGCAAAACGGTGTCCCAATAAGTCTGTCCGGCGATTTCTCTCAGGTTGTTATGGCCAGCGCCTTCGACCCAGAGCTTTTGTTTGACGCCGGTCAAAACGGCCCAGTTCTGCTTGGCGTGTGTGAAGGGGACGGTCTCATCGAGCGTGCCGTGAATAATCAGCACTGGGCACTGAATCGAGCGCAAGCGGGCGAGGTTGTCGAACTTGTCCCAAGGAAGCACCTTCACCCGTGTCATCACGCGGAAGGTGGAACTGAAGCCGCCATCAATGATGATGCGATCGACCGGATAGCGCTCAGCCAGCCAGCAACTGGGACCACTGCCGAGTGACCGTCCGTACAGCGTGATTTGCTCCGCGGCGAAATTGAGCGTGGTGGTGGCATGTGTATAGGCTGCATCCGCGGCTGCATACACACCCGCTTCACTTGCTGTATCGGAGCTGGTGCCGTAGCCGGGGTAGTCGTAGGCTAAGACCGAGATGCCTGCCGCCTGGAAGGTTTCCAGATCCGAGCGGATCATGCCGAGGTCGGCGGCATTGCCATGGCTGTAGAGCAGTAGTCGCCGGCTACCCGGGGCTTCCAAGTAGGTGGCGGTGATGTTGGCGCCGCTGCGGGCCTTCAGCTTGAAGGTTTCCGGTCCGTCCACATAGCTCTTCGGCACTTCGGGGAAGATCATTTTGTCTGCAAAGGTGGCGGCGTAGATCATCCCGCCCAGATAGGCGAAGCCCAGTGCGAAGAGGAGGAGAATCGATAGGTTAGCGATCATTTGCTTGTGGCGACTGACAAGAAGGGGCATTTTACCATTTAACAATCATGGTTCCGCCCTTGGATCAAATGCAATTCGAATGAAAGCGTCTTCAGATCAACCCAGTATTCCTTTTTCACGTCTCGGGCGCGGCATTCAACCGCCGGTGATCGTCGATTTGATGGCCCGCGCGTTGGCCAATCCCGAGCTGCTGTCACTAGCTGCCGGATTTACCGATAATGCGGTCTTGCCGCGTGAGTTGGTCGGCCGGTTTGCGGCGGAACTGACCAACAGTGGGCTTGAAGATGAGCCCTTACAATATGGTCAGAATCAGGGGCGCGCACGCTTGCGCGAGTTGACCTGTGAGAGGATTGCGACGCATCCGGGCGAGCGTTTGGCGGCCTTCGATCCGGCTCAGTTGTTTATTACCAATGGATCGCAGCAGGCACTGTATTTGGCGATTCAGGCGATCTGTGACCCCGGCGACATTGTACTGGTCGAAGAACCCAGCTATTTTGTCTGTTTGGAAATGTTAAAAGGGCTCGGGCTGCGACCGATTGGTATTCCCTGTGACGACGCAGGTGCGATCTTGCCTGGTGCGCTGGATTGCTTATTGCGCACACTCGATGAGAACGGAGAACGCGAGCGGGTGAAGGCGATCTATCTGGTCAGTTACTTTTGTAATCCCAGTAGTCGTTCGCTTGAGTTGGATGAAAAAGTGGCGGTCGCGGAGGCTCTGTTGGCGAATGGCTACGCTATTCCTGTGATCGAAGATGCCGCCTACCGCGAATTGTATTTCGAGGCGCCACATCCCGTGCCTTCAATCATGAGCCTAGATGCTTTTGCGTCCTTCCCCAAACTGTATCTCGGTACCTATACCAAGTCCTGCGCGACTGGCGTGAAGGTTGGCTATGGCTACTGTTCGCACGCCGCATGGTTGGGCAAGATTCTCGGTATTAAGGGACATCAGGATTTTGGCACTGCGCATTTTAATCAGTCGATTATCGAGCGTGTGCTCGACGAAGGGCTCTATGCCGATCACTTGGCGACGATTCAACAACACTACGCGCACAAGGCTGTTGTGATGCATACAGGGTTGCTGGCTGGCGGACTGCTCGACGCAGGCTGGCGATGGGAGCAGCCCAAAGGTGGGTTGATTTTTTGGCTCCGTGGGCCAGACGGCGCGGACTTACGGATGGACAGCGCATTCTGCCAACGCTGCATCGAGCATGGTGTCCTCTATGTGCCCGGCGACCTGTGTTTTTCTTCTGGAAAGCCGTGGCATTGTGCGCGCCTGGCGACGGGGGCGCTTCCAGAGCGTCGACTCCGAGAAGCCGCCGAGCGCTTTGCTGAAGTGGCTCGCAGGCTGTAGGGAGGCGATGTGCTCTGCGCTTTTTATAATTTTAAGGGAAGTCGGCTGCTGTCGTTTCTGTAAAGCGAGAGCGCATTGGTGGCGGTCTGCGTTCGCTGAGCCGGCGGGTTGTGGTACTATAGTGAAAGTGGCTGTCGGCGGCGTGTTGAGGAGTTAAGAGAGTTGCGCGTATCTCACCTAATTCGGTCGATGGTTCATCTTGAAAAGAGTCGTTAATTTTGCGCCGCTCCGTGGTCGACAACCCGCCGTGTTCTGCTGTTCAATGTCGGGCATGAAATTGCAGCACGTAGCGATGACGATGGTGGTCGTGTTTTTGACTTTTTATTTGCTCTACCTAGGGCAGTCTTTGTTGCTACCGCTGGTCATTGCGGGAGTGGTGGCGTATTTGATCAATATCCTCACGCACGCGATTTGTATGCTACGTTTTGGGGGGCTCTCCCTGCCTCGTCCCTTGGCTTTGATTTTCGCGATCACGGTAATCTTAGCTTCAACCACTTTGCTGATTGAATTGATCACGGTCAATATCACCAGTGTGATTAAAGTCGCACCCGAATATCAGCAAAATTTAGAGGGTTTAATCTACAAGAGCTATGGGCTCTTTGGGATCGAGGAGGCGCCTAATATTCAGGAGATTTTGGATGAGGTTGATTTTCGTAGCTACCTGCAGGACTTCGGGGGCACGGTGCGCTCATTGATCAGTCGAACCGGGATTATTATTCTCTATCTGATTTTTCTCTTGTTGGAACAGCGTACTTTTCCCGCTAAGCTGCGCGGGTTGATTACGAATCCGGATCGCTTGGAGGACGTGTCTGTGCTGCTCGGCAAAATTCGTTCAGATATTCGTACCTATATCGGGATCAAGGTCCTGACCAGTGCGGCTACCGGTCTACTGAGCTATGTGGTGCTGAATCTTGTGGGGGTCGATTTTGCCAGTTTTTGGGCGGTTCTGATCTTTTTTCTCAATTTTGTGCCGACCATTGGTTCGATCGTGGCCACGATGTTTCCTTCGGTATTGGCATTGGTGCAATTTGATACCTTAGGTCCGTTTGTCGTTACCGCGTCGGTTTTGACTGGTCTACAATTTACGATAGGGAGTTTGCTCGAGCCGAGGTTGATGGGTAATCGTCTCAACCTGAGTCCGATTGTGATTCTCCTCTCTTTGGGCCTGTGGGGCTCCGTCTGGGGGATTCCGGGGATGTTTCTTTGCGTGCCAATTACAGTCGTGATTGTGATCATCTTTTCTTATTTTCCCGAGACGCGTCCAGTGGCCGTTTTGCTCTCCGGTACAGGAGAGTTGAGCGTGGGGCCGCGTCGCGGCAAAGGGTTGGTTCAGCATCAGACTGAGCAGAGCCAGTGAGTGTTGTGTTGAGGGCGGCGCAGTCGGCTGACATTTCAGGACGCCCGCAGGAGTGCCGTTTCGCTGGAAAGCGATCGTTCACTGCCTCTGCTCAGTTGCCCTTTGAGCTATCGATTTGTCAAGCAATGTACTCTTTTTTGTAATAATGTTCGCGCGGTGTCGTTCTATGTGAGACAATGAGAAAAGAGTGCCTTTGCGGTGCTGTTATCGATCAAATACCTCAAATTTAATAATATATGTTTCTTCCTAAAATCATTCAGGGTGGCATGGGTGCGGGAGTTTCCGATTGGAAGCTTGCGAATTCAGTTGCGTCAGTTGTGCAGCTCGGAGTGATTTCCGGCACCGCGCTCGATTCGGTCATGGTCCGACGTTTACAGTTGGGCGATGTCGGCGGTCATATGCGTCGTGGGTTGGCGGCCTTTCCGGTCCCCGCAGTTGCACAGCGTATTTTAGACCGCTATTTCAAATCCGAGTCTGAGGTTGACGAGAAGCCTCGCAAACTCATCCCGGGCTTTCGCATCGATCCGAATGCGAATGTCGTCGATCTGACCATCGCCGCAAATTTTGTGGAAGTCTTCCTTGCGAAGGAAGGGCATCAAGGTTTTGTCGGTGTGAATTATTTGGAAAAAATCCAGATGCCGAATTTGACCTCGATGTTTGGTGCCATGCTCGCCGGGGTCGATAATGTCCTGATGGGCGCAGGTATTCCGCGTACGATTCCCGGCATCTTGGATGCTTTGGCAGAGTGGAAACCGGTTGAGATGCGTATCAATGTCGAAGACACCGATAAAGACGACGCCTACTTCAGTCGTTTTGATCCACTCGAATGGATTCGCTCGCACCTGCCAGATCTTGAACTGCCAAAGTTGAAGCGGCCTGATTTTTTTCCGATTATTTCGTCTAATGTGTTGGCGCTTACTTTGGCAAAAAAATCAACCGGTAAGGTCAACGGATTTATCGTAGAACGTCATATTGCCGGTGGGCACAATGCACCGCCACGCGGGGGCATGAAGCTCAACGAAAAGAACGAGCCGATTTACGGTGAGAAAGATGAGGCTAATTTAGCGCAGCTCAGTAAAATGGGGATTCCGTTCTGGCTCGCTGGTGGCGGCTCATCCGAGACCGGCCTGAAGGATGCTCTGGCGCAAGGCGCTACCGGGATTCAAGTGGGTACTGCATTTGCCTACTGTGACGAATCTGGTTTCGATGCGGCGATCAAGAAGCGTGTTTTAAAGAAGGTCAAGACGGGCGACGCTAAGATCTTTACTGATGCGCGCGGTTCGCCGACTGGCTTCCCGTTTAAGGTGGTGCAACTTGAGGATACCTTGTGGGAGGATGGGGTATATCAATCTCGTAAGCGCATTTGCGATCTTTGCTACCTGCGTCATCCCTACAAAAAAGCGGATGCTAGCATTGGCTACCGTTGCCCCTCTGAGCCAGTTAAGGATTACCTTAAAAAAGGAGGTAAGGAAGAGGACACTGTGGGCCGTAAATGTCTGTGTAATGGGCTGATGGCGGCTATCGGTATGCCTCAAAAATACAAGGACGGCGGTTCTGAGCCGGCCATGGTGACCAGTGGTGACGACGTCAGTAAGTTGGGGCGTTTTGTTAATTGGGAGACAGTGAGCTATTCATCCCGCGACGTGATCGACAAGTTGTTGGCTCCGCTGGCAGATCAATAATACGCGTCCGTATCTTTTCACAAAAGAGGAGTCTCCAGTTGGGGCTCCTCTTTTTTTGTGCGTACGTTATTGGTACCGTCGTCTCAGGTTGGTCGGCAGGATGTCGAGTTCTTCGCGGTATTTAGCGACGGTGCGGCGGGCGATCTTGATCTCCTTTTCGGTCAGCAGTTTAACGATGGCCTGGTCGCTATAAGGCTTGGCGGGATTTTCTTCTCCAATAATGTGGCTGATCATATCCTTGATTACTTTATTGGAGACCGATTCGCCGCTGGAGGATGTGTACCCGGGAGTGAAGAAGTATTTGAAGGCAAACACGCCGTGTGGAGTGCGGATAAACTTGTTGGCAATGGCACGGCTGATTGTGGTCTCATGGACGCCGACTGTTTGCGCAATTGCATTCATTGTCAGTGGGCGTAATTTGGCGACGCCTGCGTTTAAAAAATCACTCTGGAATTCCAGGATTTGCTGTGTAATGCGCTCGATTGTCTGCTGGCGATGCTCGATAGAATTGATCAGGAATTTGCCGTATCGCATGTGTTCGAGCATAAATTCCTTTTCCTTCTTATTGAGGTTTCCTTTGGCCAGCATATCCTTGTAGGTGCTACTGATGCGAAGGCGTGGAATGTAGTCGTTGTTGAGGGTGATCTTCCACTCACCGTATTCATCTTTGCAGACAGTCACATCGGGCTCTACTACCGCATTGGAGTCTGGGCTGAAGCGCTTTGCGGGGGCGTGGTCTAGGGTCGCGATTTCTTCGATCGCGTCTTGGATCTCCTCGCTGGAGGAGCCTAGCTTGCGGCTTAGTTCGGGGATGCGGCGGCGCAGGAGCAGTTTGAAGTGATCACGCAATATGCGGGCAGCGATTGAAGTGCCGCGGCCGCGTAGTTCAAGTTGGGTCGTCAGGCAGTCCTGGATGTCCTTGGTGCCGATGCCTGTGGGATCAAAAGTTTTGAGGGTCTGGCTCGCCTTGTTTACTGAGCTGTATGGGATGCCGCTATTGAGCGCAATATTCGAGACCGTCTCGGTCAGGAAGCCGTTGTCATCGATACTGCCGATCAGGTAGAGCAAGGCCTCGCGTTCTTGATTAGAGCAGTCTGCGAGTTCTGCTTGTTCGATTAAGTGTTGTTGTAGCGAAACGCTCGTAGTGAGCGAGTTCATGAAGTGTTCGCGGCGTTCCAGGTCTTCTGATGTATAACTTTGTCCTGTGTTTTCTTGTGCGTAATATTCGCGCATGTCCTCGCTGATCCGTTCCAATGCACTGAAATCTTCGGGGTTAAACTCAGTCTCTTCGTCTTGCTCTAGTTCGTTTGAGCTCGGTTCCTCGTTCTGTTGTTCGACGCTGATGCTCTCAATTGCCAGTTCTTCAAGCAGTGGATTGGCTTGAAGCTCGCCAAGGATCGAGGTGCGTAATTCGACAGCAGGGGCTTGCAGGATTTTTAATGAATTCCGCAGCTGTGGCGCGAGGACCAGCGACTGCGTTTGCTTTTGGACCTGCTGATATCCCTGTGAGTTCATAGGTTGCGTGTACGTTGGACCTAAGCTTCTTGGGGCAGTTCGAGTCCTGGGGTCTGGCCTGCGGTCCACCGCTTGGCGGCGCTGCTGCCATCTGTTCCGAAAAGATCTTTGGTATAGCTGGCGAGCTTTTCATTGGTCGGGCCATAGCCTTCGCCGTACAGGAATACTTCCAGAGCAGTGAGCATGATTTGAGCACTTGGAAAGCGCTTGTCGCGGTCGCGCTGGAATGCGCGTTGGAGGATGTCGTCGAGGCGAGGGTCGAGATTGCCGCGCTTGGTCGTGAAATCCGGGATCGGCAGTTCCAGAATGTTGCGGCGCGTGATCTGGCTTGTCTTCGCCTCGAACATATTTTCGCCGAGCAGCATTTCGGCTAGAATTATTGCGCAACTGAATAAATCCGCACGGTTATCGGTCACTTCGCGGCGGGCTTGTTCGGGCGATAGGTATTCGTCTTTTCCTGCGATGGTTTCGCCTTCCTCGCTATACATAAGGTCGAGTGCTTTGGCGATTCCGAAATCGGTGAGTTTGACGTCGCCTTCGTGTGCGATCATGATGTTGCGCGGGTTGACGTCGCGGTGTACGATGCCAAGTGGGCGTCCATCTAGGTCGCACTTTTGATGCGCGTAAGAGAGCCCGCGGCAAATGCGGGACACAATAAATGCAGCCAAATCGATTGGAATGGCTTGGGCGGTCAGTGTGTGGCGTTGGATGAAGTCTTCCAATGTGATGCCATCGACATACTCCATTGTCATAAAGTACATCCCGCTGATTTCTCCTAGGTGGTAGGTCTGGACGATATTTGTGTGGATGAGATTGGCAACTAGACGGGCTTCGCCGATGAAATTCTGTCGAAACTCATCAATTTGGGAGTACTCTTCACGTATTAACTTAATCGCCACACGTTTGCTGAATCGGCCAGTGCCCATTTGTGTTGCCTCGTAGACGACTCCCATTCCGCCTTCAGCGATCGTGCGCACTAGTTTGAAGTGTAATTCGTTGAAAATGTGTTTAAGTTGTACCACGATGTTAATAAAAGGCTAAATTGATTAGATATCAAGTTTTTATGCTTTTCTAGCATGGGAAATGCTTCAGTTTGTTTGTGAGCCGTAGGTTGACACGCGTGACGAAGCAAGTTTGTTGTAATGTATGATCACATTGACAAACAGTGCGGTGGCACAAATTCAAAAGTTACAGGCCGAGAAGGGCAGCGAAGGACAACAGTTACGTATACTGGTTGAAGCGGGTGGCTGTTCGGGCTTCGAGTATGGTATGTCTTTCGACGAACAAAAGCAGGGCGATCACCAGTTTGAAAGCAACGGCGTGGTTTTCTTGGTTGATGAGACCAGTTTCGAGTATCTGGACGGTAGCGAGGTCGATTTTGACGATGGCCTTTCGGGCAAAGGGTTCGAAGTGCGTAATCCGAATGCTAGTAGCACCTGCGGGTGTGGGCGCTCGTTCAATTAGGCACTTCTCTTAATGAGAATGCTGTAACTGGCTCGCTTTGATAGTCCGCTTCCACAGCTTTTTACCGTCCATGCCCATGACGCGAATCGTAAGTTGGCGATTATTCTCGGTGCCGGTGAAGTCGATCAAGGCAAAGTGGCGCTCGTAGGTGCTGCTGCCGGGTATGCGAAAGAAGTTTAGCTCGTTTGGATCTTCTAGCGGGTTTGCGGTTAGTGGACCGAGCGTGAGATCGTATAAATTGTAGCTGCCGGCGTGCTCCAGTTTAGTGAGTTCGCCGTAGTCTTTGCTGCCACTAATAAAAAACACCCCGGAGATGCGCTCATTGCGGAGCAATTGCAGCAGTTTAGTCTGCTCGCGGCTGGCATGGCTCAGGTTGTTTCGGTTGTCGGCTGGGTTGAGAATGGGGGCGCCCGCGATAATTATTTTGAAGGTTGCAGTGCTGCGGAGGATTTCCTGCCGCAGCCATTCGATTTGTTTGTGCCCTAGGATTTGGGGCAGGCGGTCGCTTGTCGGTATATCGTCGCGATAACTACGGACATCGAGCATGAAGAAGTCGACGTCGGACCGGCGGAACCGTGTCGCGATCCCTTCGAGTGCGGTGATTTCGACGGGGCGCGGCGGTAGGCTGAGGGCATTGCAAAAGTGAGGTGGAAATTAATCGTGGATTATAGGAGCTAGTTGTTTGCTGGGGGCAAGTAGTGAGTTAGCTGATCGTTTAGTGCCGGTTGGCTTTGGGATAGTTCAAGTTCAGGAAACCTGAATTCTTTCGTGACGCGAGAAGTGTAGGCTATTTAACATGCGATCCACCACGGGTGGCCGTTGC
>Ga0115568_10003954_pt1 | contig 9989 bp, 6 predicted proteins | sample COGITO_mtgs_1204_FD_87296 | JGI IMG/M metagenome (GOLD analysis project Ga0115568, IMG submission 87296) | Pelagic marine microbial communities from North Sea - COGITO_mtgs_120426 | ecosystem: Environmental > Aquatic > Marine > Epipelagic | place: Germany:Helgoland, sampling site Kabeltonne...
CTCGGTAGAAGAACCCGTCGCAAACGGCGCAGGCCGATACGCCGCCGCCGTTGAGGCGCAGGCGGGTCTCGCTCTCGAGTCCCAGCCACTTTGCAGAAGCTCCGGTTGAGATGATGACGCAATCGGCACTGACAACATGCTTGCCTTCTTCGATTTCGACCAACTTCTTGTCTCCGCTAAAGTCCACCTTGGTCACCCAGCCTGTCCGCACATCGGTGTCGAATCGCTTTGCCTGGTTTTCGAGGTCCACCATCATGGCTGTGCCATTGATGCCCTCAGCATAGCCGGGGAAGTTGTCGACGTCGGTCGTTTCGGTGAGTTGTCCGCCGGGCTGCATCCCCTGATAGAGGACGGGCTTCATGTCCGCGCGAGCGGCATAGATGGCGGCTGTATATCCTGCGGGGCCCGATCCAATGATCAGGCACTTTACGTGTTCCTTGGCTTCCATTGAGGTGCGAATTTACTGTCCCGGACGCGGGTCTGAGCCGCTCTGCTGGACCTTTTCGTCCAATTCGAGCATCTTGTCCCACAGGTTGTCCTCCGGGGGTGGTGCGGTGATGCGGATTACCTCGCGGCGGGTAGGGTGAATGAACTCGATGCGCCTGGCATGGAGATGGATGGAGGCGTTGTCGTTGGTGCGTCTTGCGCCGTATTTGATGTCTCCCTTGATGGGACAACCCAAGGAGGACATGGTGACCCGGATCTGATGATGGCGGCCGGTTTTAGGGTGGACCTCCACAAAGTTGTAATGGTCGCCTTTGCCCAAGAGGTAGTACCTGAGCTCCGATTCTTTGCGCCCGTCTCCGGCGTGATCGTGGGCGTAGCTTTTGTTCCGCTCTTCGTTCTTCTTGAGCCAGTTGATGACGTGGCCTTGCTCTTCAGGTGGTGTGCCTTTGACCACCGCCCAATAGGTCTTGGCCACTTCGCGGTGCTTGAATGCCTTCATCATTCGACTCAAGCACTTGGACGTCTTGGCGTACAGGATGACCCCGCTGACGGGCCTGTCGATGCGGTGGATGGTGCCCAGCCAAGCTTCACCAGGCTTGTCGTATTTGACCCGGAGGTATTCGCGGATCACGTTGTCCAAGGTGCGGTCGTTGGTGATGTCGCCTTGTACAATGTCGCTGGACCGCTTGTTGACCGCGATGAGGTGGTTGTCCTCGAACAGGACCTCGAGGGTCTCTGGGGTGCTCATCACGATGGGCACCTTGGGCTTGTGGGCGAATGTCTTGCCCTCGGCCATCAGTACTGCTCGTTTTCGTTCGGGAAATCCTTGGCGCGAACGTCGGAAACATACTGTCCGATGGCGTCGTGCATCTGCTGTCCCATGTCCAAATAGCGGCGTAGAAAGCGGGGTGAAAAGTCTTGGGTAATGCCGAGCATGTCGGGCAGCACAAGAACCTGCCCATCGCAACCTGCACCGGCGCCAATACCGATGGTGGGCACGTGGAGACTTTCGCTCACAGCTGTGGCCAAGGCGGCGGGCACTTTCTCGAGCACGAGGCTAAAGCAACCGATCTCTTCCAAGAGCTTGGCGTTGGCCTTGAGCTCATTGGCTTCCTCTTCTTCTTTGGCCCGAACGGTGTAGGTGCCAAACTTGTAAATGCTCTGCGGGGTGAGTCCCAGGTGGCCCATAACCGGAATGCCGGCGGTGAGGATGCGTTCGATGCTTTCACGCACTTCTGCCCCTCCTTCGAGCTTGACGGCATGGGCGCCGCTCTCCTTCATAATGCGGATGGCGCTGTTGAGTGCCTCCTTTGAATTGCCTTGGTAGGTACCAAAGGGGAGGTCGACCACAACCAAGGCCTTTTTTGCTGCCCGCACCACACCGGCGGCGTGGTAAATCATTTGGTCCAGCGTAATGGGGAGGGTGGTCTCGTGACCGGCCATCACATTGGAAGCGCTGTCTCCCACAAGGATCACATCGACTCCAGCACCATCTACAATGCGGGCCATCGAATAATCATACGCGGTGAGCATGGCGATTTTCTCACCGTTGTGCTTCATTTCCTGCAGCACTTGTGTGGTGATGCGCTTGGCGGAGGCGTGTACAGACATGGTACTGCAAGTTAAGCCGCGGTTGGACGCGGTGGAGTCAACGAAAGTGTCGGAATGTGAGGTTCAATCTTGGGCCATTGACCTTGGCCCGCCGGGGCAGGGCATGTTCGTGATCGGATTGGAGGTGTTCCATCGACAGCAGGTCCCCATGGCCAAGGCGCACCGTCCAGGTTTCTCGGGTGCTGCGTTGGCGGATTCTGAAGTCGCGTTCGGCGCCCAGGCTGACTGAGGCGATCATGGCTGGATCAATCTCGCGTTCATTGTCACGGTGCCACCCCATTGCGTCCTGTCCATTGCGGTACAGATTGCACAGCACAGCATCAAATTCTCTGCACCTTAAAGTGTTGGATATCAATTTATTAATTCTTCCTAGTTCAACCGGGATCTGGGTGGCGGGCCAGGAAATGGAGCTGTACGTATAGGCGGGACCAAACCAAGCTGTTAGCCGAGGCTCGTCATAGGTTTTTCCGAAGACGACAATCTGATTTTGCTGCCAAGGGATGCACGCTGTCCACGTTTCAATGGATGAGGATTGGAGCAGTCCAGGCCAGTGCCGACATCGGGCCTTATGCCCATTATCCAAGGGGGCTTCTAATAGGGTTAAGCCGTCCACGTGAGCGCGATATAGGCCACATAGGCCAGCACGAACAGCCCACCTTGCCAGCGACCCATTCGTGGGGTCTTGAGCCCGCCCAATATTGCCAGTGGAATCAAGGCACATGCAGTGCCCAACAGCCACCATATGTCCCAGCTGAGGACCGAAGCTTCCATGGGGAGTGGGGTGATGGTGGCCGTGGTGCCCAGTACCAAAAGCAGGTTAAAGAGGTTGGACCCGACCACATTGCCGATGGCCAGGTCAGACTGGCCGCGCATGGCGGCAATGCCTGAGGCCACAAGTTCGGGGACGCTGGTGCCAAAGGCGACAATGGTCAGCCCAACAACGCGGTTGCTCACCCCAAAGTCCAAGGCCATCCTTCTGGCCCCATCCACAAAGCCTTCCGAGCCCAAATAAAGTCCGGCCATGCCCAGGATCAACACGCCAACCAGAGCCAGGGGAGACCACGTGGCCCATTGGCTCGCCTCGGTCAATTCCCCATCGTCTTCGTCCTGCTTTTCTTGCCTTTGAGAACGCCAGTAGAGGTTGCCCAGAAATGCGGCCATCAAAACCAAGCCTGCGATGCCTTCGTTTCGGGAAATCTCCAGGTCGGCTGCTGCGGCAACAAAAAGAAGGCTCATTCCCACCATGAGGGGGATGTCAAGACGCATGGCCATGCGGTCTACCACCACTGGGCTCACCAGCGCCGTGAGTCCCAGAATCAAGGCGAGGTTGGCCACATTGGAGCCGATCACATTGCCCACCGACAATCCGGGATTGCCATCAAGGGCTGCCTGAACAGAAGCAAACAATTCAGGGGCCGATGTTCCCATGCTGACCACGGTAAGCCCAATGATGAGGGGCGGAATGTTGGCCTTTAAAGCCAGAGCGGCTGCCCCGCGGACCAAGAGTTCGCCTCCTCCAACCAAGAGCGCCAGCCCCATGAGCAGCGCCAGGACAGCAGGAATGTGGGCCAACGCGTCCATTTACTGGGCTTGTTCTTGAGGGTTTGTGTCCGCCCCGGCGTCATCGCCCGGCTCCGTTGCGCTGGTGGGCGATTTTTTGTTGGTGGCTTTTGGTGGCGCGCCATCCGAAGGAACGCCGGTGCTGGAACGCGGCGTTCCTGTTGGGGCGTTTATGGCTTCTTCGAAGCCCTTGGTGGCTGCATTGACAGGGTCTCGGAAAGCGGCAGCACCTTTCCGGATGTCGTCGGTTCCACTCAGAATTTCGCGTTGAATGTCCTGCTGGGCGTCGCGCACCTGACGCATGAACTTCCCCATAGACTGCGCGACCGAAGGCAGGCCCTTGGTGCCAAACAGCAGCAGGTAAATGAGGAGGATGAATACGATTTCAGTCGTGCCCATTGCGCTTCAAAGGTAGCCTACCGCCCGGCGTCCCCACACCGACGGAAAAGGGGCGGGCATGAAAGGCAAAGGCCCCGCGACGCAGCGGAGCCCTTGTGAGCATGTTAAGGCCGAAGCCACATGAGAAAGTGCTTTGGTCAAGCAAGATTGAGTTGCGACAAACGTGTTCTGAAATGACAACTATGTGTTCCCAAAATCAATCGGTTCATCGCCTCTTTCCGAGGATTACATCCTTTCGCCCCGTCGCCCGCCGCTAATTCCCAGCTGTCAGCTAGCAAAAAGCCCCGCCACCGAGCGGGGCTTTTCGAAAGATGGGGTGACCAGATTACTGTTTGAGGCAACGGGCCCACAAAAGCTCGGTCGGGTACCAACCGCTGGCTGGGAAGCCGTTGCTGTCGTGTAACAATGAGCGATAAGACTTGTAATTCGCCCCTTGCAGTGCCGTTTGGCTCCAGTACCTGCCGATAGGACCGTTTTCGTAGTGCGGTACGCCGCCCCACCCATAGATGTCCGTACCGTTGCCGCCATCCTGCCATCCGGACGTGGCCTTCAGCTTTTTTCCAACTTGGTTTTGGATGAAACCCGCCAAGGAGGACCAATCGGTGTTGGTGGGGGTTTTCCAACCGACCGGGCAGATTTTGCTGTTATTCACGGCATACCAGTTGTAGAGAAGCCCATGCTCATTCGAGTATGTAGAGGTTGTGTCACCGTCTGCCTCATTGGCGTAGCTCCACAATCCGCCGTTATAATATGCTTGTTGTTCAGCGGACCCTAGCGACCCAAAATTGCCGGGGCCATCGTACGCCCACGAGATGCTGTTTCCATTCCGGTATACCGTGGTGCGGACGTTCTCGGCATACCAGCATTGATTGCCAATCAACACCACGTCGTAGGTGTACCCGTCCATCGTGGGAGACGCACAACAACTGCCGTCATCGGTGTTGGCACTGGGGTCGTAGTTGACGGCATCCGGGTTGGTACATCCGAGCACGACGGACGTCGAACAGCTGCCGTCGTCCAGGTTGGCGTCGGGATCATACTCGGTGTAGTCAGGGTCTGTGCAGCCTGCGTAGTGGCAGACGCCGACGTAGAAATTGTACCGCGCGAGTCCAGGATTAACTTGATCAGTTAGATAGAATGTCGTGTCGCCACTTGTGGCCACGACATCGCCGGAAACGGTCACAGCCGCATTGGCGAAATGAGCCGTGAGCGAATTGGTCTCACTCCAGTATCCACTCGTTTCGATTCGCACCGTGTATTTGCCCTCAGGGTTGAAGTGAAGCGTCGTTTCAGGCTTGCTGACGGTTTTGACCACGGTTCCAGCATTTGGAAATTCACTCGCAGGCCAATACTCAGCGAGAGATGAACTGGCCCCCCCCCAGAAAGGGTATAGCCAAGCATGTCGATTGGGTGGGTTCGTTGGATGAGACTGGAGAGAGGAGAGGTTGGAGATGAGGTTGAACGCGATTGAAATCAGGGGTTCCTCGCGTTGCTTGTTGGCACTGGGGTTGTAGTTGACTGCGGCTGGATCCGTGCAGCCTTCCACTGTGCCGCCGATGCATGCCTCGTTGGCGGGATCGTCGAAATTGGTAGCGAGGCGGTCGGAGCAATTGTCTCCATCGTCGCAGATGCCATCGGCGTCTTGGTCGTTTTCCCCACAGTCGCAGCACTGCGAGTACATGATGATGAGTTGCGTTTCGTTGCTGGTGCAGCCTGAAGCGTCCGTGGCCGTCACATTGTAGAATCCGGCGACGAGGCCATCGATGGCGCCCGGCTGGGGGAAGGTGTAGTCCGGTGAGCCATTCTGGCCGGTCAGCGTGAGCGAAGTGGGGGTGCCCGCATTCACGACGAGGGTGGCACTGCCATCCAGGGTAAAGCGGGTGGTGGCCGGCATGTCCATGGAGATGCTCAGGTCCAGTGCACCGTAACACGGGATTTGGGAGGCGCAGCTGCCATCGTCGTTGTTGGCGGCGGCATCGTATTCCGAGTAGGACGGGTCGGTGCATCCGTTCACGGCGAGGGTCGCACAGCTGCCGTCGTCTCCTGTCGCCGTTGCGTCGTATTCCAAGTAGTCCGGATCCGTGCACCCTAAAATGGGGCTGCTCCTGAAGCACCGAACGGACATGCCGGTTTGCTCTAAATGGATATCGTCTCTTCGGAAGATGGTGGAGAAGCCGCTATACAATTCTCGACGCCATGCGGCATCTCCACTGGCGGTGGAAGTCCAGAACCCGGCATAGGATCCGGCGCTCACGAATTCACCTGTATTCTCGAAGGTCAGGTTCTGTGTCCTGCCTCCAGGCATTGCCGCAAAACCGAATTCATCAGAACCATTTGACCAGCCGTTCGAAAGGGTGAATCCAACGGTCGGGTACTGGCCATCCGTTTTCAATTTGAACCCCTCATTGGTTCCCCGCTGTAGTGCGGGCCCGTCTAATATTGTTGCGGTGTCGTCCGCATCTGCTGGGCTCATCCCGATGGATATTTCCAAGGCCTTCCAATCGTCATCTGAGGGGACGGACCATCCTGTAGGGCATAATCCGCGTGCATCGTCCACAGCATACCAGTTGTAGAGCCGTCCGTATCGTTCCAATGAAATGGCGTCGTCACAAGATCCTTCATAGTCGGAGCAAGGGCTCCCGTCTTGACCGTAGACGGCCATGGCGCCGTCCGTGGTTGTCGACCATTCGGCATTACTGAGGCCGGCTGGGATGGGCGTTCCGTCAGCGTAGCTGGTGGTCCGGAGGTTTTCCGAAAACCAGCACTGTTCGCCGATCTGGACCGTAGAATAGGAGTGGGCATCGTAGCTCCAGGTGTTGCCACAGATGAAGGGTCCGGACAACGTGGCGCAGCTGCCGTCGTCAGTGTTGGCCGAGGCGTCGTATTCAGTGTAGTTCGTGTCCGTGCAGCCGTTTACGACCAGCGTGGAACAGCTGCCATCGTCGGAGTTTGCGGACGCACTGTACTCGGTGTAGGCCGGGTCGGTACACCCATTGACAATCAGCGTGCTGCAGCTGCTGTCGTCTGTGTTGGCGTTGGCGTCGTACTCGGCGTAGTTCGGGTCGGTGCAGCCGGGAACGTTGAAGGTGAAAGAGGCGGTGAAATTGTTGCCGAAATCGCTGTCGAACTTGGTCTCGCCACAGCCCGCTGGATCGCTTTCGGCGCCGGTGAGGTCCCAGTAAACCTCTAGGGTGTAGGTGCCCCCTGCCGTGAGGCCGGCGAGCAGGTCGATGCCCGCTGCGGTCTCATCCCACTTCTGGTCGCCGGCGTTGGCCAGATCGGAGTCGTAGGGGAGGGCCACGGAACTGAAGCTTCCCGGAGTGTCGCCGCTGGCGTAGACCCGGTAGTACACATTCCCCCCGCACACATTGGAGCTTCCATTCTTGTAGGTCTTGAGCTCGCCGCCGTTGAGGGTCAGCGCATCGGAAGCCGCAAACGCTCCTAGGTCACTGCCGTCGAAGGCGGTGGCCACATCGGCATTGTACCCTCCGGCGAGGAATTGGTCACCGGATCCGCTGTCGAGGATGACGTAGGATTGGAAGATGTCCCACGCCGCTTGGCTCTGGAACGGAAGGAGAAAACAGGCAATAAAGCCCAGGACGACGGAAAGCCGCATGGCGAGACAATTTGGTTGGATCCAAAATAGTCATAAAGCGTTCTGAATACAGGCCTTTCTGTTCTCGTTATCAGGCGAATCATCGTCCATATCGCTTGTTATATATGGTGATGGACGCGAAGGGCAACGAAAAAGCCCCGCTCTATGGCGGGGCTTTTAAAAGGGTTGTTCGGCGAATCAGTTCTGCTTCTTGGCGATTCCGCTGATCATTGCGCCACTTGGCATCGTGCCCACAGAGGTCAAAACTCCAGTGCTGGGATTCAACGTGTACAGACCTCCATTCTCGCCGCCTGCGTAGAAGATGCCTCCGGAGTATCGGAGAGAGCCAAGCACAGTTGCAGGGCTCACAGGCATCGAGTTGGTTATGCTTCCAGAGAATGGATCAATGTGATGCAGCGTTGAAGGGTTTCCGCCAGAAGTGACAGCATAGATGAGGTTCGAACCTGGATCGTATTCTACTCCACCTTTTGGTCCCGAACCCACCATGCCGATAATGGAATAGCCAGCCGTGGTGGGGTCAATACTGACCAGGTTTCCACTGTTTGAACCCGCAAGAATGACACTGACTAGGGTTCCATTCATGTCCCCTATACCATTGAAAACACCCCAAGGATTGGGCTCATTGACGGCCCCCGCACTATTCATGTCACTGTCGGTCGGTTGGATACCACCGCCTGCCCCCCCACCATAGGAAAGCAGGTAACCGCCATTGTATTCGATGAATTCCGTGACGCCGCTTGGAATGGAAGCACCGGGGTCGCTAAAAGTGCTTGTCACTGGATCAAAGTCATAGACATCGCCCTGGGGTGAAATGAGCCGTAGTCCCGAGTTACAATCGCCATTTGCAGGACAGTCGCCATTGCCGTCAGGGTAGACGCAGGCCTCGTTGCATTCATTTGCAAAGTTGCAGGCCGACTGGTCGGTGCAGTTGTCACTGTCGTCGCAGATGCCGTCAGAGTCGATGTCGTTGATGCCGCAACCGTTGCAGCAGAGTGCGTACGGTACAATCAATGGACGGGAAATTCCTGGCTGCTGTAAGGTGGAACCGCCTGGTGAAAGCTGTGCAACACCAATGCAACCCTCTGAGTCCATCACCATGGCCGTGTAGTAGCCGGCAGGGATGTTATCTAAGTCACTGGGCAGTTCAATGGTGAGGTTGGCCGCGCCATTCTGTCCAAAGAGGAAGAGGGTGTCCGCATCACTGTTCGAGATATTCAGCGCAATATCACCATCCGCTGAAGAGAGGGTCGTTGCGAAGGATTCAATATCGATGCCCTCGAATACAGGGGCGTCGGGACAAGGAACGCACTCTTCTCCACCCGCACTTTGGTAGTTGTTGGCGAGAGGATCGGTGCAGAGGTCGTTGTCGTCACAGACACCATCGTTATCAATGTCCGTATCCACGTTGCCACAACCGCAGATCCCAGGAGCAATTTTTAAAGGGTCGTTTGGACATCCGTCATTGTCATTGCAAGTGCTATCAGCGTCGTCATCATTGGCATCTACGCCTCCTGTTCCATCGGTGTTGGTGCAGGTCTCACAACTGCTGGGGGCTGGGGAAATACAGGCTGCGTTACTGGCATCTGCATAGTTGCAAGCGCTGGTGTCATAGCAGTTGTCGCTTGCATCGGTGTCGCATAAGCCGTCACTGTCAGCGTCGGTATCAACGTTGCCACAACCGCAAATACCAGGAGCCGTCTTAGCAGCATCGTTGGGACACAGGTCATCAGCATTGCAAGTGCCATCAGAGTCGTCATCATTGGCATCTACGCCTCCTGTTCCGTCGATGTTGGTACAGGTCTCACAACTGTTTGGGGCTGGGAAAATACAGGCTGCGTTGCTGGGGTCTGCGTAGTTACAAGCGTTGGTATCAGAGCAGAGATCACTGCCGTCACACACGCCGTCGGAGTCCGAGTCGTTGGCATTTGTGCCTCCGGTTCCGTTGTTGTTGGTGCAGGTCTCACACCCGGTGGCGGTGATACAGGCTGCGTTGCTGGGGTCTGCGTAGTTGCAGGCGTTGGTGTCAGAGCAGTTGTCATTACCGTTACAAATGCTATCGCCATCAGAGTCGCTGACAACAACACCTCCGGTTCCGTCGCTGTTGGCGCAGCTCTCACATCCGGTTGGGTTGACGCAGGCTACGTTGCTGACTTCTGCATAGTTGCAGGCGCTGAGGTCAGAGCAGAGGTCACTGCTGTCACACACGCCATCGGAGTCGGAGTCGTTGGCATTTGTGCCTCCGGTTCCGTTGTTGTTGGTGCAGGTCTCACACCCGGTGGCGGTGATACAGGCTGCGTTGCTGGGGTCTGCGTAGTTACAAGCGTTGGTGTCAGAGCAGAGGTCACTGGTGTCACAC
>Ga0115568_10003964_pt1 | contig 9979 bp, 4 predicted proteins | sample COGITO_mtgs_1204_FD_87296 | JGI IMG/M metagenome (GOLD analysis project Ga0115568, IMG submission 87296) | Pelagic marine microbial communities from North Sea - COGITO_mtgs_120426 | ecosystem: Environmental > Aquatic > Marine > Epipelagic | place: Germany:Helgoland, sampling site Kabeltonne...
ATTGTTTTGGCATCTGTTTAAATGATGCTGACGGAGACGGCATTTGCGACGAGGAGGAGATAGGTTGTACAGACATTACCGCCTGTAATTATGATTCCGGAGCCACCACTGATGACGGTTCTTGCACATTCCCCTCTGAAACCTACCTCGATTGCAACGGCAACTGCATCAATGACAGTGACGCTGACGGCGTATGTGATGAATTGGAAGTGCTCGGTTGCGAAAATGAAAATGCCTGTAACTATAACCCCCAGGCGACGGATGATGACGGTTCATGCGTTTATGCAGACACCCCATGCTCCACATGTAACCCAGATGGCACCGTGAATCCCAACGACGACGATGGAGACGGTATTTGCAACAATGAAGATGTCTGTTCCGGGGACTTCAACAATGACGGAGTGCGCACAGCAAGCGATGTCTTGGTTGTTCTGGCCGCCTATGGGTGTGACAACGAATGCGGAGAGGCAGACTTGGATGGCAACGGCTTTGTGACGGCCTCCGATGTCTTGGCCATGCTCAGTTATTTCGGTACGTTCTGCGATTAAGAACCTTGATTTTTACTTTGAAAGGGCCGCACCAGCGGCCCTTTTTTGTTAGGGATAACGACGAAACCTATTAAAAGGCCCGCTCTAACAAGTGTAAGTATCGACCAATTGACTATATTTGTAGTTCAGATCATAATGATATGCTACGAATACTGACCATCTTGACTGTTGCACTGGCTGTTCCTTGCCTCCATGCACAAGTGCAGCCCATTGCGCCTGTCACCAATGTCACCACAGGTGCAGAGTATGACTACATCTCGGATGCCGTACAGGAAGCCGCTTCAGGGGACTTCATCCAATTGGCTGCAGCCCGGTTTGTCGAGCATGTCAGCATATCTGTACCGCTCACACTGGCTGGAGACCCAAACGCGACCACTATTGTTGATGTCTCTGAGGCCGATGGTTGGGGAATCACCCTCTCTGCAGATAACATCACGCTCCAAGACTTGACCGTTGTAAGTGGAGGGATAAACAACGCCTACGCCATACACAGCGAACCTGGAATCACAGGACTCACACTTCAAGACATCGATGTCTCCGAGTCGACCAAGAGTTGTATCGACCTCAACGGATTGACTGGTCCTTCCGTCAACACGTTACAGAACATCAATGTAAGTGGCAGTAGTATTGGCTTTGGTCTTGCCTTAAGCACATGTTCGAACGTTCACATTGAGAACGTCACAAGCAGTGACAATGGATTTGGAGACATCGCCCTGATGGAGTCCAACTATTATGATCAGGAGATCAACGGCATTTCTTTCACTGGCGAACTTGATTTAGGAGGCCCTAATGGACTCGGTGGTGGAGGTGTTGTGGTTCAAATCGACCCAGTGATTGCCCCTGTTGGTATTGGAACAGGATTTCCAATCAGCATGAACGCCGATGGATTCAACCATGTTTTGGAAGCACCAGGCGATGACCTTACCGGGTGCATTCTTGTGCACGATGACGACGTACGCAGTATTGCTGCCGCATTGGGTGCAGAGATTGAAACCCTTGTGTCATACAGCATGATCACCCAACAGATGATTGTCTTCCCAGGCATGTCGGTGCAAAGTGCTGTGAATGTGGCCGACGACAATTCGACCATCAAAGTGGAGCCAGGCACATTTGACACAGCCCCCATTGAAATAGGAACCAGCCTGAACTTAATCGGCGCCAATGTCGGCTTAACGGGCACGGATGCATCCCAGCGTGATGTTGAATCTGTGATTGCAGGCATCATTGTCACAGCAGGCCATCCCGTGATTGACGGAGTCAAAATCAACAGCGGCGCTGGTGACGCCTTGAACGTAGCAGCTTCTGCTGAGGGCATCACGCTGAAAAACAGTGTCGTGTCTGGAAGTGGTTCTGCTCTTAACAGTGGAGTCATCTCACGCAAAACAACCGTCATCCAAGACGTTAAGCTGACAGGCTTTCACAAGGGTGTTCTTCAACATTCAGGAAACCTCACCATTTCCAATAGCATGTTCAAAGAGAACGCTACTGGATTGGAGGTGGCCCACGATGCTGCAACAGCTGATGTCACCTTGGTTCAAACATGCGCCTTCGAAAATGCCGGTGGAAATGCAGTCAACCTGTCTGCAGGAGAAGCGACAGATTCCTTTACCATGACTGACTGCACTTTGCAGTTGCACGAAGTGGCTTTTACAAAAACAGCACCCCTGGCTTCAAGCCTGGCGAACAATACTTTCTCAAACTCAGAACTGCAGGTTTCCGGGGTGGATCGTGACGGCCAAATCGAATTGTGCAACGCCAACACCTTCTCTCCAGCGCTGCGGATCACAGGGTGTACTGACCAAACGGCCGACAATTACGAAGCTTGCGCGAACATCAATTTCGGATGTCTCTATGAAGGCTGTACCTCGCCCAAAGCGTGCAATTTTGACGCGTCAGCCAATTATGATGACGGCAGCTGTGACTTCATCAGTTGTGCAGCTTGCCCATTGGGCTTTGCCTGTAACTACGATCCCGATGCAGAACTCTACAAAGTAGGGGCGTGTGACTTCACCAGTTGTGAGGGTGAAGGCATGGCGACATCTGGCGAAGACAGGGCAGGTATTGCCATGATTGAAGGCTGCACCATTCCGCAAGCATGTAACTACAATGCCAACGCAGACATAGAAGATGGCAGCTGCAACTTCGATTGTTATGGATGTATGAACAGCGAGGCCTGCAACTTTGAGTCAGTGTTCACCCAGGCTTCTAACGAAACATGCTTGTTCATTCAAGACCTGCATCCGTCGCCTCATGTAGACTGCGATGGGACCTGTTATAACGACCTGAATTTAAATGGTGTCTGCGACGAGGAAGAGGTGAGCGGCTGCATGGATCCAGGGGCTTGTAACTTCTTGGGGACAGCCACCCTCGATGACGGCAGCTGCGATTTCACTTCATGTGCCGGTTGCATCAACCCAGCGGCTTGCAACCATAATGCAGATGCATGGGTGTCCGATGGTTCTTGTGATTACTCAAGCTGCTCGGGATGCGCCGCTTCGAATGCTTGCAATTATGACCCAACTGCATTGATCGATGACGGAACCTGCCAATTCCCGGTAGACCTGTTCAACAAGGCCTACGTCGATTGCACTGAGAATTGTTTGAACGATGCGGATGGTGACGGCATTTGTGACGAAGAAGAGCTGTTGGGATGCACCAATTCTGGCGCCTGCAATTTCGATGCAGACGCCACTGACGACGACAGTTCATGTGAGTTCACGAGTTGCGCCGGCTGCACCGACGAGAATTACTGCAATTACAACCCCACTGCCACCCTTGACAATGGCAGTTGCACAGCACCAGAGGACTTGTATCCTGACGCGATATTGGATGGCGTATCCACTGTGGACTGCTTGGGGCGTTGCTTAAATGACGCCAATGAGAATGGCATCTGCGACGAATATGAGCCTTCTTGTCCTGGGGACTTCAACGAAGATGGATTGCGCGGAGCTGTCGATATCCTCATGATGCTGGCCGCATTTGGATGCCAAACTGATTGTGGTGACCAAGACCTCAATTTCGATGGCATGGTGGCCGCCGGCGACATTTTGATTGCTCTGTCCACCTTTGGTTTGCCCTGTCCAAACTAAATCAACGACTTTAACCACCCCAAGGGCTTCCACTTGAGCCCTTGGGGCGGCAACCCGCTGCAAACGGGTGCACCTTCAAGTGGCGACCAAAACCCAGATGCTCCGCTTCCCCAATCACCGGGGGGCCCTCAGGCCCGTATACAAGCCCGTAATGGCATGTTGCATCTTGATGTGGTCACTGTCCACAGTCTGCGCTCAGGATTGGAGCGCGGGAACCCTGCCCCAAGCAGATTGGAACGCTGCATTCACTTCTTTTGATTCCACTTGGGCAGACAGCATCCCCCAAAGAGGAAAGGGCTTTAAACCATTCATGCGCTGGAGGCATTTTGCCACAGCGCGTTTTGCTTTTGAAGGCGCTACATCCTTTAAATCCGCCTCCGTGTGGGAGGCCACACAATGGGAACGAGCAGGCAGGTCTGCCCGAACAAACGAAACTGGATCGATGTGGCAAAAGGCGGTCCCGACTGGCGCTCCGCTCGTGGGGGGTGCAGGTCGTGTTAACCGCGTAGTGGTCGACCCCCAAGACACTGCGGTGTGGTATGCATGTGCACCCAGCGGTGGCCTCTGGAGGTCCACGGATTCAGGGACGCATTGGAACATCATGGGGACCCAAGACTGGGCAGGAATGGGGGTGTCGGATATCGCCATGCATCCAGATGACCCCAACAACATTTTAGCCGCCACAGGAGATTCAGATTTTGGCAGCGCCTACGGTGTCGGGCTCATGTCTACGAACGACTTGGGCCAAACTTGGACCACTACAGGACTCACTTTTGAACTTTCCGAAGCGACCACTTGCAGTCGGGTTCACAGAAAATGGGGAGCGCCTGAACACATTTTGGCCGCCACAAGCGATGGCATTTGGTTGAGCGAGGACAATGGGGCATCCTTCACGTTGACCCAACAGGGCATCTGTTCCGACTTGATCCCGCAACCAGGAGATTCTGCGATTTGGCATGCAGCCATGCGACCAGGGACACTACTGCGTTCTGAAGACGGGGGAAGGAACTGGAGCTCCGTCCAAGGTTTGCCTTCTGCATTTTCAGTGAGTAGGTACACCTTGTCAGCTTCATCCTCCAACCCATCATTGGTAGCAGCCATTGCTGCAAGGACTGGCTCTCAAGGACTTCAAGGCTTCTATGTGAGCCAAGACAGCGGGCAGACGTTCACAGAGATTCCTGAACTGCCCAATCTGTTGGGATGGACCTACACGGGTGCTGATTTCGGCGGCCAAGGTTTTTACGACTTGGCGCTGGCCATTGACCCTCTGGATGATCAGCACATCATCGCAGGCGGCGTGAACCTGTGGGAATCCCACGATGGAGGAGGGAACTGGGACTGCATAGGTCACTGGTATGGAGAGCAAGACGCCGACTTTGTTCATGCAGACCACCATGCGATTTCCTTTATTCCCGGCAGCAGCCAATGGGTGAGCGCACATGACGGGGGGGTATCGCGCAAATCATCCATTGGTTTTCAAAGCCTGTGCGAGGGCTTGGACGTAGGGCAGATTTACAAGCTCGGCTTTGCCAACAGCAGGCCTGACCAGCTGATTTCAGGGTGGCAAGACAATGGAGTCAACCTATTGAAAGACCAGGTACATGCTCAGGTATTGGGGGCAGACGGTTTCCATTGCCTCATTGACCCCAACGAACCTGACACGCTCATCGCCTCGGAGTATTTTGGGAAATCCCACCGATCTCTGGACGGCGGGTGGACATGGGAGCCCTGGGTCGCAAGCAATGGAGAGGGGGTCGATGAAAAGGGCGACTGGAACACTCCCATGTCGTACTCACCATCAAATGCTGACCGGGTGTTTGTTGCCAAGCACAGGCTCTATTGGACCGATGATCTGGGCGCTACATGGCAAGAAACAGACGCGTTACCAGGTGCCGAGATGGAAGTGCTCGCATTGGCACCTTCCAATGACAGCACCGCAATCGTAGCACGGGGAAGCTTGGCCTTTATCACCCAGAACCTCCAAAATTGGACGCCCTTGGTCGGCCTTCCAGGCTTGCCTGTCCAAGACATCGTCATTGACCATACCAATGCAGAGGTCTATTGGGTCGCGTTTGGTGGTTATGTCGATGGCCAACGGTTGTGGCAAACATTGGATGGTGGCGCATCCTGGACGGATGTAGGCGAGGGGTTGCCCGCCATTCCTGTAAACACAATGGCCCGGCATGAGACAAGCGGCGACCTGTATGCGGGAACCGATGCGGGAGTCTATGTTCTCACTGCAGGTTCTGCAGTGTGGACGCCCTACAAATCAGGGCTTCCCGAAGTCATCTGCAGCGACCTAGGTATCCGTAATTCTTCCGGAGAATTGCTCTTGGCCACATATGGAAGTGGTGTGTGGCGCGCCCCATTGTTCACTCCACCTGCCCGAGATGCAGCCGTGATTGGAATCAACGGTTGCCGCGCAACGTCCTGCTCTGGTCCATTGGATGTGACAGCAACCATCAGAAATGCCGGACAAGACACGCTGGCTGCCATTACGCTGATATGGAACCACACTGACACCGTACAGTATGGCATGTTGTTGGCACCAAATGGAGAAGCCAGGCTCTCTTGGGCTGATGCAGAACGGGACGCGGTGGCCCATCAGACCGAGCTTATTGTGCGCATCATCGATGTGGTGGGCCTCCATGGCAGCTTGTCTGACGGCGAGCTCACCAGTGGCGTAGATGCCGTCTCCGAGAACGATGTGTTGGGTATCCCTTGGGAGCACCGCATCGGAACGGGCTCCGTTGTCGTGACCACCACGGCGGATTGCCACCCCATGGAAACATCGTGGGCATTGGCTGATACCGGGGGCACAATCTGGCACCGCAGGCAGCACTTTGCCAACGAAGCGGCTACACTAGACACCTTGTGCTTGGCTCACGGTTGTTATGATGTGCTATTGAATGACAATGGTGCCGATGGTTTTTCAGGGGGCAATTGTGGCATGCAGGGCGCACTGAACATAACCTCAATGGCAGGTGCGGTCATTTGGTCTGTAACCGACACCAATGCGGTCGGCATTGGCTTTAGCACTGGCGTGGGGGGGACAGTTTGCCTTCCTGTTCCAGGCGTATTGGGATGCACGAACCAAGCAGCCTGCAATTTTGACCCTGCAGCATCTGAAGATGATGGCTCTTGCAACCAGGACTGCTGGACCACCCCATGTCCTGCTGACTTTGACGGCGACGGATTTTACGGAGCTGCAGACATTCTCACCGTTCTGGCTGAATTTGGGTGTTCAGCAGGATGCACGGTGGACATTACTGGCGACGGCTCGGTTTCTGCCAATGACATCTTGGCTTTGTTGGCTTTGTACGGTCAAACCTGCGAGGAATGATGAATCCCGGTGCATCTTGCAGCCGCTATGGCAGCACGAACTCCCCGTCCTAAAATCAACATTCGCCGTTGGTCTTCAGAAATTGAAGGCCCTTTGCACGCTTTGGTCCGCTCAGAACTCGGATTGCGCAGCACAACAGCTTCACGCAATCTCATCAAAGGTGGGGCCGTGAGGGTGGAGGGTGAAGTGGTTAAAATCCCTTCCTTGGTCATCCCCGTTGGCCAAGAAATTTCCGTTCCGGAAGAAAAGGAGGCGCGCAAGTCAGAACCGGCAAATGCGACCAAGTCCATTCGTCCAGATGACGACTTGCCGTTCGAAGTACTCTATGAAGATGACGACATCTTCTGTTACCTCAAGCCGGCCGGTTGGATTTTGGCATCGCCAAATCCTCGGGTAGACACCAGTTTTACCCGGGTCAAGGAATACTTGGTTGCCAGAGACCTTGCAAGCGGCCATCCAGAAAGGGCCGTGCATTTTGTCAATATGATGGACAAGGACAGCAGCGGAATTGCTGTGGTTGTCCGCGATATGGGCTTGCGGAAACGGCTCCAAGAAAGTTGGCACACCCAGCAGTTTGAAAGCTATTTGCTGCTGCATGGTGAAATCGATGAAGATGGAGAGTTCAGCGCCCGCAAAAAGCCGGGGGAGAAGTACTCCTCCAAGAAGTTCGAATTCCGCCGCATGCGGTCAGGAGGGCGGTTCACCATCCTCAAGGTGAAAGCCGGCCTGCAGGACATCAGTGAAATTTTACCAGGATTGCGCCACCACAACTGCATGGTGTGTGGATTGGGTGCAGATGCGCCAGACCCGCTGGGTCGTCAGGGAGTGCACCTGTTTAGAATGGTCTTGACCGATTCTGAATTGGATGCCATGTGGGAGATCAAAACCCGCGTACCCAAAGAGTTTCTCAGGGTGGTGAAATAAGAAGCGCCCCGACGTTTCGGAGCGCTTCTACCTTAACCAAATCAATGCCGGTCTCAAATCGGCATCATGAACCATTATGTCGCTGCTTTCAGCTATATGGTTTAATTCAACTACCGTGCCAAAAGTTGATGGCACCCACCCTGTTTGCTCAGAATCAGTGCCAACGAACGTCAAAACGCGCCTTCGCAATGGGTGGGTCTACTTGGTATCTTTGCAACACGCTAAACATCTGAAATGAGCAGAGCAGTCGTTATCGCATCCGCCCGTCGCACTCCGATGGGCTCGTTTCTGGGAGCCCTGTCTTCCGTCCCCGCCACCAAGTTGGGGTCCATCGCCATCCAAGCCGCCATGGAATCCGCAGGGATCACTGGGGCAGATGTCCAAGAGGTCATCATGGGCAATGTCTTACAGGCAGGATTGGGCCAGGCCCCAGCCCGCCAAGCTTCCATGGGTGCCGGCATTTCCGACACCGTACCATGTACCACAGTCAATAAGGTGTGTTCTTCAGGGATGAAGGCCATCCACATGGCTGCCAATGCCATCGCAGTCGGTGACGCCGACATTGTAGTCGCCGGAGGCATGGAAAACATGTCGCAAGTCCCGCATTATCTCCATGGAAGGGCAGGCATCAAGCTCGGCAACATCAAGGCAGTTGACGGCATGGTGCTCGATGGATTAACCGACGTCTACAACGCGCAACATATGGGGCTGTGCGCTGAATTGTGCGCTACCAAACACAGTGTCTCCCGCGAGGAACAAGACGATTTTGCCATTGAGAGTTACCGCCGGTCTGCACAAGCGTGGGAAGACGGAGCCTTTGACACAGAAATCGTCCCCGTCTCCATTCCTCAGCGCAAGGGAGACCCAATTGTGGTCGGCGTGGACGAGGAGTTTAGCAATGTGAAAATGGAGAAGATCCCGCATTTGCGCCCTGTATTTGACAAGGAGGGGACCGTCACAGCAGCCAATGCCAGCACCCTGAACGACGGTGCTTCTGCCCTGGTGTTGATGTCTGAGGAGACAGCCAAGGCCAGGGGAATCACTCCTTTGGCCCGGTTGCTGTCCAATGCGGACGCAGCCCATGCCCCAGAAGATTTCACCACGGCCCCGTCCAAGGCGCTTCCAAAGGCTTTGAAACGAGCGGGACTGAGCATGGCTGACATGGAACTCGTGGAGCTCAATGAGGCCTTTGCGGTGGTGGGGTTGGCCAATAGCAAGTTGATGGGGCTCGATGCTTCAATCGTCAATGTCCATGGCGGAGCAGTTTCTTTGGGCCATCCGCTCGGAAGTTCTGGAAGCCGCATTGTCGTCACCCTCATCCACGCCTTGAAGCGGCACGGCAAAACACGCGGTGCAGCAGGCATTTGCAATGGTGGGGGTGGAGCGAGTGCCCTCGTATTAGAAATCCTTCATTGACCGCAACCCAATGCAGTCAGGCATCATACGCGTTCCCCTTGCACCCATACGTGCTGCAGCTGATGACTGCTCTGAAATGGTCACCCAAGGTCTGTTTGGGGAACTGTTGGAGTGGACGCCTGTACCGGACAATCCAGGCTGGGCGGCTGTGAAATTGGCAGCCGATGGGTACACCGGCTTTACGGACGTCAAGTTGATTGCTTCAACATCAGAAGCCTTAGAGGCCTATGCGGGCCCCCAACACACCTTGACTGCACCGTTGACCACGTTGGAATGGGAAGGCCGGCCCTACCATCTTCCAGCGGGGGCCGCTGTGCCAGCTGGTCTTTTCCCAGGGCTGCCGCCCCGGCCAACACACCCTGTTCAAGCGGCCCACACTTTTCTGGGAGCGCCCTATCTGTGGGGCGGAAAAAGCGTTTTGGGAATGGACTGCAGCGGCCTCACACAACTCGCTTGTGCACTGCATGGAACCTCCATGCCCCGTGACGCTTCACAACAATGGGCTGCCCTTCAATCGGTTACCACAACATTTGAGGCGCTTGAGCATGGAGACTTGGTCTTCTTTCATAAAACTGTCCCATCCAAGGTTACCCATGTAGGATTCTCTTGGATTTCAGGGGCCAATGCACCCCAAGTGCTCCACGCCTCGGGCGAGGTTC
>Ga0115568_10003987_pt1 | contig 9943 bp, 7 predicted proteins | sample COGITO_mtgs_1204_FD_87296 | JGI IMG/M metagenome (GOLD analysis project Ga0115568, IMG submission 87296) | Pelagic marine microbial communities from North Sea - COGITO_mtgs_120426 | ecosystem: Environmental > Aquatic > Marine > Epipelagic | place: Germany:Helgoland, sampling site Kabeltonne...
TAGCGTGCCGAGACTACCTGACCACTCACCCCCGGATACATGGGGATGTGATTTCACCCGTTAATGCCTATGCCGTGATAGTGAAAAGGGAGCCCGGTAACCTTGTCAGATGAAGGGAATAATTCTGGCTGGTGGGACCGGGAGCCGTTTGTGGCCCATTACCAAGGGTGTGAGTAAGCAACTGCTCCCCGTCTACGACAAACCGATGCTGCACTACCCCTTGGCCACCTTGATGGCAGCCGGTATCCGTGAAGTCTTGGTGATTACGACCCCTGAGGACTCGGAGTCCTTCTCCCGGCTTCTAGGTAACGGTTCAGAGTGGGGAATGTCGATCACTTTTGCAACCCAGCCACGGCCTGAAGGGCTTGCCCAAGCGTTTTTAATCGGTGAAGAATTCTTGGCCGGCGACTCTGTGGCGTTGATCCTGGGTGACAATCTTTTCTATGGCGCTTCCTTAGGACGTAAACTTGCAGAGTTGACATCAGTTGAGGGTGCACATGTGTTCGCCTACGAGGTTGCCAACCCCAGTGAATATGGTGTTGTCGTATTTGATGACAACGGGGTTGCGCTCTCGATCGAGGAAAAGCCAAAGAGCCCTCAGAGCTCTTATGCTGTTCCTGGCTTGTATTTTTACGACAACACTGTTGTTGCGGTGGCCAAGTCGATCAAGCCTTCTGATCGCGGTGAACTAGAAATTACCACCGTTAACGACCATTACTTACAGGCTGGGAAACTAAAAGTGGCGGTTTTGGAGCGGGGAACTGCGTGGTTGGATACGGGAACGTTTCGATCACTGCAAGACGCCGGAGAGTTTGTGCGGGTGATGGAAGACCGCACTGGAACCAAGGTGGGTTGTGTTGAAGAAATTTCTTGGCGTAATGGTTGGATCTCTTCCGAACAGCTCTTGACCTTAGCGCAACCGTTACTCAAGAGTGGATACGGCGACTATCTTGTTGCACTTGCCAATAAGTAATTAAAAAAATTATGGTTAAGCGTCTTCAGAGAGCACAACTTCAACACCGCCGGTAATTCCTACCGTTAAGTTGTACAGGATTGTGAAAAGCCCAGCAAATGTGGAAACTAAAACTATCTCGACTGAAGCAAGAATAAGGGTAGAACCGATCACTTGACTAAATCCTAATGAAGTAACGAGGTCAAGCCCACTGGTGCTGCCCACCACGTCGGTAACTGTGCCTGACAAAGATTCGATTACCCCGGTGCGATCCAAAATGAACCAGACGGCAGTGACAGCTACCACAAGAACAATGGCGATTGTTAGTGAAAGGATGAAGGCCGCTTTGGTCACCGACCAGGGATCGAACCTGGTCACGTACAGACGGACCCGCCGCGGACCCCCACTCACTCTGTTGCCTGACCCGTGGCTGCATCGATTTCGTCAGCTACCTCAGTGATGTCGGTTAACTGGGTTCCTTCGTTAGCATCTTCGTTAGCATCTTCGTCATCGTCATCGTCTTCCGCGCCTTTAGCTACGGCTACAACCGTTGTGTCGTCACCTAATCGCATCATGCGTACACCCATAGTGTCCCGACCAGAAGCCCGGATTTCATCAACTTTGGTGCGGATCACTACACCGTTAGAGGCAATAGCGAAGATTTGATCTGTGTGCGAACACACCATAGCGCCAACTAATTCACCGCGCTGCTCAGGGAGCTTCATGGCGCGCACGCCCTTGATCCCTCGGCCTTTGGCGGCCCACTCGTCAACTGACGTCCTTTTAGCAAACCCACCGTCAGTGATAGTCACCACAAAGGTTCCAGGGGTGACTACATCCATTGACAGTAGGGCGTCGTCTTCGCGGAAACGCATCCCGATCACACCGCCCGTTGCTCGCCCCATGGGGCGTAAAGTCGCGTCATTGGCTGTGAAACGCGCTGAGAGACCTTTTTTGGAAACAAGAAGTAAGTCATCGGTTTCTGACACCAGACGCGCCCCATTAAGTTCATCACCATCGTGGAGGTTGATCGCAATGATTCCTCCTTGACGGTTGGTGTCGTACTCACTTAGGCGTGTTTTTTTCACCATGCCGGTGCGGGTTGATAGCACTAAGTAATCACTTTCGGCATAGTTGGGAATTGCCAGCACTTGCGCAATCGTTTCATCTGTTTGAAACGCCAACAGGTTGGCAACATGTTGTCCCCGTGCGTCCCGGCCTGTTTCAGGAAGCTGGTAGGCCTTTGCCCGATACACCCGACCAAGGTTTGTGAAGAACAAAATCCAATGGTGGGTAGTGCTGACGAACATGTGTTCAACTACATCGTCCTGGCGTAGGTTGGCCCCTTTAACTCCACGACCGCCGCGGCGTTGGGCTCGGTAAAGATCACTGTGGGTCCGTTTTGCGTACCCACCTGAAGTTATCGTGACGACGACGTCTTCGACGGCAATGAGATCCTCGTCAGTGACGTCACCGTCCCAGGCCACGATCTCGGTTCTCCGGTCGTCACCGAATTTGTCAGAAATCTCGGTGAGTTCGTCACTCACTATTGCGCGTTGACGCTGGTCTGATGCCAAGATGTCGTTGTAGTCAGCCACTTTAACCATGAGATCGTTATATTCGTCAACTATTTTTTTGCGTTCAAGTGCTGCTAGACGGCGTAGCTGCATATCAAGAATTGCTGTTGCTTGAATCTCATTAATCTCAAGAAGGTCGATTAGCCCGACGCGGGCATCTTCAACGGTCGCACTTGCGCGAATCAAGGCAATGACCGCGTCTAACGCATCGAGTGCTTTAAGGTAGCCATTGAGAATATGAGCACGCTCCTCCGCTTTACGTAGGCGGAAACGAGTGCGTCGTTGAATTACTTCAATTTGATGTAACACCCAGTAACTCAGGAATTGCTCTAGCGTCAAAGTGCGTGGCACTGAATCTACGAGTGCCAGCATGTTGGCACCGAAGTTGTCTTGGAGCTGGGTGTGCTTGTACAGCTGATTTAACACTACCTGGGCGACCGCGTCGCGTTTAAGTTCAATGATCAAACGCATACCCGTACGCGATGATGAATCATCACGGACGTCAGAGATTCCGGTGAGTTTTGCTTCACCGACGAGTTCAGCGATCCGTAGGAGAAGATTATCTGGATTTACCTGATAAGGAAGTGCCGTGACAACGAGGATTTGCCGTCCTCTTTTATCCTCGTCGACGGTAACCACTGCGCGCATGGTGATTGAGCCACGACCGGTCCGTTGAGCGTCCTCGATTCCTTTACGCCCCACAATCAAGGCCCCTGTGGGAAAGTCAGGACCCTTGACTAAATCCATCAATGCCGCTTGGCGCTCTTCAACTGTTGACTCAGGGTTGGACAGCAACCACTGCGCACCGGCTGCGATCTCACGCAAATTGTGTGGGGGGATATTGGTGGCCATACCAACTGCGATACCTGAACTCCCATTTACCAAAAGGTTGGGGAATCGACTTGGTAGTACCGAGGGTTCCAGGGTACGACCGTCATAGTTTGGTTGAAAGTTGACGGTTTCTTCGTCGATATCGCGCACCATCTCCATGGCAAGTGAGGCCATGCGACACTCGGTATAGCGCTGTGCTGCGGGGGGATCATTGCCTGGTGAACCAAAGTTTCCTTGGCCTTGTACAAGCGGGTACCGCAATGACCACGGTTGGGCTAGGCGTACCAGTGCGTCGTAGATCGCGCTGTCACCATGTGGGTGGAAGTTACCCATGACGTCGCCCACGACACGGGCACTCTTAGAGAAGTTGCGATCCGGACGGTAACCACCGTCGTACATTGCATATAAAACGCGACGGTGAACTGGCTTGAGCCCATCGCGTACGTCGGGTAATGCGCGAGAGACGATCACCGACATGGAATAGTCAAGATAAGAACGCTGCATTTCGGTCTGTAGGTCCACCGGTTCAATTCGACCGTGGTTATTAACTTCTTCTACTACTTCAATGTCTTCTGGCACGTTGTTCTCCGTTAACTATTTTCTTGATTAAATGTCTAAGAAGCGAACATCGCGGGCGTTTTGTTGAATAAAGTTTCGTCGTGACTCAACGTCTTCACCCATAAGCACACTGAACATTTCGTCGGCTTGCGCTGCGTCGTCTAACGTTACTTGGAGTAAAACGCGGTCTGCGGGATTCATGGTTGTCTCCCACAATTCATCCGCATTCATTTCACCAAGACCTTTGTAACGTTGAATTGATTCTTCTTTCGGAAGTCGTCGACCTGCTGCTAGCCCTGCTTCCATAAGAGCATCTTTTTCTCTATCTGAATACGCGAAGTCAGCAGCTTCACGTGACCACTTTATTTTGAACAGCGGTGGTTGCGCTAAAAAAACGTGGCCATGTTCAACGAGTGGTCGCATAAAGCGGAACAGGAAAGTCAACAACAGTGTTCGAATATGTTGTCCGTCAACATCAGCGTCAGCCATAAGGACAACTTTGTGGTAGCGCAACCTGTTAAGGTCGAATTCGTCCTGGATACCAGTACCGAAAGCCGAGATCAACGCTTGGACTTCAGTATTTTGTAGTACCCGGTCAATTCTCGCTTTTTCCACGTTAATGATTTTTCCGCGGATCGGAAGAATTGCCTGGGTGCGCGGATCGCGACCTTGACGCGCTGAACCACCAGCACTGTCGCCCTCAACAATAAATACTTCACAATCTTCTGGTTCCCGGCTAGAGCAGTCAATGAGCTTACCGGGCATTCCTGCTCCCCCCAGTAGCCCTTTTCGGTTACGTGCCAGGTCGCGTGCTTTACGTGCTGCTATCCGCGCAGTTGCTGCATTGACTGATTTACGCGCAATTTCTTTGCCTTCGGCGGGATTCTGTTCAAACCAGGCACCAAGTTGGTCGTTGACCACCTTTTGGACAAAGGCTTTCATTTCAGTATTTCCTAGTTTGGATTTTGTTTGGCCTTCAAACTGGGGTTCAGCAAGTTTCACACTGACAATCGCGGTAAGCCCCTCTCGGATATCCTCACCGGAAAGATTAATGTCTTTTTCTTTGAGAATATTCCACTCGCGGGAGAATTTATTAACAAGTGAAGTCAAGGCAGTGCGGAAACCTTCTTCGTGTGTTCCACCTTCTGTGGTGTTAATTGTATTTGCAAACGTGTACACCGACTCTGCATAAGAGTTATTCCACTGCATTGAAATTTCGGCACTTAACGTCTTATCCTCATTCTCAGTCGTGAGATCAATAACAGTTGGGTTGGCAATTCCTTTACTCGCATTGATGTGACGAACAAAGTCAGAGATACCGCCTTCATACATGTAAGACACATGGCGTACCGCTTCGGTGACTTCGGTTGGGTTTTCAGAGTCAATTATTGCAACCGAACCTGGTCGCTCGTCAGTAAGTTCTAATTTCAGTCCACGGTTAAGGAAGGCCATTTCTTGGAAACGACGGGCGAGTGTTGTGAAATCGTAGGTGGTGGTTTCAAAAATCTCACCGTCAGCCCAAAAAGTGACCGTGGTTCCCGTGCGATCGGTTTTCTCACCTTTTTCAAGTGGTGCCTCCGGTGCGCCGTACTTGTAATGCTGACGGTAAACGAATCCGTCTCGGTGGATTTCAACCGCTAGATCGGTTGAGAGCGCGTTCACAACCGAGACCCCCACGCCGTGTAGGCCACCAGAGACCGAATAACCGCTGCCCCCAAATTTCCCACCCGCGTGTAACACGGTTAAAACAACTTCAACAGCTGGCCTTTTCTCAATCGGATGGTCGTCAACGGGGATTCCTCGACCATCGTCTATTACCCGGATTGCACCGTCGGGCATAATTGTGACTGAAATTTCGGTGGCGTAACCAGCTAAGGCTTCATCGACCGCGTTGTCCACGACTTCGTAGACCAAATGGTGGAGGCCTCGTTCACCTGTTGAGCCGATGTACATACCGGGGCGCTTACGCACCGCGTCAAGGCCTTCAAGCACCTGGATCGCACTGGCGTCGTAGGACATATTGGCCCCTCCTGGGAGTGAATCTTTTGAGGAAAGTGAACTGGCTTTAGTCTACCCCGAAGTTCTGACATCACCTAGCCTGTAAAGGCTTACGGAGCCTTAAATGCGCCTAGTGACCCCCTAGTTGCAAGTTGCAGTACGAAATGACGGGTAAAATCCGTCCATTTCCGTCCTAGGGGCCAAATTAAGCCATCTGCGTTAACTTCGTGGCCGTGGCCGTAGTTGTAGCCGTAGTTGTAGCCGTAGGCCTATCCGTAGGTGTCGCGGGGTCCCCGGCCGGCAACATGCCACGCTCCCTTTTTCCAGGACGGCCCTTGGGGTCCATAAATTGAGATTTTTAGCACCAGTCCGTCACCGATTTCGGACGCTATTTTTGCCAGGATTTGGTTTTGGAGTATCCGTAATTGAGTTGCCCAGGCGGTGGACTCCGCGGTGAGACGAAGGGTTCCTTGGTCAAACCCTGCGGGGACACAGTGATCCGCTATTTCAGCACCTACTATTTCAGCCCATGAGTTCAGAACTTTTGCCATGGCGGTCTCTTTCTCCCAACCACTTTCGGTCACGAGTTTGTCCAATGCACTCCCAAGAAGTTCAGGGTCTCTTCCGGCTTGGGTGCCTTTAATAGTCCTTTTAGCCGACGTTCCTTTAGTGGCACGTCGTAAGAGTCGTTCAGCAGCTTGGGCTTGCTCCTGCGGGGTCACTTCTGGAGTTTGTTCAGGGTCTACTTTCTCAACCAAAAGGAACCACCCCGTGAGCAACTATCGAGTCTGAAGAAATGTGAAACCTTGGTCCGACGATTTCAATTGGCACATCAGACTCCACTGCTGCGGTAATAAATACTTGGGGGGCGTGTTGAGTCAACTCTAAAATTGTCGTGCGACGAAGTACATCAAGCTCAGCAAAAACGTCGTCGAGTATTAAAATAGGATCGATTCCATCAGCCTTCAAAACATCTGCGCTAGCAACCCGGAGGGCTAATGCCGCAGACCAACTTTCACCATGTGAGGCGTAACCCTTGAGTGGAAGTGCACCTAATTGTATGAACAGTTCATCACGGTGTGGTCCTACCAGTGTTACCCCACGAAGTGCCTCTTCCTTTTTTCGTACACCTAACTGCTCAAGAATGTGTTCTTTGATTTCGTCGCGGGTGAGTGATTCCAGATCGCCTCCGCTGAGGTACTTCGATTGGTATGTAAGTGATATTTCTGATGCACTAACAGCGTTTTCACCTCCACTAATCAGGTTGTACCGCGTACAGATAAATGGTGTTAATTCACGAATAAATTGAATTCTCGAGTAGGTGATCTCTGCTCCAAGTTGCGCGAGTTGGTCATTCCACACCTGCAATGTGCTATCAATGTTTTCCCGATTTGACGACTTCAAGAGAGCATTACGTTGCCGTAAGACTTTTTCGTAATCTGACTTAACACCTAAAAATTTTGGTGTTCGTTGAATGAGAGTTTGGTCCATGAAATTTCGTCGTTCGCTGGGATCACCTTTAACCAACGCTAAGTCTTCCGGTGCGAACATGATCACCCTGACTATTCCTAAAATATCTCTGACCCGGGGAACGGGAGAACGATTGAGTTTCGCCCTATTTGTTTTACCAGGACTGATCTCTATGTCAATCGTTAGTGCGCGCTCATCTTGATTGATCTTCGACCGAATTACAGCCGATGCGGCTCCAAATTTAACGAGTGAATTTTCACTTGCTACTCGATGGGAATTTAGAGTTGCTAGGTAATAAATAGCTTCAACAATATTGGTTTTACCTCGACCATTTGAACCCACCAGCACATTGACTCCGGGAGAGAATTCAACGTGGGCTTCCTTGTACGAGCGGAAATCGTTGAGCTGGAGGGTTTGCACCCACATGTGTCAGCCCGTCAAACGTACTGGCATTAAAAGATAGCGGTAGTCCGCCTCAGTATCGTTGTTGTTATTAGTCATCCCGGTGATTACCACCGGTTTTGTTGCCAAAGTAAAGGAAAAGCGAGCTTTTGGAGCGTCGATAGCATGGAGACCATCGAGTAGATAGCCTGGGTTGAATGCTATTTCGATTGGATCCCCATCAACGTCAACTTCCAATACTTCATTTGCTTGAGCATCATCACCAGAACCGGCACGCATATTAATTTCACCATGTGCAAAGTGCATCCGAATTGGTGTGTTGCGTTCTGCAACAAGTGCAACTCGTTTTACCGCATTTACAAGTTCGGTAGTATCAACAATCGCGGTTGTGGAACTTTCATTCGGTAATAGTGAACGATATTTGGGAAATTCGCCATCAAGTAGTCGGGTGGTTGTTCTCATACCTTCGGCTTCGAAACCAATAAGTTTTTCACCGTCTGGTGCGATCGCCAATTCGACCGCCTGAGCAGACCCCATGCTTTTTGCAGCATCAGCTAGAATTCTAGCCGGCACTAAGGTGTTGAGTTCAATTGAAGTTTTGGTCGGTGACCAAGGAAATGTTCGTACAGCTAACCGATAACGATCTGTTGCTGCCAAAGTCACATGTGAACCATCAATTTCCACCCTAATACCTGTGAGAACCGGAATTGTGTCATCTTTTCCAGCAGCTATTGCAACCTGGGCGACGGCTTCAGAAAATACATCACCATCAACACTCCCTGCTGTTGTTGGCATGTCCGGTAAAGCTGGATAATCTTCCACGGGAAGTGTAGGAAGTGTGAATGAACTTCTTCCACACTCAATTAATACTCGGTTACCCTCTAGCTTTAACACAACCGGTGCCGCTGGTAGTGCTTTAGTGATATCGGCTAGCAGCCGACCTGACACTAGAACCTTTCCAATTTCAATCACATCAACGTTCAACTGAACACGTGCTGATACTTCATAGTCAAAGCTCGACAAGGTGAGCGAGTCTTGATCCGCAATCAACATGACACCGGAAAGCACTGGCATCGATGGGCGCGAGGGCAAGGTTCGCGCAGCCCACGTAACTGCTTGCGCTAGGGCGTCGCGTTCAACTCGGATGTGCATGTGTTCGTGCCCCTGTCTAGAAAGATAAATTGAGTAAGTCCATAGTGTGCCCTATCCCTCCATTTTTTGTAAGAGCAACCGTACTGAGGGGAATCAAAGTAAAGTTATCCCCACCGCGCCCTTTTATGAGTAGTCCCTTAATAACAATGTATAAAGAAGTAGTAGTAGTCATAGGTCGTGTGGATATGGTGGATAAAGTATTTTTATGGTTGGATCTGTGCGTGTCGCCGGTGGTAGTAATTGTGGATAGGTAAGTCAAAATTGTGGATAGGTGTGGATGAAGTAGGGAAATAATCGGTGTATCCCCACAAAGAGGAAGATTTATCCACAGGATAGGTAGTTTTTCAAGGATTCTATGTAAGTCGTCCACAGGGTATCAACACAGGCGAGAAATAACGCAGTGGCGGTGCTTTGTGGTACTTATCAACATATTTATCCACATGTCTTATCCACAACTGTGGGTATTGTGGGGATGAAAGGTACCGGTGTGAATATTGGTAAGTACTGTGGCTTGATGCCACAGGGAGTTACATTGGTCGTGGTTGAGACTTAATTCGACTGGTGAGGTCAGTGACTTGGTTATAGAGGCTGCGTTTTTCCGCCATAAGTCCACGGATCTTACGATCAGCGTGCATTACAGTTGTGTGATCTCGGCCGCCAAAAGCTTGCCCAATCTTAGGCAGGGATAAATCGGTGAGTTCACGGCATAAATACATGGAGATCTGGCGGGCTGTGACAAGAGTACGACTTCGGCTGGAGCCACAGAGTTCTTCGATGCTCACACCAAAATAGGAAGCGCATGCGCCCATAATTTGGGCGGCTGTTATTTCCGGACCAACATCAGAGGGTAAGAGGTCTTTGAGCACCGCCTCGGTAATTGCAAGGTCAACCGGTTGCTGATTCAAGGACGCAAAAGCAGTGACCCGGATTAAAGCACCTTCAAGTTCACGAATATTGGTGGAGATCTTCGAAGCTATGTACTCGAGTACCTCTGCAGGAGCTA
>Ga0115568_10003988_pt1 | contig 9941 bp, 7 predicted proteins | sample COGITO_mtgs_1204_FD_87296 | JGI IMG/M metagenome (GOLD analysis project Ga0115568, IMG submission 87296) | Pelagic marine microbial communities from North Sea - COGITO_mtgs_120426 | ecosystem: Environmental > Aquatic > Marine > Epipelagic | place: Germany:Helgoland, sampling site Kabeltonne...
ACTTGTTTATAAAGTAGTTAGGGTTTTACTAAGCGGAGAAAGAGGGATTCGAACCCCCGGAGGTGTGACCCTCAACAGTTTTCAAGACTGCCGCATTCGACCACTCTGCCATTTCTCCAATGGGATGCAAATATAACCTCCTTTTTATTTTGTACCAATTTTATTTGTAAAATTATGTAACCTCCTTTTTACTAACTTTGAAATATGGCAATCATTAGTGAACTTATGTGGGAATACACTGTTTTAATTCTTGTTGGATTTATTGCAGGTTTTATGAACACAATGGCAGGAGGGGGGTCACTATTAACTTTGCCTCTTTTAATCTTTATGGGTTTACCAGCTGCAGTTGCAAACGGAACAAATAGAGTGGCTATATTTATGTCTACTTTTTCTGCTTCTGCTGGTTTCAAAAGTAAAGGAGTGTCCAATTTTCCATTTAATGTATATTTGGGAATATCAGGACTTCTTGGAGCCTTAATCGGAGCTCAAATAGCAATTGATATCAAGGGTGAGCTATTTAATAAAATACTTGCTGTTATTATGATATTGGTGGTTTTATTGATTGTATTTAAACCTAAAATAAATTACTCTGATGTTTTGGAAAGATTATCGGGAAAGCATCTTTTTGTTTCTCTTTTAGCCTTTTTTTTTATTGGTATATATGGAGGTTTTATTAATGCTGGAATAGGTTTTGTCATTATGCTTTTTTTACATTATTACAACAGACTAAATTTAGTAAAGGTGAACGCTACAAAGGTTGTAATAGTTCTAATATATACAACAGGGGCATTAGTAACTTTTGCTTTAGCTGAAAAGGTTAATTGGACTTATGGTCTTTTTTTAGCTACAGGTAATTTTATTGGTGGATGGACATCTAGTAGGTGGTCAGTTAAAAAAGGGGAAAATACTATTAAAACTTTTTTAATAATAATGATTGTTATAATGTCAATTAAGCTCTGGTTTTTTTAATACTTCATGTATTTTACTATTTCAAGACCATAGCCAATCATTCCAACTCTTTTAATTTGTGTACTATTAGTTAACAGTTCAATTTTATTGATATTTAAGTTGTGTAAAATTTGTGCACCGATACCAAAATCTTTTTCATCCATGACTTGCGAAGGGGTATTTACTTCTCCCTTGTTTTGTATGGATTTCAGTTCCTTAAGTCTTTGAAGCATGTTTTTTGAACTTTGAGATTGATTAATAAAAACAACCACTCCTTTTCCGTTGGAGTTTATTTTTTCGAAGATATTATCAAGTTTATTGTTTTTAGAAAGTGTTAATGAATTTATTAAATCATTATTTGTAATAGATGAATTTATTCTTACCATCACGGGCTCATCTTTCTTCCAATCTCCTTTGGAGAGTGCAAGGTGAATTTGTTCGTTGTTTGTCTGTTGAAATGCAGATAACATATATTCTCCAAATCTAGAATTAAAAACAAAGCTTTCTCTTTTTGTAATCAAACTGTCATGAGACATTCTAAATGCTACTAAATCTTCAATAGATACTATTTTTAAGTCCAGTTTATTAGCCATTATGACTAAATCTGGAACTCTAGCCATCGAACCATTCTCAGTCATTATTTCGCAAATAACTCCAGCGGGTGAAAAACCAGCTAATCTAGCAAAATCAATAGCAGCTTCTGTGTGACCAGTTCTACGAAGTACTCCGCCATCCTTAGCAATTAACGGAAAAATATGTCCTGGTCGAGCTAAATCACTTGGAGATGTATTATTATCAACAATTGCTTTTATAGTTTTAGATCTGTCAGAAGCAGATATGCCTGACGTGACTCCATTTCCTTTAAGGTCTACAGAAACAGTAAAAGCAGTATCCATTAGATCCGTATTATTAACTACCATTGGATTTAAGTTTAATTCTTTTGACCGATTATCTGTAATAGGCATACATATTAAACCTCTTCCATGTTTAGCCATAAAATTGATGATTTCAGGGGATGCTATTTCTGCTGCACAAATGAAATCTCCTTCATTTTCTCTGTTTTCATCATCAACAACAATAATTACTTTTCCATTTTTGACATCTTCAATGGCTTCTTCAATAGAATTAAGTTTGAACTTAACGTCTGACATTTATTTATATTTTAGGCGAAGATACATTCCTTTTATGTTATTTTTTAAAAAACATTTTTTTAAAAGCAGCTCTAAAAGGGTTTAATATTCTATCAAGATTAAAAATTGTTTTATCAGCAGATGCTCTAGAAATTAGATATATCCCAAGAGGAAACATTATAATGTTTGGAATCCAACTACCTAAAATTGCATCTATACTTCCATCTTCCGCGGCATTTTTGCTAAAGGTTCCAACAAAATGATAAGTTAAAAAAAGTATTAAAGACACTACCATTGGAAGACCAAAACCTCCTTTTCTAATTAGGGCACCAAGCGGTGCACCAACAAAAAACAATATTATAGATGTTAAGGGAAATGAATATTTGTCAAATAAATTTGATTTGTGAAGATTAATTATCTTTTCCTTGATAAAGAAAGTATTTTTTTGATTTGTTAGTACTTGCACTTGTCCCGTAATATTATTAAGTGATGAATTGATAATAGAAATTTGAATATCCCTTGGAAAATCTGACAAATGTTTTCTGTAATTTATATAAAGCTCATCATCAGTATATTTTTTATCCCATCTAATGGTTCTTTGAAAGTTTGAGATGCCTGTTCTTGTATAAAAACTTTTTCCAAAATTATCATATCTCAAATCTAACTTTTTAGATAAAGAATCAATACTAAAATTTAGTTGAGAAATATTTTGCATTCTAAAAGTATTATTATACTTCTCCTCCTCAAAATCAACTTGGTTGAAATCTCTTAAATCAATGTTCATAGTGTATTTATCAAAAGATACATAGGTGTGAGGCTTAAACCTTTTGTTGGTGGGGGTGTTACTTTCAATCTCCTCATATCTTTTTCCATTTCTAAGAACTAATTGTAATATATTTTCAGATTCACTATTTACCAATTCTCCATCCTTAGCTTTAATAACAATCAGGTTTCTAGAATTAGTGTTAGTCTTGTGAATAATAATATCTTTTAAAAGATTGTTTTCAGCTCCATATTTTTTTGCGACTTTGATATTCATTGTATTAATATCATTAAAAACACCTTCAGTGATGGCTAGAGCTGGTTTTAGTTTTGCTAAGTTTTTTCTCAAGTTATAGGATTTAAACTCTGCATATGGAATCAGTGAGTTGGCTACAAAAAACATTCCAACAGATAATAATAGGTTAAATACAATCAAACTTCTCATGGACTTAAATAATGAGATTCCAGATGATTTTATAGCTGCTAGCTCATAATTTTCAGAAAGGTTTCCAAAAGTCATAATTGATGCCAACAGAACAGTTAACGGTATTACAAGTGGTAGAAGTTTTGGGGAGTAGTATAAAAGGAATTTAAAAATAATTTCAAAATCAATTTCCTTTCCTGCTAAATCATCAATAAACATCCAAATCAGATGAAATATAAAAATAAACATCAATATGAAAAAGAAACTAAAAAATATCTTTAAATATGATGTCAATATATATTTATCAATAATTTTCATCTTAATTTTTTTCTATATAGTATCCTTTGTAATCAAGTTCATTGAAAACAAAAATAGTATTATCAATACTAGTATTGTAATTGATTTTATCAATTCTTAAAATAGTTGTAGAGTTGTTTTTTCCTTTTTCAATTACTCTATAGATGTCATTTTTTTTGTTGTTAATACCCAATAGTATGTGGTCTATTTCAGAATTTTCGTCCAAGGGAATTAATTTTAAATACTGAACCTTCATATTTGATTCACTCTTCAATTCATCCATAACAATTTCATATCCTTCCTTATAAAATTTAAGAATATTTGATGGGCTAATAGATTGTTTGTTTTCCTCTAAAATTTTTGAAATTATTACTTCTTTATTTTCTGCAACAATTGTGTATAAAAAATTTGAATCACAAATTTGTTTAACTCCTAAAAAATCTAAAAAGTATTTGTCTTCACTTATAATTACACTTCCATTAGATTCTTCGTTTGTGTTTTGATTAATTTTGTAGGAAAAATTAAATGAGTAGTTTACAGCCTGATCAATTTTTATTGAAACATTATTTAATATTTCCTTTGCTTGAATATTTTTCTGAGAAAATATTTTTGAAGAAATTAATAATAAAAAAATTAAAATATAATTTTTCATTATTTATTGTTTTCATTTTCTAAATATGCATTAAGTGAGGCCATATCAGAAATAAGAACATCTCTGGCTCTGCTTCCCTCAAATGGACCAACAATACCTGCAGCCTCTAGTTGATCAATTATTCTTCCAGCTCTATTATACCCTAATTTCATTTTTCTTTGTAAAAGCGATGCAGAACCTTGTTGGGCAATAACAATCACCTCAGCAGCTTCCTTAAATAACACATCTCTATCCTCAATGTTATTGTCAATTGATGAGGAGCCTTCTTCTCCAATGTATTCAGGAAGTTCATGTGCACTTGCATATGCTTTTTGTGATCCAATAAACTCTGTTATTTTTTGAATTTCTGGAGTATCTACAAACGCACATTGAATTCTAATTAGTTCATTTCCTTGTGTATACAACATATCTCCTTTTCCAATTAACTGATCTGCACCTCCGCTGTCTAAAATTGTTCTTGAATCAATTTTAGAAGTAACTCTAAATGCTATTCTAGCTGGAAAATTTGCTTTAATAATTCCAGTTATTACATTTACAGATGGTCTTTGAGTAGCTATAATAAGGTGTATTCCAACAGCTCTCGCTAATTGAGCTAATCTTGCTATTGGGGTTTCAACTTCTTTGCCAGCTGTCATAATTAAATCAGCAAACTCATCAATTATTAAGACTATGTAAGGAAGAAAAACATTTCCTGATTCAGGATTTAATTTTCTTTGTTTAAACTTAGCATTGTATTCCTTAATATTTCTACACAAAGCATTTTTTAACATTTCATATCTGTTATCCATTTCAATACAGAGTGAATTTAAAGTTTTGATTACTGCTTTGTTATCAGTAATAATAGCCTCTTCGGTATCGGGAAGTTTTGCTAAATAATGTCTTTCTATTTTATTAAAAAGCGTCAATTCAACTTTTTTTGGATCAACTAAAACAAATTTTACTTCTGATGGGTGCTTCTTATAAATTAGTGAAGTTAATACAGCGTTTAATCCAACAGACTTTCCTTGTCCAGTTGCTCCAGCCATAAGTAAATGTGGCATTTTTGCTAAATCAACAATATATGTTTCATTACTTATGGTTTTTCCTAGTGCCAAAGGAAGTTCCATTTCGGCATCTTGATAGTTTTTTGAGGAAATCACTGATTTCATTGAAACGATAGTCGAATTTTTATTTGGAACTTCAATACCAATCGTTCCTTTTCCTGGAATTGGGGCAATAATTCTGATACCCAAAGCAGATAGAGATAAGGCAATATCATCCTCTAGGTTTTTGATTTTAGAAATTCTAATTCCAGCTTCAGGAACTATTTCATACAGTGTGACCGTTGGACCAATAGTAGCTTTGATTTGAGCAATTCCAATTTTATAGTTTCCTAAGGTTTCGATTATTTTTTCTTTATTCTCTTCAAGCTCTTCCTCGTTTATTGTTATCACTCCCTCATTGTCGTAATCTTTTAACAACTCAACAGATGGGGGTTGAAAGTTTTTAAGTTCGAGAGTATGATCATATTCTCCATACTTCTTTACTAGATTTTTTGCTATTAAATCATCATCTAAAACTTCTTCTTCCTTATTTTCTTTTATTTCAATTTTAATATCATCTGATTTTTCGTCAGAAACTTTAGTGTCTTTCTTAATTGAAGAAAAATTTTCTATTGTCGGATTTAGATTCTTATTTACCTTAATATTGTTTTCAATTTTTTCTTGAATTTCTTCCTTTTTATTTTCATTATTAAGATTTAAATCAATTGAAGATTCTTCGTTCTCATTCTCAGAAGATTTATTAGAAACAAGATATTTTTTAATATTCTCATAGATTAATTCAGGTGTTAATTTTAATCTTAACACCAAAAATCCAATCAAACCAAATATTAGCAGAGTTAAAACTCCAATGTCACCAGTGTAAATACCAATAAAATCTGTCATTTCGTATCCAATCACTCCCCCCAAAATTGGATTAGTAAAAAAGTATCCAAAAAAGAGTGAAAACCATAAGGTGATGACCAATCCCCATATCCACTTGTTTAATAATTTACTGGAATCTGCACCTACAAAATATGACAAACCACTAATAAAAAGTAAAAAGGATATTATGAACGATGAAAGGCCAAACATTTTATTAACCAAAATATCACTTATTTGAGCACCAAATTTTTTAGCAATATTGATAGTTTCAGCATCCTTGTTAAAAAAATCTCCTATTTCAGATTGATCAGCTCTCCAAGTACTGAAATAAGAAAATAAAGCAGAAAAAACTATAATAGAAAATAAAATTAAAAAAACGCCAAACATTATCTGTTGACTTCTACTAAATGTGAATCTATTTTTTTTTATTTCTTTATTTCCTGTTTTAGACATAAATAGGTATTACCAAAAGTAAAGATTTATTATTAAAAAAAATCAACTAAAATTTTATTTCAATTTTTTAATTTTAATGCTAAATGCTGCCACAATTAATGTCATAAAAGTACTTAACCAATTAAATATTGCGTAAATAAAATAATCAAAAACACTAACACCTAAAATTCCTGATTGGTAGGCACCACAAGTATTCCATGGAATCAGAACAGAGGTTACCGTTCCAGAATCTTCAAGTGTTCTACTTAAGTTTTCTGGCGCCAAATTCTTGTCTTTAAAAGCTTTGGAAAACATTTTTCCTGGGATTACAATTGAAAGATATTGATCTGATGCTGTCAAATTAATTGCTAAACAACTTCCTACGGTACTCGCAAATATTGAAAACGTAGATTTACCTAAATTTAATAATGATGAACTTATTTTTTCTAATGCACCAATAGATTCCATAATTCCTCCGAAAACCATTGCACATATAACAAGCCAAATAGTATTTAGCATACCTTTCATTCCTCCGCTATTAAATAAATCATTTAGAACAGAATTTCCAGAATCAATTGAAGTTTCTGTTGTCATGGAATTTAAAACCGTTTGGTAAGCACCATTAAAAGTCATTTCAGAATCTCCAGAAATACCATTTATTACTGAAGATTGAAAGGTTACAGCAAATATTCCACCCAGTACAGTCCCAACAAATAAAGCTATAAGTGGGGGTGTTTTTTTAAATATCATAAGAACCACTATTAATGGCACTATAAATAGCACGGGAGTAATATTAAAGGTGTTGCCAATAGTTTTTAAAAGATATTGGTGATCAGTTGGTCCCGACGAAATTGTAAATAAATTTATCAATGAAAGAATAATTAATGTAATTATTACTGTTGGAATTGTTGTAATAGTTAAATATTTAATATGAGTAAATAGGTTAGATCCAGAGACTGCAGGAGCTAAATTGGTTGTATCACTCAAGGGAGATAGTTTATCACCAAAATATGCACCAGAAATTACGGCTCCTGCAACCATTCCTTCAGGTATTTCAATAGCTCTGCCGATTCCTATTAGTGCTATTCCAACAGTTGCAGATGTAGTCCAGCTGCTTCCGGTTGAAATGGATATTATGGCACAGATGATTAAACAGGAGGGTAAAAAAATAGTTGGATGAAGAATTTGTAATCCGTAATAAATCATTGTAGGTATGATACCACTTAATAACCAAGTTCCTGATAATGCACCTACAAATAATAGTATTAAAATCGCACCAGTTATTGATTTAATATTTGATGAAACTGAATCAATCATTTGTTTAAACATGATGCCTTTATTGAAACCAACAATGCTTGCAATAGCTGCTCCAATTAATAAAATAAACTGATTGGAACCACTCATGGCCTCATCACCATAAACAAAAACATTATAAGCTAAAAGAATTATTAAAATAAAAATCGGAATAGTTGATTCTATTAAAGAAATTGATTTTTTTTTATTTTTCAATTATTATGAATTTACAATACAATGCTAATATATAATTAAGTTCTAAAAGATATTAAACTTTATTTTAGTGAATACTTAAATAACACAAAACATTTGTATTTTTGAATAAAAAATGATGGATAAATTTGATGTTGTTATTATTGGTTCTGGTCCAGGGGGATATGTGTGTGCTATTAGGTGTTCTCAACTAGGGATGAAAACAGCTATAATTGAAAAATATAATTCACTAGGGGGGACTTGTTTAAATGTTGGTTGTATTCCATCCAAATCACTATTAGATTCATCTCATCATTTTCATGATGCCGTTCATAATTTTGAATCACACGGAATTAATTTTGAGGGTAATGTCAAAGTAAATTTAGAAAAGATGATTTCTAGAAAACAAAATGTTGTGGACCAAACAGTAAAAGGAATTGATTTTTTAATGAATAAGAATAAGATCAAAGTTTATCACGGAACAGGTTCATTTGTTGATTCTAGTACGATTAAAATTGATAATTCATCAGGCGGAGTAACTAATATAACTTTTAATAATGCTGTTATAGCCACAGGATCTAAACCCACTAATCTTCCTTTTGCTAAAATTGACAAGAAAAGAATTATCACCTCAACCGAGGCATTAAATCTAAAAGAGATTCCAAAAAAATTAATAGTTATTGGTGGTGGAGTTATTGGTTTAGAACTTGGTCAGGTTTATAGCAGGTTAGGGGCTGAAGTTTCAGTTGTGGAATACTCAAACACAATCACTCCTTTCATGGACGCTTCAATTTCAAAAGAGTTGATGAGAATTTTCAAAAAACAAAAAATTAAATTTTATTTATCTCATAAAGTTTTCCAAATTTCAACAAGTGAAGATAATGTATCTGTTCATGCTGAAGATAACAATGGAAACAAGGTTTTATTTGAAGGTGATTATTGTTTAGTTTCTGTTGGAAGAAAACCATTTACAGAAAATTTAAACATCAGTTCTTTAGGAATTGAAACAAATGATAAAGGTCAAATTAAAGTTAATGATCAGTTACAAACATCCTGCAGTAATGTTTATGCTATAGGAGATGTTATTAAAGGACCCATGTTGGCACACAAAGCTGAAGAAGAAGGGGTAATGGTAGCAGAAATAATAGCTAAACAAAAACCTCACATAAATTATAATCTTATTCCCAATGTAATTTATACTTGGCCCGAAGTAGCTTCTGTTGGAAAAACAGAAAAACAGTTGTCAGATGATGGTGTTGAATATAAAAAAGGTCAATTTCCTTTTCGTGCATTAGGAAGGTCGAGAGCAAGTATGGACACTGATGGATTTGTTAAGATTTTGGCTGATAAAAAAACTGATGAAGTTTTAGGCGTTCATATAATTGGCGCCAGAGCAGCTGATTTAATTGCTGAGGCAGTTACTGCAATGGAATTCAGGGCCTCTGCTGAAGACATTTCAAGAATGAGTCATTCTCACCCAACTTATGCTGAAGCTATTAAAGAAGCAGCTTTAGCTGCAACTCAAGATAGAGCTCTACATATTTAATTTTTTAAAAAGGTCCTTTGTTGTTGTTTTTAACAGCGTTTAATGCTTTTCCTGGCATTTCCCCCCTTATTTCAAAATCTTTTGTTTTTAGTAAAGAAGATTGATTATAAGGTTCTTGTTTTTTTAAATACCAATCTTTTGTTAAGGTATTAGGAATATTATCACCTGTGGCTGATACCCATTCATTAAGTTTTTGCTTTAAAAGCTCATGGACTTTAGGAACTTTAGTCGAATTCATTAAATTATTAAATTGATAAGGATCGTTGTGTAAACAATAAAGTTCTTCGCTAGGTCTGGGTTTAATAAAAATCTCTGATTGTTTTTTATTTATTTGATCATTTTGTAATGCATATTTTAAATC
>Ga0115568_10003995_pt1 | contig 9921 bp, 8 predicted proteins | sample COGITO_mtgs_1204_FD_87296 | JGI IMG/M metagenome (GOLD analysis project Ga0115568, IMG submission 87296) | Pelagic marine microbial communities from North Sea - COGITO_mtgs_120426 | ecosystem: Environmental > Aquatic > Marine > Epipelagic | place: Germany:Helgoland, sampling site Kabeltonne...
ATTGGGCAATTAAAAGTGGCACCTGACGGCAAAAGAATAGCTTCAGTAATGTGTTACATAGCTAATAATCCAATTGAACTTTTTGAATTTGACAATGCTACGGGTGAAATTTCTGGCCAAAAAGAAATACCAACTATTGGATTCGCATACGGAGTGGAATTTTCACCAAATAGTGAATTTCTATATGTCTCGTTTTTAAAAGGGTCGGTTGGCGTTATTCAATACAACTTGGCCGCCCCTAACATTTTCGATTCGGCTTATTTTCTTTCAAACATAACAAACACTTCTGTATATGGCTCTCTCCAGCTTGGGCCAGACAACAAAATATACGTATCGAAAACAGGTAAATATCTAGATGTTATTAATTCTCCCAATAAACTTGGCGAAACATGTAATTATGAAATTGGTGCCGTTAGTCTAGAAGATAGAAATTGTGTATATGGCCTTCCGGCAAAAGTTGTTTCTAATGAAATTAAAGCAGAATCAATACTACCAAATAACACTGCATCAATAATTAATAAATCGAATAGCACATCCACTAAAAAATATCTATGTGAAGAAAATGTTGAGCTTGATGCGGGCCATAAAGGCTCTGTTTTTTTATGGTCTACAGGAGAAACAACGCAAATTATTAATGTTAAAACTATTGGATCCTATACTGTTAAAATCAGTGAACCTGATAATATAGAATCACAATCAATAAATTTCATGGTAAATAAAGGTGAGCCTAATGTTAATATTGGGAGAGATACTACATTGTTTTGTATTAAAAAATATAGCCTAGATGCTGAAAATGTAGGTTACAAATACAAATGGTCTACAGGCGAAGATACCAAGGAAATAGATATTACCCGATCAGGAAAATACTCTTTAACGGTTACCAATGGAAATTGTTGGGACAGAGACACGATTTATGTATCATTCGAAAGTAAGCCCCCTAATTTCAGTGCCCTTCCTTCGTTTAGCCCTGAAAATAGTGGATTCAATAGTTCATTTCATTACACTGTTAACGATGTTACTGAATTTTACCTCGAGGTAAAATCATCTAAAGGAAAATATATCTGGAAAACTACTACCGTAGGAGACCAATGGAACGGCAGAGACAAAAAAGGTGAAGTCGTAAAAAAAGGTTCCTACAACTGGAAAGTTAATTACAAAGGTGTTTGCACGTTTGGCGAAACAATAGAAGAAGAAGGCGCTGTTAGACTTTATTAATAGTACTTTTGACCTATCAAATTTGATAAAAAATGGGGAGTTCTCTTAATACAATTGAAGAAGCAATAGAAGACATTAAACAAGGTAAAGTTGTTATCGTTGTTGATGACGAAAATAGGGAAAACGAAGGTGATTTTATTACCGCCGCCAGAAATGTAACCCCTGAAATTATCAATTTCATGGCAACGCATGGCCGGGGTTTAATTTGTGCTCCACTTATAGAGAGCAGGTGTGACGAGTTAGAACTAAACTTAATGGTGAACAACAACACTGTTCTTCATGAAACACCATTTACAGTCTCTGTTGATCTAAAAGGAAACGGCTGTACTACAGGAATATCAACCAGTGACCGAGCAAAAACTATCAAAGCATTAATTGACCCAAATATAAATCCTGTTGACTTTGGTAAGCCAGGACACATTTTTCCTTTAAAAGCAAAGGCTGGTGGAGTGCTTAGACGCACTGGACACACTGAAGCGACAATTGACCTTGCTAGATTGGCAGGATTCGAACCTGCTGGAGTTTTGGTTGAAATTTTAAATGAAGATGGCACGATGGCTAGATTGCCAGAACTAATAGAAATAGCCAAAAAGTTTAAACTAAAATTAGTCTCAATTGAAGATCTAATTGCTTACCGATTAAAAACAGAATCGCTTATAGAAAAACAAGTGCAAGTTAAAATGCCAACAGTTCAAGGAAATTTTGAAATGATTGCATTTAAACAAATTACTAATGACATGGAACATTTGGCCCTTATCAAAGGTGAATGGGATGAAGACGAATCAGTTCTTGTTAGAGTGCACTCTAGCTGCATGACTGGCGATATTTTTGGTTCTTGTAGATGTGATTGCGGACCTCAGCTCCATCAAGCAATGAATATGATCGAGAAAGCAGGCAAAGGAGTTATTGTATACATGAATCAAGAAGGTCGTGGTATTGGACTTCTAAACAAACTTAAAGCCTATAAGCTTCAAGAGGAAGGCTTTGACACAGTTGAAGCAAATGAAAAACTTGGATTTTCTGCAGACCAAAGAGATTACGGTATTGGAGCTCAAATATTAAGATCTCTTGGTGTAAAGAAAATGAAACTCTTATCTAACAACCCCAAAAAGAGAACAGGTCTTGTTGGATATGGCTTAGAGGTGACCGATAATATTCCATTAGAAATTGAATCAAACAAACACAACAAGTTATATCTTGAAACAAAAAAAAATAAACTTGGGCATAATCTAAAAATGGGCAACACTAATTCTGTGACATAGCTCAATCAGTTTAACCCTTATTGAAAGAGTAATTTCTATTATAGATTTCCAAATAATTATTAATTCTTGAATTTTGTTATTCAACATTTTTATGGACAATAAATAAAAGATACTCTTCTTCTTTTTTATTTTTCTTAGATTGCTATCTAACTGCGCTTTCATTCTTTTAGATTCTTCGATCATTAATTTTTCTTCTGGGTTAAAAAAGTCATTTGACATTTGATAAACCCAATTACCAAATCGATTCATCTGCTTCTCACCTTTTCGTTCCAAGAAATTTAACAGCAAAACAAATACGCTAAAAATTTTTTGAATCCTTGTTGTATTCTGCTCCTGTACAGAATTAGCTAGCAAATATTGATTGCTCAACCTGTTTTCTTTCCTAATTTGTTTATTTCTCATAACTTAATTACAGCTTAATATACCATATCTGATTTTATCTCTCTGGCAAATTAACGCAACCCATATCTCATATTACGTAGCAATTAAGCAAAATTATATCCTTAATTTCAGCGTTAAGTCACTATATAATTTCCTAATTAATTACTTAATAAAAACCTTAAATACTTAATATTTTACTTAATTAAAATATATTTGATTATTATTGTTAAGATGTTTGATCAGTTTACATTAAAGCTACACCCTATCGAAGCCTTCGTTAACCAGAGAGCTTCAATCCTTCCGGGGGCTCTTAAAATAGTTGGTATATATCACAATTACGATTCACCTGTACCTGTTGGAATTAGCTCCAGTATATCTGAGAGCTCAACAAACGAAATCGAATTTTCTTTAGATGTAATAAAAAAACACTGCAATATAAATAGCAATAAAACATGGTTAAGTATAGCTGATTCAGGCCTAGATAATAGCTCTTCTGAAAAGAGGATAATTAGGCAAATGTCTTTGGAAGATGAATTTGAAAATAATATTTTGCTTTTGAAATTTGAGAGTATATACCCCAACATATTTGATTTAATCTTCATTTTCTTTAACAAAGACAAAAACAGTTTTGAATTAGAATCAAAACCTCAATCACTAAATTCAGAAAATAAAAGCTTAATCGGTCACCTGCTCTTTAATTCTATAAAAACACAGATTGAAACACATGTGAACAATGCGACTAGCTTTCATTCAATACTGGAAATAAATAGAACTACGCAAATACAGCTAATTGATGCTAATAGAAAAATTAAAGAAGCAGAGAATAAACACAATTTGCTCATTCATACCGTTATTAAAAATTACACTCAATCGATTCAAGACAAAACGGAGATAAATATTAAGTTCTCTGATGAAGCTCTAGCGATGCTTATAAATTTCGAAGGCACACAAGATGAGCTAAAAAATGTAGTTTTAAAATCTGCCGAGATAGCAATCAACTTAACCATAGGCAATGAGGCAATTGTTTACTCAACCTATTTACAACTTGAACGATATCAAAACAAAATAAAAGAAGACAAAACAGAAGCGGTTCCAGTTTTATTTAATCGATACAGTAAAACAAGGCAAATACTTGATAAGTATGAAAAATCTGCTAGAGATGTTTTAAAGAATGACCAACCTTTAACAGGTAAAAACGTTGGCGCCAATTGCCCTACCCCTATCTCTGCACCCGCTATAACAGATTCGATAAAAAATCATAAAAAGAAAATGTTAACATTATTCTTAAAACACCCTGAAAAGTGGCCAATTATCAAATCTGAATTTAAACCTATAATAAATATTCTACCAAAAGGTCCTCTGCTAGGTGGTATTTTAATCGGAGCTTAATCTCTGTCGTAATAGTAATCACTTCCTGTTACAATTGTAAAAATTCTGTATCTTTCTTTGGTATACATGATAAAATCATATTGCGACATTTCTTGCAGCTGCATATCAGAAATTTTACAAAAATCAATAAAGTTATCGAACTGATTAAATTCCAAATCTATAATATCGTGTTGCACATATTTAGCAAAAAGCTCCTTCAATAAATCTCTTCGTTTTTCTTCATTTATTAATTCGTAGGCTAACCTATTTTGCTTCTCTTTTCTACTTAGCGATTGATACAGAAAAGTAATTGGGCTTGAAGCGGCATCGATGCCACTCAGCATATAATCAGTTTTTGTGTATCCCAAATTGTCAATATCCTTTTTTATTTCATTTAAATCTCGTTCTGCAAAAATAATGACCGGTTTAATCTCGAATTTCAACAAAGATAAAGGCAGACTTACATTATATATTTTTTGTTTCGTAGAGTCCTTAAAACACAATTTAATCAACTTGTAATTTCTCGTGGACAGCAAAATTGTATCATCCTTACTCGCTAAAAAATTAAACGAGCCGTCTTCCCCTGCGTAAGTTCCAACACCAGTAGTGCTATTAATTACCATAATGTTAAAGTTTAGTCCAGAAGTTGTTGGATCGTAAACATTGCCGATTACTCTAATTTGAGATTTATCAGTTCTCAAAGAATCACCAATCGCCCAACCAACAAACTGACTAAACACCAATACTATTAATAGAACTACTTTAGCCAATATTTTCCTTTTGTATTTGTAAAAGATATTTGCAAAACTGACAATTCCACGAAATATTTTACTACAAGTGCACTTTTATTTTTTAGTCTTACTTGTTGTGAAAAATTAATCTGGAGCAAAAGGTCTAAAACCTAAATGCATTCGGTACTCGACTATTCTACTATTTGCGGATGTGTCAAATAAACTTAGCTTAAAGTGAATTGGAACCTATATTCAGTTCCATTTTTTCTATTAAGCTCAATGGTGCCGCCTATTTGCGAGACCAATGCACTAATCAATTCAAAACCAAGTGTATCCTCATTCGGGAAAACTATCTCATTGGCAATACCTTTTCCATTGTCTGCGACAACAATTACAAGTTGAGTATCATTAAGAACACAGCTTGCACTTATTAAAGGATTTTCAAAATCATCGTTAAAAGCATATTTGAATGAATTTGAAAACATTTCATTCACAACTAAACCAACTATTATCGCATTATCTATTCCAATGTAAATTCCTTTATCAATTCCGGAGTCATCATAGTTCACTCCAATATTATCCACCATTAACCTGTGGAGGTCTATAATAGATGAGATATATCCTTTTAACTGAACTTTAGATAAATCTTGCGCACCATAAAGTTTTTCATGAACCAAAGACATTGTCTTTACTCTATTTTGACTTGCGTTTAGTAAGTTCTGCATTTTTGGGTCATTCTTACTTCCGAATTGCAAATTCAGTAGACTAGATATAATTTGAAGATTATTCTTTACGCGGTGATGAATTTCCTTCAGTAAAACCTCCTTCTCTTTGAGGTTCGCATTTAACTGTTCTTCAATTTTTTTACGTTCAAAAAAGAATGGTATCTCCAACTTTGATTTCTCTTTGACATCTGGAACCTCCTGATCGATATAGCCTTGAATTTTATCTGGTGGAGCCATTATAAAGGTACAATTATCATCACCCTTTGCCTTACAGGTAATTTCTACTGCGGTTAACGAAATACCAAAACTCTCTTCACACCAACCCGAAGAATAAGCTGCATTCATTATACATACTGGGTGGTCAGATTTTACCCCGCTTTTCATCCAAGAGTCAGCTTCAAAAGAATACGGATGATCATATTTCAAAAAATAATTTTCATCAGGAGAAGGATTACTTTCTGGAAGAATATCAACAAAAGCCCAACCAGAGTATGCAAAATGCACAGGCCCCGCAGAAAGCTTCTCAATTGGCTCGGTTACATTCATTTTTTTATGAAACTGTTTAGCATCTTCTAATCCTAAGACATGACCAATATCGAATAAAAATTTCTTACCTATTTCAAATGCTTCTTTTTCTCCTCGATCAGCATATAAACTGGTAATATGATTAAAGAATTCATTTGACAATGCTGAAGCACGAACAAGCACATATCTCTGGTCGTTAATTTCTATAGTTCCCTTGGATGGCTGAAGTTTAAGGTTCTTGAAATACTCCTTTACTGTTTCCTCAGCAGCATCAAAAATTGGGGCAAACTGTTCTGGAACATTTACAGTTGGCTTTTTTAAATCATCTGAATAATGCTTGTGATGACCATTTTTAATCTCAGCTTTTAATGCTTCAATTTGAACTTCGAGCTCTTCGTAGCTTGGTTTTTTTTTATTCATGCCAAGTGTGCAAGTTAAAAAATTAGTTTTGCTTTATTGTAACTTTAGCTAACTTTCCTTTTCTACCAGTCAACCAACCTGTCCCATCCTTTAAAACACAGCTATAATATCCCTCATTTGAAAGAGGCATCCAATAATACCCTTTATCAGATGTGATATCGATGCCCGTTCTTCCCACAGAAATAGCAAACTGATCGCTTGCAGCAACACATGAACGATAACCTCTTGGTCCATTGGTTGAAATTAATTTCCATGTTTCTCCTCCGTCAGATGTTACTGCGCAGCTTCCCTTTGTATTTAAAGAATCTAAGTAGTTTCCACCAACAATAATTCCATTCCACTCATCAAAAAAAGACATCGAATATATGCCACCACCTTCTCCTGCTCGCATAGGGGTGTTATAGACCTGCCAACGATATCCTCTGTTAATTGACTTGAACACCCTTGCCTTTTCTCCGCCTCCAGTTGCAATCCAAATCGTGCTATCCCCTTCACAAACAACACCGGTGCCACTTGCTGCAAAACCAGCTTCCCCCTTTAATGTATTTGGCAAAGAGTTTAAGGGTTTCCATGATTTTCCACCATCAGTTGTTCGAATGATAAACAATTTTCCCTCTACCGGATCACTGTATGCAATTCCGCTTTTGTCATCCCAAAAGTCCATTCCATCAAAGAAAATTTCTTTTTCTAAGTTTTCGTAAACCTTACTCCAATTTTCGCCTCCATCTTCTGTTCTGTAGATCAAGCAACCTTCGCCAGAACTCATTACTATTGCTCTTTCACCATCAAAAGCATGAACATCTCTAAAATCTAAAGAGGAGCAGCCTGGAATTGTGTCAGCCAACCAATCTTCATAATTTGTCGTTTTCATATACACTCCACCGCTTCCTGAAGCCCATGAAACCGAATCATTAACAAAATAAAGTCCCCTTAGGGAAGACTGAAAATTATCAACCTCTACTCTATCGATTTGAATCTGAGAAAAAGCATCAATAAAACCAACAAACAGAATAATAAGATAGAAAACTTTCATAATAGACAAGGATACAATTTTTCTAATCGTTAATAGCGAAACTATTTAATCGCTTTTCCGTGAGACAATGAAATCAATTTAGGTAAAATTCCAGGTAACATTTTTAGGGGTTTTAGTGCAAGATTAGATGTCCATTTATTTCCAAAAAGAGGTTCAATATATTTCCCCAATGTCAATCGTGTTTTAAATTGTTTATCCCAATTTTTAGAATACTGCCTTTCCATTTCATCTCGCGAAATATTTTCATTCAAAAACTGAGAAACTTGTTCCACACATATTTTAGCACCATGAATAGCCATAGCCATACCATTTCCACATAACGGATGAATCATTCCTGCAGCATCGCCAACCATAAGCACATGTTTTTCTACAGTTTGTTTTATACCGAAATTAATTTGGCTAACTACAAGCGACTTATTAAATGTTGAATCAGCGTTTTTGAATACAGCATGTAAATGTGGGTTTTTAGAAAGATGAAATCGTTCCAATTCTTTGGTGTTTTTATATCGCTTTACTATGTTATTGGTGGTTAAGTATGAGATGTTAAGCAATCCGTTTTCAATTTTTGAAATACCACAATAACCTCCTTCAAAGTTATGCAGACTAACTAAATCGTCTTCATGGTCTCCCTTGAAATGACACTTAACACCAACATAATTCGTTCGTTTATAGAAAAATTTACTCCTAATTTCTTTGTCTAGATTAGATCGCTTTCCATAGGCGCCTAACACAACTTTAGTATAGTAGTTTTTATTAGCGGTATTTACCTCGAACTGGGTTACATTTAAGAAACTCACATTGGTAACTACTGTATCGGTAACAATTTTAACCCCCGAATTCAAGGCTATTGAAAAAAGTTCTTTATCAAGCAAATATCTGCTAATACTAAAGCCTCCCATGTTCATTTCACATGTTGAAGATGCTCCATCTAGCGATGAAATCATAAATCTAGATATTTTTTTCGCGCCAAGATTTTCAGGAACAAAACCTAATCTTTTTAAATAAGGACGAACTTCATTCGACAGATATTCTCCACAAACTTTGTGCAAAGGGAAGTTCTTTTTTTCAATTACTAATACGCTTGTTCCTCTTTGCGCAAGATCAATGGAACTAACCAAGCCAGCTAATCCACCGCCAATAATTATAACATCAAAATTGCGATTGTTCATTTTTAATTTCAACGTAAAGCTATAATAATTTACCTGTGAATTATTTTCGAGTAACAACAATAGATTAAATAGGCTAAATGATGGTTTATTTTCAATGTGGTTTGTACATTTGCAATCCATTATAAGAGAGCGAACCATGAGATTAGGTCAATTAGCAAGAAAATTAGAAGTTAAATCAGCAGATATTGTTAGCTATTTAGCGAGCGAGCATAAAGCTGAAATTAGTGCTCATCCCAATAGCAAAGTCGATGATCTGCTGGTAACCGCAGTTTCTCAGCACTTCAAAGTTGTGGCAGATGATTCTATCGTAGAAGAAGTTAATGCTACGATTAAGCATGTGGTAGAAGCTCCTGTAAAAAAGGAAAAGATTAAAGAAATAAAAGCACCTAAAGCCCTGAAAAAGGTTAAGGAAGTGAATGAAGTAGCTGCTCCAAAAAATAAGATTGATGAAAATGGCGAAGAAATAATCAATCCAGCACCTGAATTTGAAGAGGCAATTGATTATGACAGTGCAGAACATATCGAAACTGTTAAACCTGAAGAGCTTGCTGGATTAAAAGTAGTCGATAAAATTGACCTACCTCCTCCTCCTCTTCCAAAAATGATTGAAGTTGATGGTGTAATGATGGAAGAATCAGAATTCAAGAATAAGAAAGCTGAAGAACACAAGCAAAGAAAACTGGCTCGTAAGGCTAGTATTGATGCAGGTTATGCAAAGCGACCTAAAAAAGAGAAGGATCAGCCGATAAATTCAGAATTTAATGCTGCGAACAAATTTGCAACGGAAAAGGATAAAAAGAAAGAAGATCAAGACTTCGATAAGCGTTTAAAGAAAAAGCAGGAACAAATTGCTAAAAAACGTAAAGAGCACTACGCTAATAACATAGCCAAAAAGGATTCTGTCCCTAAAAAAAAGAAAAAAGAAAAAATTCAGAATCATGATCCTTTGTTTTCTGACGAGTTAATTGATGAGAATATTGAAGTAACTGCTCCAAAAATTGATGAGCCTCAACTTAGTGGCCTAGCCAAATTGTGGAAATGGTTTAACACTTGATATTCCTAAAAGGATACTTAATTGGTTTAGGATCAATA
>Ga0115568_10004002_pt1 | contig 9911 bp, 8 predicted proteins | sample COGITO_mtgs_1204_FD_87296 | JGI IMG/M metagenome (GOLD analysis project Ga0115568, IMG submission 87296) | Pelagic marine microbial communities from North Sea - COGITO_mtgs_120426 | ecosystem: Environmental > Aquatic > Marine > Epipelagic | place: Germany:Helgoland, sampling site Kabeltonne...
AAACAAGGCTTGGTTGAGGGCAATTTCGTCGATCGGTCGACCGATGCCACCGCTGGCGACAATGATGACCTTGGCCTTTAAGCGCTTGGCAACATCTGCGTTGGATAGGTTAAAGACCGAACCGACACCGGCATGGCCGGTACCTTCGACGATGATATAATCTTTCTCAAATGCCGCACGGTCGAATGCGCGGCACATTTTGTCGATGATCACCGCGTGATTCTCTTCCGGATCATCCAGAAAGTCTCGCGTAAAAGTGGAATGAATGGCAATCGGACTCATCGCTTCGATCGGCACTTCAACATCGAAAATCCGATCGAGCAGTACGGAGTCTTCGTCGACTTTGTGTCCCCCTACTTCTACAAAGCGCTGCCCAACCGGCTTGATGAATCCGACCTTCGGGGTTAGGTTGCGTAGCGCGGCAAACAGGGCGAGACTGGTAGTCGTCTTGCCGTCATTCATCCGCGTCGCGGCAATAAAGATCCGCTTTGTCGTCTTATTTTTAGGGGTTGTCAGTAACTCTGAGTTATCTGTCCCTGGGAGCGTCGATCGATCAGTTTGCATAGCGTTTGGCAGGCAGCGGGATTAATCGATTTTGGTGACGTCTTCGTTCAATTCGTCGCTATCGGTGGGGTAGAGCAGACGGTGGTCAATCGCCTGTGAGGCGACCATTACGGCGGTGCCGAAAATGTCGCTGGCTGTGGCGCCACGGCTAATTTCAGCGGCTGGTTTCGTAAGACCGGTTAGGATCGGCCCATAGCTGCGTGCGTGCGTCAGTATGTGCACCAGCTTGGATGCGATATTGGCGGCGTGTAGGTCGGGGAAAATTAGCACGTTGGCACGTCCGGCCACAGTGCCTTCGATATTTTTACTGGCGGCCACAATTGGATCGAGCGCGGCGTCGACTTGCAGTTCACCGTCGATTTCCATTGGAATACCGAGCTCTTTGGCTTTTTGGCGAGCCAGTTCGGTAGCGGCTTTCATCTTGGCCACGGTTGGATTTTTGCTCGATTGACTCTTACTCGAATAGCTGAGTAGGGCGACCCTCGGCTTGGAGTTGGTCAGGTGGTAGCTGAGTGCCGCAGTGGTGATGGCGATGTCACAGAGCTGTTCGCTGGTCGGGTCGGGGATCACGGCGCAGTCGGCGAGGAACAGCTCGCGGTCCTTGCCTGTTTCCGGGTCTTCGAGGTCGAAAATGTTGAGCGACGAGATATTAGAGACATTTGCATGCCGCGGAATGATCTGTAGCAGCGGCCGCAGGGCACTGGAGGCGTTGCTGGTCGCACCGGAAACAATCGCATCGGCTTGTCCGCTGGCAAGCATCAGCGTAGCGAAATAGTTGGTGTTACTCAAGTAGTCTGCGGCCTCTTTGTCGTTCATGTTTTTGAAACGACGGAGCCCCTGGAATTTGGTGACGAAGCCATCCCATTCACTACTGCGGCGCGGCTCAATGATACGGATGTGCTCCAAGCTGATGTTGAGCTGCTCGGCATTTGACTTAATTTTAGCGCGATCTCCGAGCAAGATAGGGATACCGAGACCACGGGTCGCAAACTTACGAGCAGCTTGCAGGATACGAGGGTCCGTGCCTTCGGGGAAGACCACACGTTTCGGGTGACGTTTGAGGCGTTCGGCGAGTTTGGCGATGAGTGGCATGGTGGCGATCTGTAGAGTGATGGTAAAATTTGTGCGGATGCGAAGCGAACCACATACAATAAGAAAGTTAAAAAAGCATTGTGGTAGAGCATGAAATATACAATTGCCAAAGTTTTTTCTGGCATAGTTTCTTATGACTTGCCGGTAAAGCACGCACTCGGCACCCACTCATGCTTAAAAACCTCAAGAATCTCGTCGTTGTCAGTCTTTCTACTGTCGGCTCGCGCGTGCTTGGATTGGCGCGGGACATTTTGATTTTTGCGGCATTGGGGGCGAGTGCTTGGAATGATGCCTTCATTCTGGCATTTACCTTGCCGAATTTGTTTCGCCGTTTGCTCGGCGAGGGGGCGTTGACTTCGGCGCTGGTGCCGGTGTTTTCCGATGTGCTACAGCTCAGGGGGCGCTCTGCTGCGTTTGTTTTTTTTAATCAAGTGCTGCTGCGCTTGTTGGCGGCACTGCTGCTGTTGGTGGCCGTGGGGGCGGTTCTGTTCGCCTCGCTGGCGGGCTGTGGGCTGCTTGCCGATCGCTGGGCGCTTGGAGCTGAGTTGGCGATGGTGTTGCTGCCATATATGATCTTCATTTGCTTGGCGGCGATTGTGACCGCCGGCTTGAATCTGCTCGGCCGCTTCGCGGTAGCCGCCTGCACGCCGATTTTTCTCAATCTGGCGATGATTGCTGCGTTGGCCGCGGGAATGTGGTTGAGCGACGAACAGGCTCGGATCGTGTATTGGCTCTGCGGCGGTGTGTTGTTTGGCGGGGTCTTGCAATTGGCGCTGCCGGCGTGGGATCTTAGCCGGCAGGGCTGGCGTCCGCGGGTTGAGAAACGTGCGTCCGCTGAGATGAGCGAATTGTGGCGGCTGTTCCTACCCGGCCTGATGGGGGCGGCGATCCTACAGGTTAATATCTTGGTGTCTCGTTTGCTGGCCTATTCGCTCGATGAATCGGCGGTTTCCGTGCTTTATCTGGCCAGCCGGTTGATGGAACTGCCGCTTGGTATTTTTACGGTCGCAGTGGCGACGGTCGTCTTTCCATTACTGGCCCGCGCGGTGTCAGATAAAGACGACGAAGGGTTTGCGCGGGAGTTGACTCAAGGCATGCGTTTGGTGGTCGGTATCTCATTGCCGGCGGGTGTGGGGCTGTTGGTGTTGGGTGCGCCTATTCTGGAGCTCTTGTTTCGTTGGGGGGCGTTTAACGCACAGAACGTCGCCCAGACAATTCCGCTGATTGGAATTTATGGACTCGGTCTGCCGTTTTATTCCGCGGCCACTTTCGCCACGCGTGGACTGCACGCCAGCAAAGATATGAAGACGCCGGTGCGTGTCGCGGGGCTGTGCCTAGTGGTGAATTTAATTAGTGGACTCCTTTTGATGCAGTTCTTCGGCGCGCGTGGACTGGCTGCATCCAATGTGCTCGCAGCGATTGTCCAATCGGTCTGCTTGTGGCGAGCGCTGTCGAAACACCGCCCAGATGTCGGTTTTACACGGCTGCGTGCGGCGTTTGCTAAGATCTTATGCGCAGGCCTGGCGATGGGGCTCTTTTGCTGGATCGGCCATGCGTTGGTGCTCAGCTTCGATCTGGCCGAGAAAATGCGCGCCGTAGTGATCGTTGCTGGCTTCGTGCCCAGTGGAGCGGCTCTGTACTTTGGGCTGTTGTATCTACTCAAGTTTGAAGAACTCGATGCCCTCGCACGGATGGCGCGTCGCTTTATGCCCGGCAAACGTTAAGGCTTATTCGCAGAGTTCGATCATCGGCAGTTCCCACTGTCGCACACTATATCCGGGAACGATCAATTCGGTGGCCCACGCACGCGTGAGACTGCCGAGCGTCTTCAATTCGGGGCGACTCCAACCGGTTTTCGTGATCTCGCGTACCATAAAACTGGCGCCGCCTTGCGGTGGGCGAGTGACAAACAGGTAGTGTTCCGTCTGTCCGTTGGGACTTGCAGGAATCAGCACCGCTGGGTTGCGCTCGAAGGCGAGTTCGAGGATTTTCCGACCATCGCGGCGCGCTGTATTGACTGCGAAGTGCTTGTCGTCGCGGGAGTCGCGACGACTGCACCAGACAAGCTGAAAGGGCTGTTCAGCTTGTTTGAGCTGGTGGCTTAATTGAATCATGTCTCCGTTGAAATGCGGGACGTGCTGCTGGATCATTTCGATGAAACTGTTCGAGGCGCTGGGAGCTGGTTTGGGTGGCTTAATAAAGACGACCCCGCGACCTTGAATGGCTACATCGGCGTATTCTTTTTCGAACACGTTGCCCCAGGGGTTGTGAAAAACCATTTCTTGATTGCCATCATTATAGCCAATTATCACGCAGCCATGGCCCATGTCACCGAACACGCCGGGGCGAAAAGAGATATAGACTGGGCCGGTGTCGACCAAGGCTCGACGAATCGCGGGCAGAGCGGTTTTCTCGAAGTCGGCTGTATCACGCCAGAGCAGAGACCGGCCTTCAAATCCGAGTTTTTGCATGGCGAGCAACATATCGCTTGGGTAAGTGCCTTGGTTCGAGATTGAGGCTTTGGAGGACAGCTGGGCGACTTCATCCTGGTCAGTTTTGATGTTGTGGTAGCCGGCAATCATTGCCGCCGAGGCCGGGACGCAGAAATTACTTTTTTGCTGAATCATCGGCACTTTGCGAAGTTTGAACTTCTTGGGAAGCGGCTGATCGGCAGTGGTCGTTTGAAGGGCTCGAGTGGAACGGGGCTCAGGCTGTGGTTGAATGCTGGATTGGAGCCGCGCTTGGTCTGCGTCCGAGAGCCGATTCCATGCGATGGTAAAGATGCGGCCGTCGTCGCGTCGCATGCGTGCCGTTTTGGCTTTGGCATCTATGCGAAGTAGGTTAGCACGCAAGGTCGCTCCCTCAATACTGGTCCATGTGCGGACTTTTTCCAAGTCGTCAGCGTTGAGTGCGACGACTGTGAGGTGAAGCGATAGCAGCAGCGCGATGGCAGCACCGAAGTGCATCAAGGGTGTGGCGATCACAGCTCTTTGTGCGAGAGGCTTAGCGGGTGACTGCGGCAACGCTATTTTGCAAGTTTAGAGCGCGGGCCAGTGTATATTCGAACACATTAGGGTTGCCGTGGCGGCTGACCCACTGCAGGTGTTTATTGGCCTCCTCGAGCTCTCCCAACAGCTTTAGATACAAACCAATGTAGGTGTGCGCTTCGGTTTCTTCGGCGCTACTAGTGACACAACTGATTAGGTCAGACTCACTGATCTTCTCGCTCAAGTAATCGATCACGGGGGCGGGCCATTGATTGACCGGTTTATTTTTATTCGCGTATTTGAGCGTGAGCAGTGCGTTAGCAGCATCGCCGGATTCATGGTAGGCGAAATAGGCAATCAGCAGAGGGTAGGGCGAAGCCTCACCTGCGCGGTCATACATGATCACCGCGGTCTTGGCCGATTTGGCCGCCTCGACAAATTCACCGCGGCACAGCCGCGTCCAGGCCAGAGATTCATAGAAAAAACCATTTACCGGTTGATCGGCGATGGCCATTTGAAAGGAGCTGAGTGCTTCGTCGAAATCCTCTTGGTTGAAGGCCGCGAGGCCGCGCCCATTCCAGGCAAAGGCATGTTGCGGAAAACGTTGAATGATTAAATCGTAGGTGGCAAAGGCGTCCGCGTGGCGCTGCTGCTCTGTATAAATGATCGCTTGGCCGAGTCGGGCGGAAAGATCGTCGCTATTGGCGCTGATCGCTTTGCTAAATGCCTCGAGTGCCTTTGCTTGCTGACCAGCTTCCAGTTGGGCATAACCTTCGGTGACGAATGGGCTGGTGCTCACCTTATAATTGCCGTCATCCGCATATAAGCCGCTGATGGCAACGCAAAGTACCAAGAACACCGCGATCGGCAGCGGGCCGCGAAATGAGATCGGAAATCGGTTGATGATAAAGCGCATACCTTTAACAAAATAGACTACTCTTGTCTCGGTACAATGGCAATCTTTAGGCTGATTTAACATCGTTTTTGTTGTCTGGGAGCTCAAGCAAAGAGCTGCAATGGTTTTGTGCCCATTGTGGCGCACGACTGGTGGAAGACTGCGATGTGACCGTTGAGATGCGCCGTGTTCAGGGTTGATCCCACGCGTTGCCGCAGCATTGTGTAGCGCTCATGATTATCGAATTTCAAGAACTGCCACCAATTGGAACCAATGCCATCGCTCTCATCGCGCCCGAGCGCAAGGAGTGCGTGATCATCGATGCGCCGCTGGACGCTTACAAATGGGCGACGCAGCTGGCTGAGAAGCATGGTTGTCAAATCGTCGCGTTGATTCTAACGCATGGCCACTGGGATCATATTCTGGACGGCTATAAATTCGCGCAAGCGGGGGTGCCGACCTATGGGCATGCAGACGATGTGCAGATGTTTGAGGCGCCGTCGCGCATGGCAAGTTATGCGATTCCGGGCCTCGACCTCCAGCCGGTACCGATTAATCACTGGATCAAGGGCGGGGATTGCCTCGAGTTACTGGGTAACCTTTTGGAGATCCGTCACGTACCGGGACATTGCCCGGGCAATGTGCTCGTTTATGTCGCCAGTGAAAGGGCCGCGATTGTCGGCGATGTGATTTTTGCCGGCAGTGTCGGACGCTATGATTTGCCGGGCGGGGATTTATCAGTGTTGGAAAATTCGATCAAAACTCAGGTCTATACCTTGCCTGAGGAGACCACCATTTACCCCGGGCACGGCTCCGTTACGTCAGTCGTCCAAGAGAAACGCAGTAATCCTTTCGTGCGCGCATGAGCGAGACTGATCAGTCGCATGCCGCGTACATGTCCCGAGCGCTGGAACTGGCGGGGCGGGCATGGGGGCAGACGCACCCCAATCCGATGGTCGGTGCATTGATTGTCGAGCAAGGCGCGGTGGTCGCCGAGGGCTGGCACCACGCCGCGGGGCAGCCGCATGCCGAGGTCGAAGCGCTGCGTGCGCTGGGTCGCCGGCCTGCCTCGGGGGCGACGCTGTATGTGACCCTGGAACCCTGCAGCACTTGCGGGCGTACGGGGGCTTGTACCGCTGCGATTCTCGCAGCGGGTATTCAGCGTGTGGTGGTCGGCGCGGTCGATCCAAACCCCGAACATGCCGGGCAAGGATTGGCGCTGCTACGCAAGGCTGGCGTTGAAGTTATCGAAGATGTGTGCGCTCAGGATTGTGCGGACCTCAATCTTATTTTTAATCACTGGATCGTCCGCGGTAGTCCGTTGATCGCGGCCAAAATGGCACTTACACTGGACGGCAAATTTGCCGCCGCTTCGGGTCATTCGCAGTGGGTGACGGGACCGACCGCGCGCGCGGATGTGATGCGTTGGCGGCGCTATTTTCCTGCCATTGCGGTGGGGGCGAACACGGTGCTGCACGACGATCCGAGCCTGACGAGTCGTATCGACGACACGGAGTGGTGTCCGAGACGCTTTGTCTTCGACTGCAGTTTAAAGACGCTGACAGCCGGGTGCTTGCCAAAACTGTATAGCGATGCGCACAAAGCGCAGACGACCGTGCTGTGTGGTGCGCGTTCCGACAGGGCGCTGCGCGAGCAATTGGCGACTCATGGCGTTACGGTCTGGGAACTTCCGGAAGTGGACGGTCGCTTGGATTGGACTGCCTTTCGCGCCCGCTGCACGGAGGAGGGGATTTGCGCAGTCTACGTCGAAACGGGGCCGTCGCTGGCGTCCAGCTTGCTGGAGCAGGGCTTGGCTGATTATGTATTTATCTACCAAGCGCCGAAGTTCATGAGCGATTGTGCCACGCCGGGCATTGGTAGTGCGCGTCAAACGCAGTCGATGCGCGATGCACTCGAGCTGCAAAATGTGCGGCACACGATCTTCGACGCAGATATTTTAACCCGCGGCAGTTTGTAGGCGCTAACAGTTTGCGCTGACTTCCTTATCAACGGCATAACAAATAACACATAACCCCTCTATTTTAAAAATGACTCAACACCCACTTTTCATTGCGACCGGCAACGCGCACAAGGTCGAAGAATTTCAAATCCTACTCGACGGTTTAAACCTCGATGTACAGTCGGCGAAAGCCTGTGGAGGGATGCCGGAGGTCGAGGAGAACGGCTCCACCTTCGCGGCCAATGCACAGATTAAAGCCGAAGCCCTGCGTGCGCAGGCGCCGGCGGGTGCTTGGGTGATGGCGGACGATTCCGGCCTCGAAGTCGATGCGCTCGATGGCGCGCCGGGCATTTACTCCGCGCGCTACGCGGGGATCGACGCGAGCGATGGCGACAATGTGGTGAAGCTCCTCGATGCGCTTAAAGAGGTGCCGCAGAGCCAGCGTACGGCACGCTTTCGCTGCGTGCTCTGCTTGATCGACCACGAAGGGTACATGACGCACTACGACGGCACTTGCGAGGGGCATATCGATACCAAATTGCAGGGTGACGGCGGTTTCGGCTACGATCCAATTTTCATTCCCGAAGGTTACAGCGAAAGCTTTGCGCAACTCGGCGATTCGGTCAAAAGTCAGCTCAGTCACCGTGCTAAAGCGGTGCAGTGGATGCGCAGTATTCTTTAGCTCTCAGGGAACCGACTTTTCCTAGGTTTATGCTTTGCAGCACAGCGGCGCACTGCGTAACTTGTCGGCATGGAATTTGTTTTAGAATCGCCACTTGATATGCACTTACACCTCCGTGAGGGGGCCATGATGGAGCGTGTGACGCCGCTGACTGCCGAGCACTTCGCTGGTGCGATTATCATGCCGAACCTCGTGCCGCCAGTGGACAATTTGGCGCGCTTACAGACCTATCGCGATGAGATCAATGCAGCCAAAGGGGCGCACGGGTTTGATCCAGTGATGATGTTGTTTTTTCGCAACTACACCAAAGCCGAGCTGTTGGCCGCGCGGGAGCATATTTTCGGGATTAAATTGTATCCCGCCGGAGCGACCACTAACAGTGAGGCGGGCGTAAAGGAACTCGATGCGGTCGAAGGTACCTTCGCACTGATGGAGGAACTCGGCATTCCGCTAATGATCCACGGCGAAACCCATGGGTTTGTGATGGATCGCGAGAAAGAGTTTCTGGCCAGTTATGCACACTTGGCGGAAAAGTTCCCTAAGCTGAAAATCACGATGGAGCACATCACCACGCGCGATGCGGTTGAATTGCTTGATCAATATGAGAATCTGCACGCGACGGTGACGCTGCACCACCTGATTATCACGCTTGACGACGTGGCTGGTGGATTGCTCAACCCGCATCTTTTCTGCAAGCCGATCGCCAAGCGTCCGGAGGATAGGGAAGCACTGCTCGCCGCCGCGCTGCAGGCGCATCCGAAGCTCATGTTTGGCAGCGACTCTGCGCCGCATCCGATTTCGAAGAAAGAGTGCTGTGGTTGTGCCGCGGGTTTGTTTACCGCTCCTGTTTGCTTGCCGACGCTGGTGGAGTTGTTTGAGCAACACGACGCATTGCACAACTTGCAGGCATTTGTCAGCGGCAACGCGCAACGTATTCATAACTTCACACCACCCGCGAAGACAGTGAAACTCGAAAAGCGCGGCATGCTAGTACCAGAGCGCTATGGCGATGTGGTGCCTTACCGCGCTGGCGAAACGATCCCCTGGGCGGTCACTTCGATCAGTTAGCCACACGGACAGTATGAACGCAGCAAATCGCTGCGATGATGCGCTCACCAAGGCACAAAGCCGCAAAGGTTGGGGGCAGGCTCTGGGACTTGGCGTCTTGTAGGTTCCCCGGAAATGTTAAATTAGCTGCCTGAGCACTTGAGTGAGTGGGATGTTGCGGGCTGTTTTTTCACTGTCAAGTCTCCCGTCTCAAGCCTCGCATTTCAGTTCTCGGGCTTGGCATCTTAGTGTCTTGAATTCCGTCTGCGGGGTGGGCGAGATGCATCACGTGTCCATGGCTGCGCAGTGCTCCAACCAGCAGCAGCGCGAGGCCGCCTCGATTCGCTCTCACTAAGACACAAAGGCGCAAAGGTTGGGGGCAGGCTCTGGGACTTGGCGTCTTGTAGGTTCCCCGAAAATGTTAAATTAGCTACCTGAGCCCTTGCGTGAGTGGGTTGTTGCGGGCTGTTTTTTCACTGTCAAGTCTCCCGTCTCAAGCCTCGCATTTCAGTTCTCGGGCTTGGCGTCTTAGTGTCTTGAATTCCGTCTGCGGGATGGGCGAGATGCATCACGTGTCCATGGCTGCGTAGTGCTGCCAACCAGCAGCAGCGCGAGGCCGCCTCGATTCGCTCTCACTAAGACACAAAGGCGCAAAGGTTGGGGGCAGGCTCTGGGACTTGGCGT